>Ga0209091_10004104_pt1 | contig 11450 bp, 10 predicted proteins | sample ArcticOcean_MG_C_6_FD_187438 | JGI IMG/M metagenome (GOLD analysis project Ga0209091, IMG submission 187438) | Marine microbial communities from western Arctic Ocean - ArcticOcean_MG_CB8_128 (SPAdes) (version 2) | ecosystem: Environmental > Aquatic > Marine > Oceanic | place: Arctic Ocean...
AATATGATTAAGCCCGACTTGTCTCAGATCCTTACCGCCTTGCATCATAAAATTACTGATGCCGCCCAACCGACTGTTTCCATACCGGTACATTCCCAATCCAAAATATCCATCCACTAAATTGGGATTGAGAAGCAAAGCTCTTTCGAGATGGTTATCTGCCTGAAAACCATTTATAAGAGCCTGGAAAAGGTTTCCCTGACCGTATTCAAAAATTCCAATATAGCCTTCTGCAGCGCCCAAAAAAAGATCAGCCTCGGCTTCCTGTACTATCGTTTTAGAGTCATCATCTAGGACTTCATGCGCCAGGTCTTTTACTCGATGGCTGTAGAGTATAAAATTAGCAGCAATCTTGGCATCCTGATACTTACTGGTGAAAGCCAGCGCATGAGTCAATTCGCCCAACAAACCCGTATAATTAAAATAATACTTCATCAGTTCAACGCGATTTTCTGTAGAAGGAGTTGCGGACTCTAGCCGATTGATTTCCCCCTGAAAACGTGCGAACCATTCGTCAAAATTGTAGTACATGGAATCTTCTAAAGCCAGAGGCGCCATTTCATCGGCAGTCAGCTTATCGATATCAGAAGACAAAGGCCGACCCGAAACCTCGGCACTCACCAGCAAGACGAAGGCGATACAAAAAATTATGAAGTGGGTTTTCATATTTACAGTCTTATAAAGTTGTAGCAGAACGAGACAAAAGTTGGCGGATATAACCGACCCGTTGAAAATCTTCCATTTTCATAAATAACTTCTCCGCTCTTTTTAGATGATAAACGGACTTATCGGATTCTGGAATATTTTCACGATACAAATTACCCAGCATCATATGTCCATCCGCAAAATCGGGTTTTATTCTTATCACATCACGAAAAGCAGAGCAGGCTTCCTCATATAACTTAGCATCAAGGAGAGACAATCCTAGATAAAATTGCACCTGAACCGAATCGGGTTTCAAAGCCACGGCATTTTTCAAATAAACCACAGCTTCTTCAAACTGGGAATTGATGCGGCTGGCAATTCCCAAATAAAAATAGACATTCGAGTCTTTAGGACAAACCTTCTCAGCCCGATTCAGCAATTCAATGGCTTCTTTAGTATCACCTTGTTTAATATAAGATGCGCCCAAAGCCGTATAAGCATGAATAAATTCAGGATTCAGGTCTATGGATTTTTTAAAAACCCAAACTGCTTTATGCAAAGCGTCAATACCATTTTCTTCCATGCAACCATAAGCGACACCCATATTGTAGTATGCATCGAGAAAATCTGGCTTGAACCCCCGTGCCATCTGATAAGCGTCGACAGCAGCTTGATACCATGTAAGATTTTGCAACCGCAATCCCTCCTTCAACCACTCCTCTGCGGCTTTGTTTTTGTCCTGAACCTCTTCCTTCGGACGATAAAGCTGATGCACCAGCGCGGCCCTTTGAAAATTGTTCTGACGAATATAAAGCTGTTCAGCCATTTCCAAATATTTCACCGCCCGCTTGGGGTTGCGCAATTTTTTAATATGCAATACACCCAGCAGATAATTCCCATCAGCATATTCTGGCCAGACCCGCACCGCTCTTTTAAATGCCTGTCGGGCGGCAGCATGACAACCAAACTCTAAATAAGCTTGCCCAATCAAACCGCTTATACTCGCATAAACCTGAAGAGGAGCCTCCAGGTTTTCTTTACTCATCTCATAAACATCTCGATTTCGACCCAACCGATCAAAAATAAAAGTTAGCCAATAATCCGCAACGGAAAAGTCCGGTGCCATAGGAACAATTTTTTTAAAAGCCGCATAGGATTTTTTTTCCTTCCCCTGCATCCAGTAAGCAGTTCCAAGGTCAATATATATTTGCGGATAATTAGGTTTAAGACGCGCCGCTTTGCGGTAGTTTTCAATTTCTTCTTTACGATTCCCCAAAGCCATGTAGACATGGCCCATCAAATGATATGCTGGATAAGCATTGGGACTGATACGTAAGACATCGCGAAATACAGCAATAGCCTCGTTATAAAACCCTTGCGCAGTAAGTTTGATGCCCTCTTCAAACAATTCCGGGTCTTCCCAGGGGTAAGGTAAAAGGTCTTCAATAACCTGCACCAGACGAGGGACAGAGAGTTCCATATTCTTAATGGATTCAAAATGCTCAGCCATATCTGGGTTACTGGTTTTCAGCTTTTCTCCCAGTGTTGAAAGAGCAACACTTGCCTTACCCTGCTTATTTTTCGCCTTATTCTTTGTCAAACCCAACCTCAAAGGTTTTTTTGAAATACGCTTTATCTAATTATATTGCAAAATATCAAATTATCAGAAACCTTTTCGGCCTGCTCGTGTAAGTGCGTTACCAGAAGAATGGTATGCTGGGTTTTCAGCGATTCAATGAGGGACTCAATATCCGCTGCAGACTCAGGGTCTAGCGAAGAGGTAGGCTCATCCATCAATAAAATTTCTGGCCTTACAGCAAGCGTTCGAGCTATGGCTAAACGCTGCTGTTGTCCTACAGAAAGTGTTGTCGCCAAGCTCTTCAATCGGTCTTTTACTTCTTTCCAGAGGTTCACTTCCGTCAACACACGTTCTACAAGAGGATTGCAATCTTTTTTATCAATCCGGTGTTTTACGCCAAACAAAACATTTTCAAAAATGCTTTTAGGGAAAACACAAGGTTTTTGGAAAATCATTCCGACTCTTCTTCTTAACTCATAAACATCCACCTCAGGGTGATAAATATTTTCACCCTGCACCAAAACCTGTCCCGTGAGATTAAAACCTTCGATGCGGTCATTCATCCGACACAAGCTTCGAAGTAAAGTTGATTTTCCACACCCTGACGGACCGATGATAGCGGTTACCGAATTTTCTTTTACTTCACAGCTAAAATCATCAATCACTTTTATCGAACCATAAGTAACCGTTAGGTTTTTGATTTGGATAGCAGGGCTCATAGTTCCGCTTCCATTTTCAATCGGCTTCTTAGTATCCACGCCATCACTGTCAGAAAAAACACCAGCGATAAAAGAACCAGTCCTGCACTCCAGGCCTGAGCAAGAGCTTCCGGGTTCGCAGCTTCCTGAGTCAGCACCAGCATATGAGTTTGCAAAGTTGGAACCGGGTCAGAAAAAGATTCGGGCAAGTGGATACCCGAAAAGGTAGTGGCGGCAAACATGATCGCCGCCGTCTCCCCCGCTGCACGCGCAAGACCCAAAAAAACCCCGGTGATGATGCCATAATAACATTGCGGAATAATAATTGTCTTGATTTGCGACCATGGCGATAGGCCGAGAGCCATCCCTGCATCTTTATACTGATCGGGCAAAGCTTCTATAGCTTCGCGAATGCTGACTTGCAGTGTGGGCAAAATCATCACAGCAAGTATCAACGATCCCGTCACCCAGGAAACTCCCGTTTCCAGATACACGCCAAAGAACAAATATCCCACGAGACCAAATAATATCGTTGGCGTTGCGTTTAGCATCTGCGCAAACTGTCGACAAATCTCTTTGCCCGTTTCCGATTTTAAATATTGTGTCTGGTAAATTACTGACCCCAATGCCACCGGCAAGCTAATCAGAACAGCTCCCGTCATTAAAATCAGCGTCCCCATCAATTGATAAATAATCCCACCTTCACGACCAAAATTCTCGGATGCTTCAATTAAAAAACCCGAATGCAACGCTGGCAACCCTTTAGCGAATACGGTTGCAAGAATAATCAGGAGCAAACTGGAAACCAATAAGGTTAGGATCGTAAGGAAAAAGACCATGCCTTTTTCGAAAGTTGCAGGGTTCATGAAATACTCCGTCGCTTAAGAAAACGGTTTCCAATGAAGTTAATCAAAAGAACCATTATAAATAGCGTTAATCCCAAAGCCATCAAAGCACTCCAATGCGTCCCTTCGCCAATAGCTTCTGCTGCCTCGCGACCTAGCTTGGAAGGAATCGTTTGCGCCGAAGAAAAAATATTAAACCAAGGATCGGGGATACGGTCAAGACTGCCCACAACCAGCATCACGGCAATGGTTTCCCCCATCGCGCGACCAATGCCAAGTAAAACCGCACCCATAATACCGGGCAACGCTTGCGGTAAAACCACGGCGGTTGCTGTTTGCCATTTGCTCAACCCCAACCCTAAAGCATTATCGCGATACTCCGCAGGAACAGAGCGCATTGCATCTTCTGATAAAGTTAAAACCGTAGGTAAAATCATTATCGCAAGCAGACAGCTTGCGGTTGCCAGAGTATTGCCATCCAGCAATCCAAATACATCTTTTATCCAAAGAGAAAGGAATGAAACACCCAAAAGTCCGTAAACGATTCCGGGAACTCCGGCAAGGAGTTCCAGAATCGCTTTGACACATCGCCTGCTTGTTGGGGTTAAAAACTCGGAGATGAAAATGGCGACAGCCAATGCAAGTGGTAAAACCAGAAGGCAAGCTAAAGCAGTCACCAGGGTAGAACCGTAAAGCATCGGCAATGCTCCGTAAGCTTCTCCCACCCACCAATCCTGACCCAGCCAGAAATCAAAACCGTGCAGTTTAAAAATCGGATAAGATTCAAAGATCAAAAATAAGAACAGACCACCTGCACAACACAAAAAAATCAGATTCAGACCCGCAAAAACCCACATTATACCGTGCGACTCGTTTTCCATAGACTTGGGTTTGTTATGTGAAGGGAATGTAGCCACTTTCTTCAACCAATTGTTGGCCTTCCGGACTTTTTAAATACTCCAGAAATGCTTTAACTTCCCCATTGGGCTCTCCCGCTGTAATGAAACTCAAATTCCTTACAATGGGATAATTACCTTTTCGAATGGTTTCTCGAGTAAGATTAACAATACTTTTATTATCGCGAATCCCAATCGCCCTCACTTCATCGTTGATCCAGGCATAAGAAAGCATGCCTATGGCAGAATCACTTTGCGCTATTTTTGTCTGCTCTTCGTTGTTAGATCCAGTGACCAGAATCGTCCCAGGAGTTTTTGCTGTAGGGTTACCAAAAATGTAATTCATAAAAACATGGCGGGTTCCCCTATGCCTTTCTTTATCGACCACTACAATTTTTCGATCGGGACCTCCCACCTCTTTCCAATTTCTTATTTTTCCCAGATAAATATCGCGAATTTCCTGACGTGTAAGATCGCGGATTCCCGCTTCATAAATTTCTGAAGAAATCACGCAGGCCACCGCATCTACAGCCACCGTATGAACCTTGAGATGAGAACCTTCAAACCGTTTTCTCTCAGATGGAGAAATTTCGCGAGAAGCCATTCCGATGTCTGACCGTCCTTTGGCAACGGAGTGAATGCCAACCCCGGAGCCTCCCGCATTAACCAAAATCCGCAAACGATGCGATGACTTAAACTTTTCGATCTTTTGGAGCTTCTCGAATCTCTCCGCCGCCCGGGAAGCAATGGGCAAAACCGTTGTCGAGCCAACAATCTCAATTTTTGGTGAATGATCCGCACTAACAGGAAAGGGAATCACCCCAATTGCCACCAAAAAAAACAACAGCATTCGAAACATTAATTTTATTCTCCCAGGAAAGGACTAACAAACACATTTTAATACATATATATATCGGAATATATAGATAACTATATATATAAACCCGCAAAAAAATCTCCACATTAAGTCGGGCAAGAAACTCTATCCTTAAAAAATATTTGATAGAAGTTTTAAAACTGAATATTAAATGAGTGTTGTCAGCTGTAGAAGGAGGATTTCTTGTATTGCAAAAGGCCGTGCGAAACCAGGACGTTCAACACCGCCACAATAGGAACACCGAGGATCATGCCAACTAGGCCAAACAGCTCGCCACCAAGAAGAACAGCAAAGATCACCGCAACCGGATGCAGACCAATATTTTCACCGACCACACGTGGGGTAATAACCATGCCCTCCATCGCCTGAACAAACGCAAAAACGCCCGCAACGCCGACCACAGGCATCCACTCCTGAGTATGCATAAAAGTTAAGACTGCCGCCGGGACAAAACCCAATACCAACCCAAGATAGGGAACCAAGTTGACCAAGCCAGCCATAAGGCCTAATGAAAGGCTCATAGGCGTGTCGCACAGAAAAAGACCGATGGCATACATAACACCCATCAACCCCACCACCATCAATTGTCCGCGCACAAAGCTAGACAGGACTTGATCGATCTCCACAACCCTTTCTTTGGATTTTATCTGGAAACGGGGAGGAACCAGAGCCAAAAGCCTTTCAGTTATAGAATCAAAATCTCTTAACAGATAAAACATCACCACAGGAATGATCACCAGGTTGGCGACCATCAAAATAATATTGAACAAGTTGGATATCGAGCCCCACAGCAGTTTCCCGGAAAACTGTATAGCTTTCATGGGCAACTCACCAAAGCGGGACAAACCTTCGTTGAGAATTTCTTCGACTTTTACCGGATCCAGTCCTCTTACGATATCTAGCAGAGGGCGCAACCAGTCCTGAACAATCCCAATATAGACAGGAATATTTTGCACCAGATTTTCCGTCTGCATGCTCAATATGGGGACAAGAAAAATACCGGCGAATACCAGCAGCGCAAAAAATGCCACCATCAAAAATAGTACCGATGCGGTTCTCGAAACTCTCTTTGACGATGACATCCTGTCCACCAAAGGATCCAATAGATAAGCTAGAGCAAAGGCAATTAGAAAAGGGGCTATCACACGACGGGAAAAATAAAGCAGACAGCAGGCAACGAAAAATAGAATTAAAGAAATCAGAAGCAGGTTTTTATTTTTTTCCTGACTCATAATTTACATATCCGTCATAGCCATAGGGGGGGCATCGGGTGCCCTTTCGGCTGGGGCTTGCACGCCATTTTTCCAGTAACGATGAAAAGAAGGTAGTAGAAAATCTGCAAGTTTTTGGCTGGTCACATCAAAAGCTTCAAGTTCTGCCGACAATTCATATTCATTTTCTACGGTAGCAAAATCGCTTTTGGCGGCAATTAAGGAAGAGTCCATCGCTGAAATGGCTTTGGCACTGATATTTACCTGAACCATTTTCATGTCCTTATCTTTATTTTTTTTCAATTTTGAAAAAGCCGTTCCCACGATAACGATATCTGCCCCAGCTTTCAAGCCGATATTCCTAGCATCTTCAACGTTTCCTTTGATAGCACTTAAAACGATAGTTTCAGGAATTATATCGCGAACCCGTTCCCGGTCTATCACTTCCACTCCTGACTCCAAAAAAAATTTTGCAAGCTGCGTTTCTGAAATGGGAATAACATCCCAAAAAGATGAGAGAGGCGCAGAAGTAAAACTGCTCTCTTTCATCAAAACGATAACTTTATGCTCACTCACAGGGCCTGCGATAATTCCCATGTCCGCTAAAGCCTGGTTCACCGCACCAGGGAAAAATCGAACCTCCAAAACCACCTCACAGACCTTGCCTTCCAGATCATCCAATGCCTGCAAATATCTATAGCTTTTCACATAACGACTGGCTCTCCGGATGATGTTTTTAAGATCTCTCTGATTAGCCGCAAACTCTTCTTCACCGATTAAATCTTTAAACGCTAGAGACATAGCATCTTTCATGGCTAAAGACACAGCCTTCTTTCGAGCAACGACATAGTTCTCGTCTTTTGCGGCGACCCGGGCGACACCTTCATAAGAATCTTTTAATATAGGTTGCGCCAACGCGAAACGACCGTCGAATTGCGCCATCACAAGAAAACCTATGATCCAAAAATATCTTTTAAAAAACCGCTTCCTCATCGTTTTTTCTTTGTCGGCCGGGTGAGAACAGGCTCATCAGCCACAAGTTTTTTAAGGGCCCTTACTTCCTTTGGACTCAAAAATCGACACGCACCCAAGGGAAGTCCGGTCAGGTTCAATCCTCCAAATTGGATACGTTGCAATTTGATGACAGGGTGGCCAATATGCTCGCAAACTTTTTTAATATGCCTGTTTTTACCTTCAACAAGTGTCATTATGAGAAAACAGTTTTTGCCACTGGTTTTTTGAATTCTGGCTTCAATAGGCTTGAATTTCTCGGCATCGATATGAACCCCACGTGTTAACCGTTTCATCGTTTTTTCGTTTGGCATCCCCGAGACTTTTACTTTATAGGTGCGCTCAACCTTATACTTTGGCAATAACAGTTTCTTTGCCAATTCACCGTCGTTGGTAAAAAGCAACACCCCCTGGGTATTGAAATCAAGGCGCCCTACCGGAAAAACTCGGACCTTGGTGACTCGCACATATTCCATGACCGTGGTTCTACCACGCTTATCTTCCGCCATGGTGGTGAGGCAACCGGTAGGTTTATTTAAAACCACATAAACCTCTTCTTGCTTTCTAGGGATGGGTTTTCCAAAAACTGTAATGGAGTCTGCACTGGGGTCTGCCAGCGAACCCAGTTGCTTTAAAACTTTGCCATTCACTTTTACACTTCCCTGTTCGATCCATCTTTCCGCTTCCCTTCGGGAAGCGAGACCAGCGTCAGCTATAATTTTTTGTAAACGAATTTCCATAATTTAAGAATAGATGTGAAAATAAAGGGTGGTTAAACAAATGGGGCTACTCGGGTGAGGTATTTTCCTCATCTTCCACAGCTACAGAGTCTGAAGAGTCTGCATTTGCGAATTCTATCTGTGACTGAAGAGGCGGATCATCGCCTTCTAATTCTTCTTTTAAATCTTCAAGCGTTGGCAGATCGCTCAAATCTTTCAAACCAAAATATTCCAGGAATTTTTGTGTCGTACGATACATGATAGGCCGTCCCGGAACTTTTTTTCGACCTGCCGGTCCGATCACTTTTTTCTCTAACAGAGTTTTGACAACCCCACTCGAATCGACGCCACGAATATCATCTACCTCCTGACGCGTCAGAGGTTGTTTATACGCAATTATCGAAAGCGTATCCAAACTGGGTTGCGACAACCGTGACGACCTGTCCAGCTTCAAGAATTTACGAATCCAGTCATTGAACTCATGCCGGGTACACAACTGGTAACCATCGGCCACTTCCAATATCTGAAGATTTCGAGATTGATACTCTTCCTTCAACTCTTCAAGAATCACCTGCAATTCATTTTTTTCTGCCGTGTTGAGAAAAATTTTTTCAAGCTCACCCGCATTCACAGGCTGGTCAGCCGCCAACAAAACATTCTCAACAATAGATTTTAATTCATCTCGTTCCATACTTGTCTCAACACCATTTACCCCCACGCTAGTGGGACTCAAAATATTTACTCAAGGCCAACCCTTGAGAGTGATAATTAGAATTCAGTTCAACTCCATAAACCCGATTGGGTCTTTCCACCACCCGTTCAAACTTGAGCCGACAAAATGTCTGTCCATGCTCTACCATAAATGGCACATCGTGCGGGCGAACTTCCATCACCGCTCGGGTCCCTTGATTCATCAATTCATCAGTTCCATTCCATCCAAAACCGGAATCGAAAAAACCAGCATAATGGGTGCGTAATTCGCCACTATTGGGTTCGTAGGCAATCATTTCAGCAAGCCAGTCGGGCCAGATACATATCTTCTCTTTCGACATCATAATATAGAAGCTTTCTGGCTCCAGGATCAACCTGTTCTTTTTGGGCCTGTAAATAGGCTCCCAAAACTCTTCTATCTTGTAATGCCCTATTTTGGAAAGGTCTATCACATTGGAATTCGTCTTGGCCTTATAAGCTACAATAGATTCGGGTTGGTCTCCATACACATCGACGCCGACATAGACACCTTCCTCTAACTTCACTTCATCGACAGGAATGTGGAATCCGCTTTGGTCAAATAAAACCGGGTTTTTCTTAAACTTGTTCACCAGTTTCTTTTTGTCCAGAGATTGCGAGGTACGGTGCGCCACCCGCAATTGGTTCAGCGAAAGCCCTGCATGCACCTTTACCGGAAAAGACCGAGGTATGACTTCCAGATAAAGCTTGCCTCGATACCCTAACGGAATCTCATCGAAACGGTGACCTCCATCCACAATCACCCGGGTAAACATATCTAATCGACCCGTAGAACTTTTCGGATTGGCAAGTCCGTAAAACTCAGGAGGCAAATTCAATTCTTCCATCAGAGGAATCAAATAAATCGCATTCTTTTCCAGGATACCGCCTTTGGAGAGATCAAATTCATAAAGCGTTACATCTTTTAAGCGAGTTTCTACCGGATCGTTCTCTGGCAGAAAACTGCACTGGATTCGATAGGCCTTTTGTCCCAATCGCAAATCGAGGCTCACCGGTTGAATATGCGATGCCTCGATAGGAACCTGGGAATGGATCATCCCCTCCTTCAAAGCCATTTCTATAAACTGGCAGGGAAGATAACCCGACTTGCCTTTCAGACAGGCTACCAGGCCTTCTATTTCTGTTTTGGAATTCATTTATTATTTAAATCTGTGAGTTTCAGCCGGGCTAAAACCATCGTCGAAATAAGCAGAAAACTCTATTGGCAAGAAATAATCCCAACCTGTTGAGTTGACAGGCCGTTCGCGGCTATGATTTAATCGCATTAATCGAAGAAATTCAACCTGATTATTCCTAAAATTAAGCAAAAATCAGCTGAGGCCGGCAATGGTGGTTTTTTTTCGTGCTATTGACAAAAAATAATGGAATAAATATTCGTATGCAGCGATCTAAAGCAAACGGGTTATTAACACTGATATCAGGATTGTAAAAACAAGTTATGGAATCAAAACACAAAAAAACCGAATCAACAAATTTATTAAAAAACTCCATTCTTACGATTACCGGGCTTGCAGTTCTCGGAGCCGGACTTTGGGCCTTGATGCATTATTCGTCCCCTACCAGTAATCTCCAATCCTATACCAGTTATCAGGAATCAAATAAAAATCCCGAAATCGAAAATAAAAATCCTGAAAAACCCACATTTCAGGACATCCAGAAAACCGTATCTGCCCCTGAAACCAATTTAGGCAATCTGATAAAAACAGCTACACCCATTCCATCAACAAGAACTACTTTGCCTCGGCAAGCACTGGAACATATCCAAAAAGGTATGGAGCTGACCGAAAAAGGCGAATTCAACGCTGGTAGCATGGAATTTGAAAAAGCCTCCGTTATCAGTCCCGATTCGCCGGAACTTTACTCCATCTGGGGTGCCGCAATGCGGATGGCGAAAAAATTTGAAGGTGCCAACAAACGATTTGCCAGAGCCCATGAATTATCCCCAAACGACAGCGAAATCACTTTTAACTGGGCCATGTCCCAATTGGAAGGCGACATCCCCGAAGACGCGATCCGCCTTTTCCAGAAAACCATCGATCTCGCACCCAATAACCTCATGGCCTACAACTTGCTGGGAAAATCTTATGGCCGGAAAAAAATGTACGAACAGGAAGTCAGCACTTATAAACAAGCACTTGAAATCGATCCTGATTTTGCTTTGATTCATTTCAACCTCGGCATCGTTTTGGGAATTCAGAAGAAATTTGAATCAGCTGCAC
>Ga0209091_10004111_pt1 | contig 11440 bp, 3 predicted proteins | sample ArcticOcean_MG_C_6_FD_187438 | JGI IMG/M metagenome (GOLD analysis project Ga0209091, IMG submission 187438) | Marine microbial communities from western Arctic Ocean - ArcticOcean_MG_CB8_128 (SPAdes) (version 2) | ecosystem: Environmental > Aquatic > Marine > Oceanic | place: Arctic Ocean...
ATGCGATCGGTGTAAATTTCTCGAGCTCACTCGGTGATGCGATTGTTAAATATCAGCGAGAAGATCATAAACTTTTGTCTTCCGAAATAAGTCCGTCTTCTGAGGCAGTGCCACCATTGTCATCACTGTCATCACGGAGGCAGCAGACTCTTCGGAACATATCGAATTCAGACGATGATTGTAATTTCTCTGATTCAATCGTTCCAATACTGAAGAATGAGCTTCGAAGATCGATATATGTTCGATATCAACGCTCCACCAAAGACGATGTAGTTGAAGTAATGCCACAGAAATGTATCGCATTGGACTCATTAACGGCTTTCGGCAATAAAATTTTACCTATTCTAGAAAAAAGTCTCGAGCTACCGGATTCAAGGTTCGGAAGTGAAACCACTGATGGATACTTAAATCCGAATATCTCGTCATCTTCACAAATGCGAATGAAAACGCTTCAATTACAGTCAACATTCGTTCTAACGTTTGCAAAGTGTCGCATTAGAATTGGTGCAAATAATCGCAATTTGGTGGACATAGGAGAATCTGAATTGTATGCTCGAATAAATTTTGCTGAGAATTTAATGAGAACACGCGCTTCTAGGTTGATCAAAGCCTCCTCCTCATCGTCGTCGAAGGAAGATTCGCATGTCGAATGCATCTGGTCGGATAAGTTCATCGCGAGAGTTCCTTCGGATGCGATCGATACTTGCTCTGTGCGCATTTCAATAATAGATGCTCGCGGGAATGGTGGACACGGTAAGATAATTTCATTTTTGAGCGATGTGACTCTATCCGATTTAATTAATATGGACGACGAGCCATCTCGGTCGAGTACCATAAAGTTGCCGAATGATGTTGAAATTCAAGTTGCTTTCGAAGGATACGGTGCAGATAGAACTTCCGGAGGGGAAAGTAATGCGCAAAAATCACTACTATCTTCAAGGACTAGGCAAACTCACATCGGCGATTCAAAAGGTGGCTCGGCAACAAATGTTCTCTCGAGGAAAATTTCTGTGGAATCATCATCTTCTGTGCCATCGTATTATTTGAGTTTGCATCCTAAGGGACCCTGGACGCGACTCATATGTGAAGAGCTGACGCTTTCAGAATCGTCAGATGCGATTGATTTGAGCGAGTTCCTTGATTACAATGATGCAGTAAAATCGAAGGAAAAAAATGTTCTTAAAGCTGTTGTAGCGCGTACAATTGATCCGGTAACGCAGAGGATTGAACGAACTATACGGGAACCTTCCCGATTCCGGAACGAAACGGATCGGTCGATTGAATTTTTTGTCGTTCCGGCGAGGATGACACCGAAAAAAACTGAATCTTTGGAAATGAAGGCAAACAATGGGAATGGAACAAGTTTGGGATACGAATCTCTGAAAAGCAGAAGTAACGATCAAACGCAGTCTGAGAGAGTACGACGTGTCGTTGAAGAAGCTTTCGAAAACGAGCGCTTTCTTCCTTTCCGAGGATGGCGTTCTACGCATCTTTTACTCACGGAGCGCAAAGCGTGGTGCACCCGCACTGGTTCTAATTCCATGTCTTTGAAAGAAGACTTTTTGTCCGCTATAGAATCAAATAAGCCGGCTGACTGGACGTGGGAGGAAGATGAATGGGAAGTTGATACAACGCATCCTCATTGCGCTGAGGACGGTTTTGCGTACGCGGGAAGCTTTCCAGAATTAAAATATCCTTTTCGCGCTGGACAGGAGACGAAAAGCGCTCTAAGCTTTGTGAGGATGCGAAGATGGACACGAACCCGTAGATATGTTGTCCCCTTTGGCGCATCTTCAGAAAGTACTGACCGCATGTCTTCGAGTAATAGAGAAAGTTTCGTAGACGACGAGAACCATCACGTCACGTACCGGACCATCATTGAGGCAGGATGCGAAAAATCGCTTCCAAGCACTGTTATTGGACCCGATGCATCCTCGCACGTGTATTTTCGTGTCCTAGGTACAGATAAGGAGAGTAATAGCGAATTATTTTCTTCGTGGGCTAAGCCGGTAAAATCCGGATTTTTCGATAGAAACTTCGATGACCGGTTGAATAGTGAATCGTCTGCGATAGAAGACGCTATGATAAAACGCGGGAATAAACGTGGGGGATTGGCGCTTGCAGACGGAGTGGAAGAATCTGCAGTGCACGTTTGCGAAGACGCTGATGGTTTAAAAGGAAAGAACTGGTTCGTATCTGTTCGATGTGAACGCTTTCCGCTCGAAAATGCTACATTAGCGAGCAGAAAACCTTCAGATAAAACAAGTGTTGATTTTCAACGAGCGGCGGCGCTGAATAGCGAATGGATTGTCACATTATCTGCACCTTGGTGTGTGAAGAACGCATTGCCGGTGTCAGCCGAAATTTCGCTCAACTCATACGAGCAACTACGCGCAAATGAAATGTATTGCTTTAGAAAGAAGTATTCGAAAATTCTTGGTCCGGGTGAAATTGCAAAGACACACTACGTGGATCCAGGAGCAAAGTGCGTAGCTCGTGTAGAGTCAATTACTGGTGGATGGGAACCGAGTCAGCTCATAGACTGCGCGACACCGCTCGATAAGAATTTTGATTATTTTAATTACGGAGTTCCCGTTTCGCCGGCAAGTTGTAAAGATGCGGCAAAGAATGATTATGATGCGCCGATTTTAAATTCCGGTGGTTCCTTCACATTTGGAACTGAGTTTACAGACTCTCTAAGCGGTGGATCTTCGGCTAAAAACGGTATTAAATCTCGGGACGCCTTCGAGGTGGTGAAAGTGAGCCACTCCAGCAAGTCAACTTCTGCAAATAAGATTGCCATGAAATCTTCAGTTAAAATTGTATGTTCAAAATGGGACGAAACTGACGTCGCTTCAACGAGGGTGCTTATTTTATGTTCTCCCATAGTTTTAATCAATCGAACCGGTGATGATATCGTATTTCGCTCATCCGCGATATCTGATGGTGGGAAGCAAAATAAGAAAAGAGAAACTTCGAGTAATCCTTCGATGTCTGATGTAGCGATGTCTCTAATAGATGATACATCTGAAATGCGAATCAGCGATGAGAGCCATGTCGACGACTCGTCTGCCCGACTATCGGCGCAGACGGCTTATCTTTCTAAGACGCTACCAACGAACGGGTCAGATTTGAGCGAAGTGTACGTGCTAAAAGCAGGGACTACGGGACGTCCCGAGGACAGAATAACATTCATCGGTGCCGAAAGTGCGAGCGAGCGTCAAGAACAGGCAGCAGCTAGATTAATATCCAAGAATGAGCGTTTAGAGATAGGATGCTCCAAGAAATCTTTATCTGAACCGTTACCAATCGCGGAGCGAGATTTCATATCAGAACGAATCGTCGTTGTAGAGTGTTTAACGAAAGATGGTCAAACGAGCTATCCAATCAGTATCCGCTCAGAGGAACAGCATTATCTTGCAAACATTGGAGATGGGTTGGAGCACACGCGAGGCATGTTCACAGAATGTCTCGCTATCATTCTCGAACCTGCATTTAGCCTCATCAACGATACCGGTGAAAACATTCATCTTACCCAAGTCGATCCAAATAAAGAACATGTGTTTAATGAGAAAAAGGATGTCATTATTTTGCACTCTAAACGCGAGAATAAGCGCGGTGTTCCTTTGAGATGGACTGATACAAATTTGCCGAGAGTACTATACGCCAAGCGAGAACGTGACGAAGAATGGGTGATGCCTTTTGTGCTTAAATCGACGCACACTGGAGATACGTTACTTCCCATACATAAAGGAGACGCTGAAGCGTTAGAGGATTTAGATGATTTTTTACACGTCCACGTCGCGAAAACTGAGTTGACGCACGGTTCTTCGCGAGTGCATTTTTCTTTGAGAGTAGGAAATTGTGTTTTAGAAGAGCAGATACTCGGTTCGCCGCCGAGTAAAGAAATGGCGTTGAAGAAGAAGATGCAACAAGATGCCGCCCTCGATCGCGCGGCGAGTAAAAGAGAGAAATCGGTTCCTTCTGCTCAGAACGATGTCGATGTCTCGAGAAGAGTTACTCTTTCTATACCAGAATTTGTTTTATCGACGATTGATTCGAATGTTGAAGAAATTTTTGTCGTGACATTGAAAGGAATGGATTTAGAACACCAACAATCAATTGTTGGTGCGTCCGCCTCGTCCATCAGATTTGTATTACACTCGCTGCAAATTGATGATATGAGTCCTACGACGCAGTATCCAGTTTTGCTTCGCGTCATGCACGATGCAAAAGAACTTGTAGTACCGCCAATGTTGAATTTTGGTATGCGATCGTATCTCGAGGCGGACGGTAAAACGAATGCATACGAAGAAATATTGATAAATTTCTCGAATGCTCCATTGCATATTGCCGCATATGAACCTTCGTTATGGCGCGCGCTTGAATTTTCCGATCATTTCGTTGATGGATCGAAACAGAGCGCGGTATCTCCAGTTGCGAAAGGAAAAGAAAGCCATCAAGCGGATCCTCAGATATTCATAGAAATGATGAAAATCTCAAAAGTAAGAATCGCCATATCATTTCGCGCGTCGGAACAAAAACGCCCGAAACGTATTAGAAAAGTTTTCCCCGGTATCGTCACCGTTGTCAACTTGGATGAAGCCACGCTTGACTTACGTCCTATGAGACTCGAAAATCAATGCGCGAAAAAATCAACATTTCAGGATACTTTGACAAAGGCGTACGTCAAACAAGTCAAATTACAGATTATTCGATTGTTGACTGGCTTTGATGCGTTAGATTCAGTGGCTTTGGCACTGAATCGTGCATCGATGGGGCTGTCAAAATTGTCCGGAGGGCGCGCGTTGGAAGATCTTTTTGGTGTTTCGCAAGCAGGAGGGAAGAAGCCTACAATGCTCTCATCCGCACTTCGCGAGAAGTTTGCTATCGGTTCGAAAGACAGTCGCGATGACGACGACTCCAATAAATCAGCCGTGAAAACTGGCGCTGCGGTCGTTGGACTGATGGATGGAACTGAAACTTTAGCCAGAGGCGTTTTAAGTGGCGTCACCGGTGTCTTTATGCAACCAGTCAAAGGTGCGATGAAATCTGGCGCCAAAGGATTCGTCAAAGGCTTTGGCAAAGGTCTGGTTGGGGCGGTGGCGCAGCCAGTTTCGGGTGCTGTTGGAATGATGAGTCACATGGCTGCTGGAGCATCGGGCAGTGTTCGTGAGGCGAAAGAACTCGTTGGCTTATCTCACGGCGCTCAATTCGCGAAAAGAGTCAGACCGGCGAGAGCTCCTTCAGCTGATGGAATATTGCGACCTTTCAGTAAAGAACTATTGAGTTGTGAAAAATTATGGAGAGCCATATCGAGTTCGAAGAACATCTCGAGAAGAGCGTTTGCAAACGAGCACTTTGCGTGGCAAATTAATGTTGGAAAGAATATGGACATTACTCAAATTTTAATGCGTGACGAGAAGAGCAAAGTTTTACCGGCGAATGCGAATTTCACCCTTTTCGCTACGAATTACCGATTAATGCTCACGATCACGAGTTCAAATTCAACGCGGTCGCCGGTTAATACTCCGAGCTCCTATCGGATTTGTTGGGATATATCATGGTGCAACATTGAAATGGCGTATGTGAAAAGTGCTAAAGAAAATAGAAGCGTGGGAGATGCGATTTGTATCAAACTGAAGCGTCCAAGTCTTTTAGAACGACCGATCAAAAACAAGGCAAAAAAAGCGGCGCGCGAGAAGAAAATAAAGCAAAAGCGACCAGAAAAATTTCTGTTCCGTGAAGATGAATTGACCAGAATAGTTCCCTTGGGTAAACAAAGCGCGCGAGATGGTAATGATGAAAGTTTTCATCGGTGGGTGTGCGACCAGATCTTACATCACTCTCGAACGTTCGGAAAGGTGTATATCGTTTCACAGGCTTTATCTAGAGGAAAGGAAGGTTCAGATGCCGTAAAAAAACAACCCCGTTTGGATGAAATAAGTGAAGAGAGTTCCGAAGACGAAGGAGACTTGGTTTTATTTTCCGATAGCGACAGCCTGAGCGCAGAACGAATTCTTCGAGATGAAGGCGGCGAGTTCACTTCCGAGAGCGAGGATCTGGATGGCGACTTTGATGAGGACGATTTCGACGACAACGACGACGGAGAAGAAGGTAAGAAACACGGTTTAGACTGGGAATTAGAAGAGGATAGAGATTTAAAGAGATGAGTTATTCCGTCGCTTTACTGATAAAGTGCATGAGCATTAATTTTACTTTTTATTACTGCTAACCAATCGTGCGGATAGTAAAGCGAGCGAGCACACCGACGCCACTCCGAGCATGGCGATTTCTGCTCTTGTCCAATCGTTGAAGAAATAGTGCGTGAAGCTGCTCGTCTCTGATGAGTTTATCGTCTCAATTTTTCTTGTTGTCGTCTTTGTCGTCGTCGTCGTTGTTTTAGTCTTATTACTCTTTGTAGTAGCGCTCACTAAATCTTGTCCCAGCATCTCTTCAATGTCTCGAATGCCCGGGATGCTTCCTTCGCCGCCATCGCCTTCGTCCTCGTCCTCGTTCGTCTTCTTCTTCTCCTTCGACGAAAGTTTCTTCCCGTTTACGGAAATTGCCAACTGTCCACACGCACCGGCAATATCCGAACCCATCTCTTGTCTCACCGTCGTCGTCATCCCGTACTCTTCCCTTAATATCGTGTTCATCGCCTGTATGTCCTCCATCTCCGGCCTTTCGTGTCCAGCGATGACGTCTGTGGGATTATACGGAATGAAATTCAACACAACCTTCTTCCCACCCAACAACTCCCCGAGCAACCTCGCGCACTCTTTAGTATCATTTATGCCTTTCAAAACGCAATATTCCACCAGCATAGAATTCTTCTCACTTTTCGCTAAATAATCGTCCAAACATCGCATCAGCTCGTCCAAAGGATACGCCGTCGCCGTGGGGACAATTTTCTTCCGAATATCCTGCGTTGGCGCGTGTAAACTCAGCGCCATCGACACCGTCGGACAATCTTCGCTAAACCTATAAATGTTTGGAATCACCCCGACAGTACTCACGCAAATCTTCGGACACGGAATGTTAAATCCCATCTGATTTTCGCTTTGTGACATGCACCGAATGGCGTCCACGACGGCGTCGTAATTGTTCAGCGGTTCACCCATCCCCATAAACACGATATTCCTCACCCTCGGCTCGATCCTTCTCGCGTGCGCGACTTGCTCCACAATCTCCCCGGTCGTTAAATTCCCGAGTTCTCCCATCGTCCCCGTCGCGCAAAAAGTACACCCCATCTTACACCCAACCTGGCTCGATATGCACAACGTCGCCCCCAAACCTTTCTTCCCTTCCGCTCGCCGCCCTTTCAAATGCCGAATAATCACCGCTTCCACTCTGTGCCCGTCTTGTAACTCCACGATTAACTTCGTCGTCGACACGTCTCCGGACGTTTCCGCGACCGCAATTCGCGTCGTGAGTAAACTAAACGTCTCTGGCGCTCGATTCCGCGCCCATAGCGGAATCTCCTCGCACCGTCGCAAATCCAGCTCCACGACGCATTTTCTTCCTCGCTTTCGTTCGTCTTCCTCTTTCAACTCCTCGCACACGAGTCTCTGCGCTTCTTTCAGCATCACCTGGTAAAACCGCTCGGCTTTTTTCCGCTCTTTCGCTTTTATCATCATCGAAACGTTTCGTTCCTTTGTTTTCTTCGTCTTCAAAGACGTCTCGTTTTCCTTCTCGGAATACTCCTCCTCGTCTTCTTCTCCTCTTCCAAAACCGCCGTCATCTTCCTCCTCCTCCTCCTCCTCCTCCTCGGAGGAGGAAAATGTTAAATCCTTTCCTTTCTTCCCGTGCGGGCCTCGGAGAAGAAACTCTATAACTTTCTCTCGGTCAAACACGGAAAAGAAGAGCTGCTCTTTTTCGTCGTCGTCGGTCCCTTCTCTCGTCGCGCCTCCTCGTCGTCGCATGTTATTGTGTTTCAAAAACGTAATGTAAGTTCTCGTGCTCTCGACAAGTGAGGGAAAAGAGCAGCCGAATGAAAACTCGTCAGACTTTACTCTTTAACGCGAAAACGAGAGAAAATGCGAAACTCCTCGTCAATTCCTCCTCCTCTTCCTTCTGAAAAAGGGGTGAAAACGCGAGGGCAGAAAAGACGAAGAGGGGAGAGAGATGTGTGGGATTTGATCGTGAATAACGACGATATTTGTTTCCAACACATTCTTCCGAGATTGAATCGAACGGATGTGAAATTCTTGTACGAGGTGAATACAGAGACGAGAAAGTTGATTAAGAGATCATCTCGCAAGGGAGAGTTAAAAAAGGGGTTCGATATTGAAGAGATGTCGTCGATATCGACTTTGGAGTTTGCGTGGGAGAATAAATCGTTGTGGCCGAGAGGCTGGGACGCAACATGGTTTTGCTGTCGAGTTGCTGAAACGAATAAACTGGAGTTGCTCAAGTGGGCGCGAGAGGAGAAAGAGTGTGAGTGGGATGAAAGGACGATTAGTTCGGCCGTAGAACAAGGTAATCTGGAAATGGTAAAGTATTGCGTGGCAAATAAGTGTCCTATCAATGTGTGGGCGTGTGCAAATGCTGCCTCAGGAGGTCATCTCGAGATACTCAAATATTTACGCGAAGAAGCGAAAGCGCTTTGGGATTCGGGTACTGCCTCAAGGGCGGCTTTAAATGGTCATCTTCATATACTCGAATATCTTGTTGAGCGTAAGTTTGATCAATATATGGAATGGACGTGTACGTTTGCAGCCGAGAACGGCCATTTAGACTGTTTGAAGTACTTACACGAAACCGCCAAAGCGCCTTGGAACTATTTGGCCGTACGAGGAGCACACGAGAACGACCAAACCGAATGTTTACAATACCTCCTCGACAACAACTGTCCTCTCCCACCCAATTGGCGATACGAGGATGGAACACTACACACATCACACTCATCATAGTCATCATCACACATCCAAAAGCTTGTAATAATATACAATAATCGCACATACAAAAACTCGCGCAGCACACTTTTCTGTGATGAACCATTTTTAGGGGTTTCCCGACGCTTGTACGACGAAAAATTCGACCAAAAGACGCGAGAAAAAGAAAGCGCACAATACGAATACGAAGAAGAAGTTAAAGAAGAGGAAGAAAAAGAGGAGGAACGGACGACTTCTTCTCTCGTTTTCTTCTGTTTGCGATCACACGCGAACACTCCTCGATCGCTAAAGCGGGAGGAGGACTTTGACACAGCGCAAAGATCTTTGAAGAAGATAACGACCTTTGGGGAGAATTTGAGCACGGAAAGAAGAAGGAGTTTATACACAGTTCACACTCGCGAGGAGATAAAGGAGATTAGGAGGAGGAGCAGCATCATCGTCGCTCTGAAATCTCTTTTAATGGGTTTTCCATCATCTTTGCCTCGCCGTGCGCTTTTAGAGAGCGACACGACGTTCGCGGAGGCGTGCGACGCGTGGTGGGCGTCTCACCTTCAGGAGCAGCAGGAAGTGCAAGAGGAGGAAGAGGAAAAGAAAAACCCCGACGAGGGCGAGGACGAGAACGGCGAAGATACTAGCAACAGCAGCAACGCCGATGATGATGATGATGATGATTCTTCCGCTTCTACCGCTACCGGTTTCGTCGTCGAGTGGACGGATGACGAAACGACAGCCGAAGAAGACGAAAGCGAAGGCGTCGTGAAGAGATATTGTCCGTGCGAACTAAACACGTGGCGAGGTTTTAGCGAAGATGGAACGAGAGAATGGGAGTGTGCGGTAGACGATCGCGAGAAGACTTCGACGCCTTTTGAGACGTCGGTGATGTTAATCATAACTATGATTGTGTTGTGTTTCGCGTTGACGTTTCGTTTGTGGAAGAGGAAATGGCAAAGCAGGAGACGGGAAATAGAGGAACGCGAAGACTTGGAAGCGTCGGTGAGGTCGGAGAGTGAGATTAAGTTTAGGACGCAAGATGAGATGTACGAGCATTGGAAATCGTGCGTGCAACCGGACGGGACGAAAGTTATATGCGTGGAAATTGAGCCCCGGAGAAAGAAGAATTTCGACTACGAGGACTACGAAGACGATTTAGTGATACCGCTCGATGCAAACGGAAACGTCGTGGTTACGGTCGCTGATAGCAAAAAGAATAGCAGTGCATTTAGTGTGCTTCCGCCACCGGTACCTCCCGTCGTTCGCGCGAGACCGACTGTACTCCAACAACATCTGCCCGGCGTCGACGAAGTAGGACAAGGAGAAGAGGAAGAAGTAGAAGGAGAAGTAGGAGAAGATAGAGAATTCGGTTACGATGTCGAAGAGGCAACACGTACCACTGCATTTCCCGAGTTACAAAACCACGGACCAGAACACACCGTTGGTCGGAGGAGAAGACGACGCAACTCTTCTGTAGAATTTGCAATCCCCGCGGTTTCTGATTTAGCGTACGAAGAAATCGAGCACGAAGAGTGGGCCGATGATACTCAAAACATAGAAGACGACAATTTGTAAAATATTGTATGCATACATGCAGTTCACGCGTGACAATACGCGCGACGAGATCTCTTTCAACAACGACGACAGAGAAGGATCCGCGTCTCCACGTCGGCCCAAAATTCTTTTTCAGCCTCTTTCGACCATTCGGCTTTTGTTTTCGAAGCTATGATTTCGAATCTGCTATCCTTTCGGTAGGCTACTTCTTCTAAAATGACATTCGGTTTGGATTCGCATTCTTCAAAGGACGGGATGACCCAGGTTTTGTTGGAGACACGAACGACAGCTTTCGCGCGAACGAGGCGGAAAGCTTCATTCTGTTCGTCGTCGTTTTTTGTCTGAGGCGCGCACCGGCTTTGAAAAAACTCGAGCACTTTATCGCGACGAAAGATATCGTCTGGGTGGAACAAAAAACCTCGACTCGAGTAATCCTCGGTATCGTGCGTCGAGAGGTGCGGTTTCGCGCCGGGTTCAACCGGCGGCGTCAACGCGAGAAGTTGAAAAGGCCGCGAGATGCCTGTTCCTTCTTTTTCTAACGATGACGATTTTAACGACGAATTTTGCGAATCGTGCGACGACGTCGCTTCTCGATCAATCGCCACAAATGGCGAGGTCTCGGCGTTCTCGTCGAACAAATCCATCGCAAATTTAACCACGCGCTTCTCGGGATACAAACTCGCCGCCCACTCTCGAAACCTGCGTCTCGCAAAGCTTTCCGCTTCTTCTTCTTCGTCTCCTACTCCTCCTTTTTCTCCCGAGCACAAATCCAATTTCGATCCGACCAAAACTTCGCTCATTGACACTTGGTCCAGAAACATTTCGCTCTCTCGCACGCGTTTCGCTTCCTCCTCCTCCTCTTTTCCAACCGACGAAGAAGAACAACCGACCGCCCTCGCGTCGACGACGCACACCATCCCTCTCAAATCGACGTGTTCTTTCAAATGTTCATTCTTCGTAAACAAATCGTACAACCCGCTCGGGTGCGCCAACCCGCT
>Ga0209091_10004112_pt1 | contig 11439 bp, 10 predicted proteins | sample ArcticOcean_MG_C_6_FD_187438 | JGI IMG/M metagenome (GOLD analysis project Ga0209091, IMG submission 187438) | Marine microbial communities from western Arctic Ocean - ArcticOcean_MG_CB8_128 (SPAdes) (version 2) | ecosystem: Environmental > Aquatic > Marine > Oceanic | place: Arctic Ocean...
GGATAAAAGTTACTTTTTCCAACATAAAAATCGTCATCTCTAAAGTTTTGCTCATAATCAAAATCTAGTAATAATTGATTTAAACTTTTCATTTAACGGTCCAAACATTATTTTCAATCTCCAGGTCTAAATATTTATTATTCATATCGTTGAAAAAAGTTTTTGGAGAACCATTATAAATTATTCTATATTGAGTAAATTTGTTATTAAAATTTAATATATAAAAATTCGATATCAAATCAATGCTAGAGAGTGTCTCTTCTAAATATATAATCTTTTTATAATCTGTTGATTTTATAGAAATGGTTAAAGGAAGTTTTATAGATGTATTTATCTCATTATTTTTTTTCCATACATCTTCATAAAAAATTTTTAAATTATCTAAAATCATATTGAAATCTTGCTCATTCGTTAAATTAATCTTGGAATATTTTTGATTATTTATTTTAAGAGAATTGTTTAAATTAATTTTTGAAAGTATTTTAACTTCATTTCTATTTTTGTATATTATTGAAATTATATAATCTTTTAAATTATACTTTTTTATTAAATTTATAAAATCATATGTCTCAATAAAATTAGACATCTCTTGAAGTTTAATTAAATCATCAAGATCCTCACTTGGTAATAAATAATCTAGCAATTGATAATTATTTTTTTTGTCATTCCACTTCTCATAAAAAATATTATTATTGAATAAATAAATATTCTCAGTTTCTGCATCTACTAATATCGGTATCAATAAAACTTTATTTCTAATTGGAATTGACGGAAAAACATTTTTTGTTTCTAAAAAATTTAAAATCTTTTTTTTATTAAATGTTGTTTCAAGTTTTGCAAAATATTCATTATTAATAAATTTTTCATCACTTATTGTGAAGGAATCAATCATGCTTTTGAGTTCCTTTATTGTTATATCTTTAATTTGTGTTTTATCACCTGAGGTTGTAATCATAGAAAGTAAATTTAAAAAAGAGACCTGAAACCCTTTGTCTATTACACGACTTTTCTTAAAATTAAGCTCAAATGGGGATGAAATTTCAATATCAGACACTCTAAAATTATTTGCATGTAAATAAGTTGTGGAAAAAATTATTATAAATAGGACGAATGAAATAAAAAATATATACACTTTTTGTAACGTTAATATTTTATTAATAATTTGCATATTTTATACTAATGAAAAAAGAAAAATTTACCTATGAAAAAAGTGGTGTAAACATAAATGCTGCTGACAATTTTGTTAAATTTATATCTTCTATTTCATCAAGTAATAAAGGCAAAAAAAAGTTTAATAACATTGGTGGTTTTGGTTCAATTTCTAATATTCCTAAAGGTTTAAAAAGTCCCAAAATTGTAGCTTGTACAGATGGTGTTGGTACAAAAGTGGAGATAGCAAATGTACTTAATAAATATGATACAATTGGTATTGATTTAGTTGCAATGAGCGTAAACGACTTAATAGTTCAAGGAGCGAAACCGTTATTGTTTTTAGATTATATTTCAATTAATAAAATTGATTTAAAAAAATTAAAATCCATCCTTAAAGGAATAATAAAAGGTTGCAAAATTTCTAACTGTGAATTAGTTGGTGGAGAAACTGCAGAAATGCCTGGGACCTATCAAAAAGGTAAATTTGATATAGCCGGATTTGCTGTAGGCTTGGTTGATGAAAAAAAAATCCTACACACAAAAAAAATTAAGAAAAATGATTTAGTGCTAGCTGTACCCTCAAGTGGCATTCACTCTAATGGTTATTCTTTAGTGAGACATGTTTTGAAAAAAGAAAAAATTAATTTAAAAAATAATTCATTTTTAAAAAAAGAATTACTTAAACCTACAAAAATTTATGTAAAAGAAGTTTTAAGTCTAATTCAAAATAATCTTTTAAATGGATGTGCTAATATCACGGGTGGTGGTCTAGCGGATAACATTAAAAGAGTAATTCCTGATGGGCTAATCGCTGACATTGATTTAAATAAAGTTAAAACTAAAAAAATTTTTAAATGGTTAAAACAAAATAATATAGAGGACAAAGAAATGCTAAAAACATTTAATTGTGGGGTAGGTTTTTGTTTAATAGTTAATCCAAATAATTTGAGTAAAGTGACAAAATTCTTTACTAAAGAATTTAAACCTTATGTTATAGGTAAAATTACCTCTGGAAAAAATAAAGTTAAACTTAATGGAAAAATTGACTGGTCTTAAAAAAATAAAAACTGCAGTTTTTATTTCGGGAGCAGGAAGTAATTTAAAAAATATAATAAAATTTTCTAAATTAAAACAATCTCCTATTTCAATAGATCTGATAGTTTCCAATACTAATCTTGCAAAAGGTTTAAAGTATGCAGATCAATTTAAGATTAAAAAAAAAATATTTAATTTTAAAAATTTTATAGAATCTGAAAAAAATATATTGATATTACTAAGAAAAGAAAAAATAAAATTTATTTGCTTGGCAGGTTTTATGAAAATTTTATCCAAAGAATTTATAAAAAAATTTGATGGAAAAATAATTAATATTCATCCCTCTTTACTTCCTAAATACAAGGGTCTTAATACGCACAATAGGGCAATTAAAAATAAAGATAATTTCGCAGGATGTACAGTTCACTACGTAACAGAAAAATTAGATTCTGGAAAAGTAATTATGCAAAAGAAAATTAAAATAGTAGCTAACGATAACTCCATCTCATTATCAAAAAAGATTTTGAAACAAGAGCACAAATTGTACCCAGCTGCTATTATGAAAATTTTTAATTAGTCTTTGAAAAAAAAATCAATTTCTATTTTAGCATTTTCAACACTGTCAGAACCATGAACAGAGTTTTTATCAATGGAGATTCCGTATTTTTTTCTTATAGTTCCTTCTGCAGCATCCTCCGGCTTTGTTGCGCCCATTAACTCTCTATTTCCTAATACTGCATTTTCTTTTTCAAGCACCATTACAACTATTGGTCCTGATGATAAATATGTACATAAATCATTGTAAAAAGGCTTTGTTTCATGAACCTTATAAAACTGTTCTGCTTCAGATTTTGCTATTTGGATTTTTTTATCTTTAATAATATTAAATCCTTTATTCTTAAACATATTTTTTATTTCGTTGTCTAAATTTCTTTCAACAGCATCTGGCTTAATAATTGATAGTGTTTGTTCTGTATTACTCATAATGTTCCTCTATTAGTTGATTTAATAATCTTACTCCATAACCGGTTGCTCCACCTGAGTTTAAAGCACCACCATATTTTGAAAAAGCCATACCGGCTATATCTAGATGGGCCCATGGTGTCTTGTTTAGAATAAATCTTTGTAAAAATTGTGCTGCAGTTGTTGATCCTGCTCCACCAACATAATTTATATTTTGCATGTCAGCGTTTTTTGAGTCTATAAGTTTGTCAAAGTTTTTATGCAGGGGCATTCTCCATAACTTCTCATCAACTTTTTCACCTACATCCAATAATTGTTTTGATAATTTGTCATCATTTGAAAACAACCCGGCATACTCAGAACCTAATGAAACTATTATAGCTCCTGTTAAAGTTGCTAAATCAACCATAAATTTTGGTTTAAATTTTTTCTCAGTAAAAGTTAGAGCGTCAGCTAAAACTAATCGACCTTCTGCGTCTGTATTTAATATTTCTATTGTTTTGCCACTATAAGATTTAACAATATCCCCTGGTCTTTGAGCATTACCTCCGGGCATATTCTCTACAAGCCCTACAACTCCAACAGCATTTATTTTTGCTTTTCTTAATGCTAAATTTTTCATTAAACCAACTACTGTAGCAGAACCAGCCATATCATAAGTCATATCCTCCATAAATTTTGCTGGTTTTAGTGAAATACCTCCAGTATCAAAACAAACTCCCTTACCAACAAATGCTAAAGGTTTAGAATTATCTTTTAATCCATTCCATTCCATTGTTACTAAATATGTGCCTCTGATGCTGCCCTGCCCAACCCCTAACAATGCATTCATGCCTAATTTTTTTAACTTTTTCTCATCATAGATATTTATTTTTAAACCATGTTTTTTTAGAGAACTTAATCTTTTTGCATACTCGTCTGGATGTAAAATGTTTCCCGGTTCTGACACGAGGTCTCTTGCAAAAAAAGTTCCTTCCTCTAAAGCTTTAAATCTTAATTGATTTTGAGCAGATATTTTATTCTTATTTCCAAAGACATTTATAGAAATAAGCCTTTTATCTTTTTTTGATTTATAAATGTTAAATTCATAAGATTTTAGTTTTAATCCGTGCAGGAAATATCCTATAAAATTTTCTATTTTATTATTTATAGTATCTGAGTTTACAAAATAATCATTTTTCTTATCATAATTTATATAACCATGGAATTTAGCTCCTAAACTTTCTATTTCAGAATTTTTTAAATCTTTTTTAATGGATACTAAAAATATTGTTTTTTTTGAATTAATTTCAAAAAAAAGTAAGTTTTTTTTTAAATCACTAGTTTTTAATAGATCGGATATGTAAGAAAATTCAGTACTTGAAATTATTTTTTTTAAATCACTAATATTGAAATTTTGATCAACAAATAAGACATGATTAGCTGAAGATTTGCTAGTTAATTTATTTGAATAATTAATTTTAATAGACATAAATTTTAAATACACTCTCTACGAGTTGAGTGCTATATATGAGCAAAATTATCATATTTCAATGAAAAAAATTATTTTAAATAAAATAGGATTAGATTGTTTCAAATTTTTCCTACTTTCTACGTTCACTATATCATTGATAATCTGGGTGTTACAGGCTGTTAATTATCTAGATATCGTAATAGAAGACGGTCATGGTTTTATAGTTTATTTAAAATACACCTTGCTAAGTTTTCCTAAAATATTTGATAAGATTCTGCCATTTACTCTTTTTTTTTCTTTTACATACACATTATTAAGCTACGAAAAAAAAAATGAACTTGTTATATTTTGGAACTTTGGAATTCATAAAAAAACATTTATAAATTATTTTATAAAAATATCACTTCTCTTTATAATTTTAAATTTGCTCTTAAGCGCTATTGTGGTTCCTACAGCATTAGATAAAGGAAGATCCTTCATCAGAACTTCAGGTCTAGATTTTTTTGAGTCAATTTTAAAGCCTAGAAAATTCATAGATGTTGTAAAAAATTTAACTATATATTTTGACAAAAAAACACCAGAAGGAGTTTTTGTAAATATTTTTCTAAAAGATGAAAGGGGAATTGGTGATTTTCAAATTACATATGCCAAAAATGGAGAGCTCCAGAATAGAAATGGTAAAAAAATTTTAGTTTTATATGATGGAAAAACAATAACAAAAAAAAATGAAAGTATTTCTGAATTTAAGTTTTCTAAAACTGATTTTAATTTATCAAAAATAGAAACAAAGACCACTCAAACTATAAAAACTCAAGAAAACTCAACCAAAGATTTGATAGCCTGTGTAGTACTTTTAAATAAAGTCAAGAATAAAAAAAAAAACCTCAACACTGTGTTGGTGGTTGGGCAGGGTTATACTTTTGGTAATTGTAATTTTAATAATTTGGAAAATATCTATAAAGAAATTTATGGAAGAATTATAACACCTCTTTATTGCACGGTATTAGTAATGATATCACTTTTTTTAATAATAAAATCAAAACATGAAAGTACATTTGGGTTTTATAAATTTAAAATTTATGCTTATGGCTTTCTTTTAATTCTTTTTTTAGAAGTTTCATTAAAATTTATTGGAGCAAGTCTTTTGCATAATTTGTTTTTTATAATTTTACCATTTGCGCTCTCTGCACTTCTGTACTTTTTTCTAATAAATAAACTAAGCTTTAAAATTTAATGAAAACATATAATAAATATTTATTAAAACTATTTAGTAATTCATTTTCTAAAGTATTTTTGATTTTTTTCGGAATTATTTTGATAATAAATATTATTGAACAAATAGATTTTTTTAAAAAAATTGATGTAGATTTTTATTTTCCAATATTTTTATCGCTATTAAACACTCCTTCTATTATTTTTGAACTATTGCCTTTTATATTTATGATATCAACACAAATCATATTTATTAAACTTATAGATAATAACGAGCTTGAAATTTTCAAATATTCAGGAATTACTAACCACACCTTGATTAAATTAATTTCAATTTTCTCACTAATTTTTGGTTTTATTTGTATAATCTTTTTTTATAATTTCTCTTCAGTGTTAAAAAAAACCTATATTGAAATTAAAAACAATTATTCTAATGACAATAAGTATCTAGCAGTAATAACTGAAGATGGCTTATGGATTAGAGATGAAAAAAAGGAAGAAATAAACATCATAAATGCAAAAAAAATAGATGGTTCTTTTTTATTGGATGTTTTGATAACACAATTAGATAAAAAATATGAATTAGTTAGAGTAATTCAAAGTAAAAAAGTTAACATTTCTAATAAAGAATGGTTAGTTTTAATGCCAAAAATATCCATTCAAAACAACACATTCACACTTGATAGTATTAAATTAAATTCAAATTTTGATCTTGAAAAAATTAACAGTTTGTTTTCACAGTTATCTACACTTTCAATTATTGAACTTTTTGAACTTCGAAGTATCTACAAGTCTTTAAATTATTCAATAATTGAAATCGATTCCCACTTATATAAAATAATTTCTTACCCTTTTTATTTAACATTGCTAGTTGTGCTATCTTCAATAATTATGTTTAATATTGGTTATAGAAAAAATTTATTATTTAGAATTATTTTTGGTATTCTCATGTCTGTAATTATTTATTATATAAATTATTTCTTTAATATATTGGGTACAAGTGAAAAAATACCTTTAGCTTTGTCGATTTTTCTTCCATTAATTATATTATCAATAATAAATATCACTTCTATAATAAAAATAAATGAAAAATAAATTTTATATAACTATATTTTCTCTGTTTTTAAATCTTTGTTATTTAAACCAATTGTTTGCTGAAGAATTTACTTTTCAGGTCTCAGAAATAGAAGTTACAAATAATGGTAATATTTACAAAGGCATTAAAAGAGGGGATATAGTTACTAATAATGGAATTAAATTAATTTCAGATAATTTTAAATATCAAAAAGAAATTAATCAACTAGAGGCATTTGGGAATGTTAAATTAATCGATACTATAAATGATATAATAATTGATGCAGAAAATATTGTTTACTTAAAAGATGAAGAAAAAATTTTTACAGTAGGTAAAACAAAAATTATTATCGAAAAAAAATATACCATCAACGGTTCTAATATTATTTTACTTAGAGATAAACTCTTATTGTCTTCTTTAAAGCAAACTATAATTAATGATAAAATCAATAATCTTTATAATCTTAATGAATTTGAATACTCAATAGATAAAGAGGTACTAAAAGGAAAAAATGTTGAAATTATTACAAATTATTTAGAGCAAGATAGTAATGAATATTTTTTTGAAACAGCATTTATTGATTTAAAAAATAATAAATTTTTATCTAAAGATGTTAAGGCAAAATTTAATAAATCATTATTTGGTAATAAAGAAAATGACCCACGGTTAAATGCAGCTACTGCTTACGGCGATGAATTTAATACTTATTTTGAACAGGGTATTTTTACTTCTTGTAAAAATAATGATAAATGCCCGCCATGGAAAATTAAATCAAAAAAAATTAGACATGATAAAGTAAAAAAACAAATTATTTATAAAGATGCCTGGTTAGAAATTTATGATTTTCCTGTTGCTTATTTTCCTAAGTTCTTTCACCCAGACCCTAGTGTAACAAGACAGTCTGGATTTTTAAGCCCAGCACTTGGAAGTTCTGGTAATTTGGGTAGTTCTATTTACACTCCTTATTTCCACGTTATGTCTGATAACAAAGATATAACCATAAAACCTCGAATATTTGGAGCTGATAAATTTGTGTTACAAAATGAATTCAGACAAAAATCTAAAAAATCGTTCTCTATAGTGGATTTTAGCTTTGCTAAAGGTCATGATTCAAGTTTAGATGATAAAAAAGATAGCAGAACCCATTTTTTTTTAAAAAGTTTTATAGATCTTGATTTAGAAAAATTTCTAACTAGCAAGCTTGATATACAATTTGAAAAAGTTTCCAATGATAATTATTTAAAGGTGTTTAACTTAACATCACCCTTGATCGACGGTGATAATGACGTCCTTGAATCAATAATAAAATTAGAGCTAGAAAGTGAAGACTACTATTTTACAACAAGTCTTGAGCAATATGAAACTTTAGCTGGCTTAAATAACGATCGATATCAGCATGTATTACCTAATTTCAATTTTATTAAAGATTTTAATGTCCCAAACCTAAATGGCAGTTTTAATTTCGATGCAATCGGAAGTAACACGCTAACTTCAACAAATAATCTTTCAACTGTTGTTTCTAATGATTTACAATTTAACTCTTATAATAAATATTTTGAAACAGGTATAAAAAGTAACTATAGCATCTCAATAAAAAACATGAATACACTTGGAAAGAAAAGCACTTTGTACAAAAATAGTGCTCAATCTAATCTAATGACTTCTTATATTTTTAACACTTCATTGCCATTAATGAAGAATAATGAAAAAAGTATAAATTATTTTGAACCAAAATTATCTTTTAAATTTAATCCAAACAACGTGAAGAATAATAATACGTTAAAAAGAACAATAGATATGAATAATATTTACAATGATAATAGATTAGCGTTGGACAATTCATTAGAGGGGGGAGATTCTCTAACAATTGGTTTTGATTTTAAAAAGAATAAAATTACTTCTAAAAATGATATTAAGGAGATTGAAGATTTCCTAGAATTAAAAATGGCTACTGTTTTTAGAAACAAAGAAGAAGTCAGCATACCACAGAATAGCACTTTAAATAAAAAAAAATCAAACATCTTTGGTCAATTAAACTACAAGGTAAATAGCATATTTTCTGTGAACTATGATTTTTCAATTAAAGACGATCTACATACAATTGAGTATAGCTCATTAGATACGATATTTGATTCTCATAACTTCAGAACACAATTTAATTTCTTGCAAAAAAAAGGCGTCATGGGAAATACAGATGTACTTGAAAATAAAACTAAATACAATTTTGATGAGCTAAATTCTTTATCGTTTAGCACAAGGAGAAATAGAAATCTAAACTTAACAGAATATTATGATTTAATATATGAATATAAGAATGACTGTTTAATTGCAGGTGTTCAATATAAAAAAAATTATTATAATGATGCGGACATAAAACCAGTAGAGGAGTTATTTTTTTCTATTACGCTTATTCCACTTGCAACTTTTTCGCCTGATAAAATGATTTTAAAATAAAAATAATGAAAATATTTTTCTATATAATAATATTTATATTCTGTTTTAATTCCACATATTCAATAGAGTCAAAAATAATTTATAATATACAAAATGAAATTATCACTAATATTGATTTAAAAAATGAATTTAAGTATCTGCTGGTACTAAACAATAGATTAAAAGATATAGATAAAGATATGGCATTTTTAATATCTAAGGAGTCTCTAGTTAGGGATAAAATTAAAAAAATTGAAATAATGAAAAATTTTAAAAATTTAAAAATAGATCAAAAATATGAAGATATTTTAATAAAAGATATCTATTTAAAATTAGGATTAGATAATAAAGATCAATTCATAGAGTATCTGAAAGAATATGACTTAAAGCTTAAGAATATTATCGAAAAAATTACAATTAATGCACTTTGGAATGATCTAATAATTAGAAAATACTCAGCCAAAATAGAAATTAACGAAAAAAAAATAAAAAATAAAATAGATTTAATAAACCAACAAACTACAAGAGATTTTTTACTTTCTGAAATTGTCTATGAAGTCGAAAATAAAGAAGAAATTAATAAAAAATTTATTGAAATTAAAAAAAGTATAAAAGATATTGGTTTTGAAAATACTGTATCTTTATTTAGCATTTCTGCTTCAGCCAAAACAGGTGGAAATATAGGATGGGTTAATGAAAAATCTCTTAGCCAAGACATCCTTAAAAATATTGAAAAAATGGAAGGCAATCTGACCCAACCAATAATTTTACCTAATAGTATTCTGATGTTAAAAATTAACGAAATTAAGAAATCAACCTTAAAAATTGATTACGATATAGAATTAAAAAAAGCTATAGATTATGAGAGAAACAAACAACTTAATCAGTACTCTATAATTTATTTTAATAGAATTAAAAAAAATCTAGAATTTAATGAATAAAGAGCCAATAATTATTGTAGCAGGTGAACCTAATAGTGTTTTTTTTGAAATTTTTTTTAAAAGTATAAAAATAAATAGATACAAAAGTCCCTTAATAATTATTGGATCAAAAGAATTGCTTGAAAAGCAAATGTTAAAGTTAGGTTTTTTTTATAAAATTAATACTATTGATAAAAACTTTAATAGCTTTAAAAAATTAAATAATAAAATGATTAATTTAATTAATGTAAAATACAAATTTAAAAATTGTTTTGAAGATATTTCAACTAAATCTAATAATTATATAGAAGAAACTTTTGATGTTGCTCTAAAAATTATAATAAAAAATAACTTCTCTAAGTTAATAAATGGACCGATTTCAAAAAAACATTTTTTAAAAGGAAAAACTTTAGGCATTACTGAATATTTAGCAAAAAAAACAAGAAAAAATAATAATATTGCTATGTTAATTTTTAACAAAAAATTATCAGTAAGTCCAATTACAACACATCTTGCTTTAAAAGATGTGTATAAACATATCTCAAAAAAAAAAATATATACTCATGTTAAACTTATTACTGAGTTTTATAAAAAAAATTTTAAGAAAAAACCAAGAATTGCAATAACAGGCTTAAATCCACATTGCGAAAGTAATTTTAAAAAGTCTGAAGAGAATACTTCAATTATTCCTGCAATTAAAAAACTAAAAAATCAAAAATTTAGAGTTGAAGGGCCATTTTCTGCTGATACTATTTTCATAAAAGAGCACTTTAAAAAGTTTGATGTAATTATTGGAATGTATCATGATCAAGTACTCACTCCTGTGAAAGCTTTATTTGGCTTTGATGCAATTAATATAACTCTAGGCTTACCATTTGTCCGTATTTCACCAGATCATGGTCCAAACTCTTCTATGCTAGGTAAGAATTTATCTGACCCCACAAGTTTAATGAAAGCTTTAAAATTCTTAGATAAATAAATGTTTATTAGACCAAAAAAAAGCTTAGGACAAAATTTTTTAATAGATCGTAATGTGCTAGAGTTGATCGTTGATACAGTTGATATTGCAAATAAAGAAGTTTTAGAAATAGGTCCTGGTAGTGGAAATTTAACCTCTTTTCTTCTAAAAAAAAACCCATCAAAAGTTTATGTAATTGAAAAAGATGACGAGCTAGCTCTATTATTACAAGATAAAT
>Ga0209091_10004113_pt1 | contig 11437 bp, 8 predicted proteins | sample ArcticOcean_MG_C_6_FD_187438 | JGI IMG/M metagenome (GOLD analysis project Ga0209091, IMG submission 187438) | Marine microbial communities from western Arctic Ocean - ArcticOcean_MG_CB8_128 (SPAdes) (version 2) | ecosystem: Environmental > Aquatic > Marine > Oceanic | place: Arctic Ocean...
AAAAAGATGAGGCACTAGCTGCGCAGCGTGAGCTTATTCATCAAAAAGTAGTTAAGGCCGATATTGTTATAACTACAGCGAGTATTCCTGGAAAGGCGGCACCCAGATTGATCGAAGGAGCAACGGTGGATGCAATGAAGCCAGGTGCGGTCATCATAGATTTAGCCGCTGCCAGTGGAGGTAATTGCGAATTGACTAAAAATGGGGGGTTACTTAGTCATTCAGGTGTTACCCTAATCGGAGATTCTCAATTGGCTTATTCCCTTACCCAAGAGGCGAGCAAATTATTCAGTGTCAATATTTATAACTTCATTACTCATTTATTGAAAGCAGGGTTGAATAATATTGATTTTGAAGATGAGATTGTGAAATCAACTTTTATTGGAAAAATCTGAAAAGAATATAAAATACTTAAATTATGAATTTAATCATTGAAATTTTAACACATCATTTGACGATTTTATTTGCCTTGATCATGGCTATTTTCTTGGGTTTTGAACTCATATCGAAAGTGCCTACGGTTTTGCACACGCCGTTGATGTCAGGTGCCAACGCGATCAGTGGTGTGGTTATTATAGGTGCCATTATATTGGTTCGTAGTAGTGGCTCAGAGGACTATATATCTCTTGGTTTGGGTAGTTTAGCCATTTTATTGGGTACTATTAATGTTGTGGGTGGCCATGCCGTTACCAATCGCATGCTTCAAATGTTTCGTAAAAAATAAATTAATCTTAATTTAACGTGTGATGACCGCATTGATCAACTTAGTCTATCTCATTTCTGTTTCTTTATTCATTGTTGGATTACAGCGACTAAGCAGTCCCAAAACGGCTAGTTCTGGAAATTTAACAGCGGCGCTGGGAATGGGCTTGGGAGTACTGATCGCCCTTTTTGCACCGATGGAGTCTGGAGATGATAATTATCTGATCATTATGGGTGCACTGGTATTGGGGGGTTGCATCGGTTTGGTGGTAGCTGGCAAGGTATTGATGACCAAAATGCCAGAGATGGTTTCTTTATTCAATGGTCTTGGCGGGGCTTGTGCATTATTAATCTCTATTGCTGAATTATTGAATTTTCATGATTCAGGAACCTTTGAACTGGCACCTTACTTGACTACTTTATTGGCCTTATTGATAGGATCTATAGCTTTTACTGGAAGCTTGGTGGCCTATGGGAAATTATCGGGAAACATTAAGGATAGCTGGAAGTTACCTAGGGCCAATATGATCAATATGATTTTGCTCTTAACTTTAATAGCTGCGTCGGTCTATCAGCTGCAAGTGTTGGACACTATGGACTTGGTTTACATCATTATGATTTTATCATTGATCTATGGGATCACCTTTGTGTTAAATGTGGGAGGTGCGGATATGCCTGTGATTATCTCCATACTCAATGCATTGACAGGAGTTTCTGCGGCATTAGCGGGAATTATTTATGATAATATGATCATGCTGATGGGTGGTATTCTCGTCGGCTCATCAGGCGCTATACTAACACTGTTGATGTGTCGAGCTATGAATAGATCTCTCTTCAATGTCCTTGCAGGAGGTTTTGGGGGGACCTCAAGTGGTGCAGTCCAAGTGGGAAATCAAATGGTAAAGGAAGTGAATATTATGGATGCCAGCATTATGTTGCGCTATTCAACGAATGTGGTCATTGTACCAGGTTATGGTATGGCAGTAGCACAAGCACAAAAAATATGTAAAGAATTGGAAGATTTACTCGAAGAGGTAGAGGTGAATGTCCGATATGCCATTCATCCAGTAGCCGGACGGATGCCTGGGCATATGAATGTATTATTGGCAGAAGCAGATGTTGACTACTCCAAATTACTGGATTTAGAGGATGCTAATAAATTTCTTAAAGATACAGATGTAACGATTGTAGTGGGTGCCAATGATGTGGTAAATCCTTCTGCTTTGGATGACCCAGGGAGTCCTATTTATGGTATGCCTATTTTAGAGATCTTAAGAGGTAAGCACGTCATTGTATTGAAACGAGGCATGAGTTCAGGTTATTCAGGTATAGAAAATCCCTTATTTTTTCATGAAAAAACCAGTATGCTGTTTGGTGACGCAAAAAAATCACTTAATAGTCTTCTCGATGAATTAAAAACCATTGTTTAATTGTTTTCAATTGCCTTTCGAAGGGTCATTGGCCAGTGAAAGGAAGCCATAAAGATCAAGATTTACCTAACAAAGATTTTAATAGAAACAATTAGTCGCCATGGCGAGATATTTAACAAAACAAGTAATAAATTCTCATAATGTTTATTTTATCGGTAAACCTTAGCAATATACCGCTGTGATGACCTTTTAGAAATGGGTCTCTCATCGGGATCACCCCAAACAGATATGAAAAAATTAGGTATGAAAGTGGATAGGGCCTACTGGAATCTGAAGCCAGCTATGCTCATTGAAGCGGCCGTTAAAAATGGTGAAGGGCAATTGACCGATACAGGAGCACTCAGTGTAAGCACCGGTACCTTCACAGGAAGATCACCAAAAGATCGATTTATTGTAAAAGATGACATCACCAAAGACGCCGTTTGGTGGGGTCCCATAAATAACCCTATGGCATCTATTGATTTTGACCGCATATACGGGCGGATGATGTCTTATCTAGAAAAAGAGCAGGTCTATGTAAGGGATATGTACGCCGGGGCTGATAAGACCCATAGGTTGGGGGTTAGATTTGTGACGACGATGTCTTGGCATAATCTATTTTGTTATAATCTATTTATTCAACCGGAACCTTATAAGTTGATCGATTTCATGCCTGATTTTACTGTGATATGCTGTCCGGCATTTAAAGGTGAACGAAATACAGAAGGTATTCGAAAAGAAAATTTCACCATCATTAATTTTGAAAAAAAAATTGTACTGATTGGTGGTACAGAATATTCAGGAGAAATAAAAAAAGGAATATTTTCAGTACTTAATTTCATGCTACCCATTAAACATCGTGTATTACCTATGCATTGTTCGGCCAATATGGGAGTTGAAAAGCGGGATACGGCTATTTTCTTTGGATTGTCAGGTACCGGAAAAACCACATTATCTGCCGATCAAGATCGACTATTGATCGGAGACGATGAGCATGGATGGACTCAAAGTAACGTATTTAACTTTGAAGGGGGATGTTATGCCAAAGTCATTGATTTGTCTGAAGAAAAAGAACCAGATATTTGGAATGCCATTAAATATGGTGCGATTGTAGAGAATACTCGATTTTTTAAGGATCAAAGAATACTCGATTTTTCAGACGCAAGTATCACCGAAAATACCCGGGTTTCATATCCTTTGGAACATATCCGAAATACCGTATCGCCTTCAATAGGAGGGATCCCTCAAAACATATTTTTTTTAACTTGCGATGCTTTTGGTGTGATACCGCCAGTACTAAAATTATCTAAACAACAAGCTATGTATCACTTTATTTCTGGTTATACATCTAAAGTAGCGGGCACTGAAGAGGGTATAGTATCACCTGAGCCTGTTTTTTCAGCTTGTTTTGGATCGCCCTTTATGCCTTTACACCCTTCTGCTTATGCCGTATTGTTAGGTCAAAAAATGGAAGAAAATAGGGTAAATATTTGGTTAATCAATACTGGTTGGACGGGTGGGCCCTATGGTGTAGGAAGGCGTATTGAGTTACGCTACACCCGAGCGATCATTACGGCTGTATTAAAAGGGATTATGAATAATGTAGGTTACCGTAAACATTCCATCTTTGGTGCAGAGATACCCCTCATTTGTCCCGGAGTGCCTAATGAGATCTTGAGTCCGCGTGAAACTTGGAAAGATGATGTAGCTTTTTATAGACAGGCCAATGAGTTGGCCTTAATGTTTCAAACAAACTTTGAAAAATTTAAAGACAAAGCCAGTGATGACATCATGGAGGGTTCTCCGCTGCCCAATGATAAATATTTAAACTGAATTTGATATTTGAACCGTTAGGTCTTTATTTTGTTAATGACCACTCATCTCTATTTTACAAATGCCTTTTTTAACCTCAAACAGCTATAATGAGACTCCTTCCATGCTGCTCAATGGGCATCTAGAAACGATCATTCCTTCACTTTTTCATAAGGCGCTGATGGTAAATTATCAACGGCAGCGACTCGAACTCAAAGATGGGGATTTCATTGATTTAGATTGGTTGCTTAAGAATAATCATGATCGGCTTTTGATCATTACCCATGGATTAGAAGGAAATTCAGAACGACATTACGTTCGCAGAACTGCCAAATATTTTCATGATCTTGGATGGGAGGTCCTGGCTTGGAATTGTCGCTCCTGTAGCGGCGAAATCAATCGATTGTCTAAGTTTTACCATCATGGCGATACTAATGACTTAAATGAAGTTATTTTGGAAGCACTATCAAATAAATACAGTAGAGCGGTATTGTTCGGTTACAGTATGGGAGGAAGCCTGTCGATAAAATATTTAGGGGAGGGGAGAACCTTAGATCCTAGAATAAAAGGAGCAGTGACCTATTCAGTACCACTTAATTTGAAGGACAGTGGTGATCAATTGAATAAGCGAGCAAATAGATTTTATACCCATCGATTTTTGAAAAAATTGATAAAAAAAGTTAGAATAAAGGCTAAATATTATCCTGGTATTTTAGATATTGAAGGCATTGATCAGATCAAAACTTTTGATGACTTTCATCACACGTATACGTTACCTCTTTATGGCTTTCCCAGCATAGATGTTTTTTATGAAAAGGCTACTTGTGATCAATTTTTACCCTATCTATCATTACCTGTTTTTGTGGGTAATGCATTGAATGATCCGTTACTAGGGACAAAATGTTATCCAAAAGAAGTGGCAAAGCAAAATAAATTATTTTATTTACAAACACCCTTAAAAGGAGGACATGTAGGCTTCAGTTACCAAAGTAAAGACTACAGTTGGATGGAAACCCGAGGAGCATATTTTATGAAGGAGGTACTGCTTATTTCTTAATTTTTTCTATTTCGAAGTCGAGTGCAGTAGAATTTAAGCAATATCTAAGACCTGTGGGTTTGGGACCATCTGCAAAAACATGACCTAAATGACCACCACATCTTGCACAAACTACTTCTGTGCGGATCATACCTAGCTCAAAGTCTTTTTCTTCTGCTACATTTTTAGTGTTGATAGGCTTCCAAAAGCTGGGCCACCCCGTACCTGATTTATATTTTGTATCGGAGTTAAACAAGGTCAGTTGACAAGCTTTACATCGATAGGTACCTGTTTCTTTGTTGTCCCAATGGATTCCTGAAAAAGCGGGCTCAGTACCTTTTTCTCTCAGTATATAATATTCAAGTTCAGTAAGTCTATTTTTCCATTCGGATTCAGTGAGGTTCCATTCAGGATCTACTGACTTATTTGACTTTACTTCTTGGGACTGAGAACAAGAAATTAGACATACAAACAAAGGTAAAAGGGGGATGATTCTATTTATCAATTTATTTGGCATAATTGTCATGTTTTAATATTTTGGAATATTACTGTCTATTTCATCGGACCAGGCCAATATACCGCCTGTCAGATTGTATAAATTGGTAAAGCCTTGTTGTTCAAGTAATGCGATGGCGGTAGCACTGCGTTGACCACTACGGCATTGAACCACTACCTTCTGATTTCTATTAATTTCTGCAGACCTAGACTCAATTTCACTCAATGGAATCAACAGACCTTCTATATGACAGAATTCAAATTCGTGGACTTCCCGAACGTCGATCAATTGATGAGCTATTTTCTCTTTACGCATTTTGGCAAGTTCTTGAACACTGATACTCTGTATTTGATGCATATTTTTAGTTTGTCAGTGGAGTGATATCCTTATAATTAAACCATCCATCTTGTTATTTATTATGTATTTATTTATGTTTTTTCAGTACCATTTGGGCAATTTGATCTCCAATGGCTAGTGATGCCGTTGCGGCTGGAGAAGGGGCATTGCCCACATTTATAAATTTCTCTCCTTCCATGACCAAAAAATCATCGATCAAACCTCCATCTTTGTCACATGCCTGTGCGCGAACCCCAGATCCCCCAACGATGAGATCATTTTCTTCAATTTCAGGTATGAGTTCTTGCAATGCCTTGGTGAAAGCTTTTTTAGAAAAGGACCGGTACATTTCACCTAATCCTGTTTTCCAATACTTGGCGGCAACTTTACGAAATCCTGGATAAGTCAAAAAATCGGCCAACTCACCCAAGTGAATATCAGATTTTTTATAGCCTTCTCTTCGAAAGGCCAAGACGGCATTAGGTCCTGCCTCTATACCTCCCCGCGCCATTCTGGTGAAATGAACACCAAGAAATGGGAAGTCTGGATCGGGAACGGGATAGATAAGATGTTTAACAAGGTATTCTTTTTCTTCTTTGAGCTTATAATATTCTCCCCTGAATGGGATAATTTTATAATTGATTTTAATGCCAGTAAGGCGGGCGACAAGGTCGGACTGTAAACCCGCGCAATTGACTATTTGTCGGGTAGATAGAGTTTGCTTGTTAGTAGTTATTTCTAGGGAATTAGATGTTTCACCAATCGCTTTAACTTTGTTTTCAAGAAAAATAGTTCCCCCCAGTGCTTGAAATTTTTCTGCATATTTTTCTGCAACGATGCGGTAATCAACGATACCCGTTTGGGGTACATAAATTCCTTTGATCCCTTTGACGTGAGGTTCAATTTCTTGTAATTCAGAGGCATCTAACGAGCGTAAATTTTTCAATCCATTTTGCTGTCCGCGCTCATACAGTGTTTTTAAAGCCGGTAATTGATCCTCACGAGTGGCTACAACTACCTTACCACAAAGATCAAAAGGAATTTCCTCCTCCTCACAAAACTTAACTAAGGCATGGTAGCCATCGAGACAGTTTTTTGCTTTGAAACTTCCTGGTTTATAATAAAGGCCCGAATGAATGACACCTGAGTTATGACCCGTTTGGTGGGTGGCTAGTTTATTTTCTTTTTCTAAAACGGCCACCTTAAGTTTTGGGTTAGCACGCTTAAGATTGAGAGCGGTTGCTAATCCCACAATACCCCCGCCAATAATAACAACATTATACATAAACTGAATTTTATCTTAGATGCGAAATTATTGATCGTTTTTGATTAATTAATCTTTATAGCATTAATTTTTTGGTTGTTAATCATTTTATTGAGTGCGTCTAGGTCTTCTGTCTTGATTTTTTCAAGCTGTGCCAGCTCAGCATCTATTGCAGCACCAACTTCATCGTAAAATTTCAAGGCCTGATCGGTAGGTTTATTATCGCCTACTCCCATAATTGATCCTAGATGTCCCACTTTGTTGTTAAGTCTTATGGGGAAATTGAGGGGATCTTGACCACTTTCATTTTGAGTTTGATAGAGATTTTCTTCTATACGTTTGAGATCAGTAGTTATTTTTGAAATCAACTTTGCTATGCCCTCATATTGCCCTTCGATTTTATCTGAGAGGTCATTTATCTGAGGTTTGATTGCTCTGATATCGATGATCCCTTGATTGGAGGCACTTAATTTATCTCTCACTTTTATTAGAAAATCAAATTGTGCCTTTAAATCTGCCTGACTCGCACTTTTTCGTGGATCTGCTGTGATCTCAAACTCCCTTTGTATCACCTCATTATTTATTATTAACTCAACCTGATATTTACCAGGAATTACTTTTGGACCTGATGTGGCAGCAGACCACAGAATCATACCGGGAAACGTTTTTGCACCCTGATACCTCATATCCCAACTGAATTGATTTAAACCGGGCTTAACATTCAGTTTGGACTCATTGGCTTTTTCATCAAAATGGGTACTGTAGGTTTTGATTAATTCGCCATTCATCTCCTTAAAGGAAATACGGATGGTATCTGATTTGGCAGTATCTTCAACAAAATAATGAACGAGCACGCCGCCGGGATGATTGGTTCCTTGAGTTTTAGAGGTTTGTCCATTACCACCCCCCATTCTATAAGCGTTCATAGGTTTGTAAAGATGAAAGGCTCGTTGCTCGAGAGCTGGATTTAATTGATGTAATACGGTAAGATCATCAATGATCCAAAAACTTCTTCCCTGAGTAGCGGCAATGAGGTTATTGTCTTTAATAGCGAGATCTGTAATGGGGACTATTGGTAAATTTTGTTGAAAAGGCTTCCAACTGCTACCGTTATCAAATGAAATATACATACCCGTTTCGGTTCCAGCATAGAGCAAGCCTTTTCTTTCTGGATCTGCCCTGACCACACGCGTAAAATGATTATTGGCAATACCCTTCGTGATTTCTTTCCAAGTGGCACCATAGTCAGTGGTCATATATAAATAAGGTTTAAAATCTCCTAATTTATATTTGGTGCCGGCCACATAAACACCTCCTTTTTCGAAGGGATTGATTTCAATACTGTTGATCATCGTCCATTCGGGCATATTGGGTGGGGTCACATTCTTCCAATTTTTACCAGCGTCTTGAGTCACGTGAATCAATCCATCATCACTGCCGGTCCAAATGACGCCTTCTTCATGGTAAGATTCCGTCGCAGCGAAGATGGTACAATAGTATTCAACACTGGTATTGTCTTGGGTAATGGGTCCTCCTGAAGACCCGAGTTTTGTTGGATCATTTCTGGTCAAATCAGGGCTGATAATTTCCCACGACTGCCCTTCATCCATAGTCATATGCAGTACATTAGAAGCCGTATACAATCTTTTTGTATTGTGGGGTGAGAAAAAGAGGGGAAAATTCCATTGAAAACGGTACTTCATACCTTCTGCTCCGTGACCCATAGGATTATCGGGCCAAACGTTAATACCCCTTCTTTCAGAAGTTTCGTGATTGACGCGGGTCAAATAGCCTCCGTAACTTCCCCCGTATACAATGTTGTTGTTTTCTGGATCAATGGCGATATGGGCACTTTCTCCACCAGCGGTGGATTCCCAATCACTTTCTCCTATGTACCTGCCGTCAGTTCTGTGATCAATTCTCACGGTAGAGTTGTCTTGCTGCGCCCCATAAATTTTATAAGGAAAAGAATTATCAGTGGTCACTCGATAAAACTGTGCGGTAGGTTGATTTCCATAGGAACTCCAATTTTCACCCCCGTCATAAGAAATTTGTGCACCCCCGTCATCACCAATGATTAACCGTTGATTATCTTCAGGAGCGATCCAGAGGTCATGATGATCTCCATGAGGCGCGTTATAAGTTTCAAAAGTTTTTCCACCATCTTTTGACCTATGATACCGGACATTCATAACATAAACACGGTCTTCATCTTGGGTGTCCGCAAATATTTTGGTGTAATACCATGCACGCTGTCTTAGTTTTCGCTCTGAGTTTGTTTTTATCCATGTCAAACCAGCATCATTGGATCGGAATACGCCACCTTCCTTATTCTCTATCAAGGCCCAAAGCCGATCAGAATTAATGGGTGATACGGTCACGCCAGAAATACCCCAAGTTCCTTTTGGTAATCCTTGGTGATTTGAAATATTCGTCCAATGGTCACCCCCGTCTGTACTTTTCCATAGCGCAGAACCTGGACCACCACTTTCTAAACTATAGGGTGTTCTTCTGATTCGCCAAGTTGAAGCATAGAGTACCCTAGGATTGTTGGGGTCCATGACCAATTCTACAGCTCCTGCATTTTCGTTGGCAAATAGAACTTTTTCCCAATGATCACCTCCATCCTTTGATCTGTAAATGCCTCGAGTGGTCGTTGGCTTATAAAGATTTCCCATCACTGCAGCGTAGACAAGATCGGGGTTTTTGGGATGTATTTTGATTCTCACTACATGGTATGAATCTGGTAAACCTTTATTTTCCCAGGTTTTACCTCCATCAACGGATTTCCAAATGCCATAACCCGAGGAAACATTACCTCGCACGGTGACTTCACCACCACCTGCATAAATCACATTAGAGTCCCAGTCGCTTACCGCGATAGCACCCACAGATCCTCCAAAATAACCATCACTTAGGTTTTCCCAACTATTTCCGGCATCATTCGTTTTCCAAATGCCGCCTCCCGTTGATCCAAAATAGAACAAGTTAGGTTGGTCTGATACTCCCGTAACAGCTGCAGATCTACCTCCTCTGAAAGGCCCGATGTTTCTCCACTCAAGGCCCTCATATAAGTTACTTGAAAAGCTGAGTGTAGGATCCGATTGATTCGTTTTTTTTCTTTTCTGAGCTAAAACTTCTGTAAAAATAAGGATGAGGGTAAACGCACATAGCATCAGGGGTTTAAGCATTTTCATAATTTATATTTTAATGAATGGTACAAAGTGTGTATTATCTATAAGGTTAATTAAATGAAGACTAAATGAGAAGGCAAAAATGGGTAACGGTCTTAGATAAGTTATTAAAGGTCAATATTTCGTTTGATAGATGAATTAATAAGCATCTCTGATATGAAGCAATATTTTTTCTATTTCGGCTCTTATTTGCGATGGGGGTACTGTATAGTGATTGCTCATAAAACTGAAAGCCAATTTTCGACCCGATTGGGTGATCAAATAACCACTGAGCGCTTGATTGTGTCTTAAGGTACCTGTTTTGGCATAAACAAAAGAATTATCGTTATTTCCATCAGCGAATTTATTTGGAAATAGTTCAATGATTTCATCCCAAGTAATCATATGAAAGATGATTTCAAGTGCTTTGACTAAATTCCGAGGCGTGTTCATATTGTATATAGACAATCCCGATCCGTCTACCCATATCATGAGATCTGGTAATGAGGCAAATAGCGAGGATTTTAAATAGTTCAGGTACGTCTTTTGTGTTTCATATCCTTGTACTCTTTGCGCATTGATCAATAGTTGCTCTGCTAAAAAGTTATCACTTTTAAACATCATTTTTTTAAGAATGGGAGTTACCAAAGGACCTTGAATAAGAGTGCCTTTACCCAATTCTTCAGGGAGACCTAAAATTACAGTTGTTGGAAGCGTATCTATGAGCAGCTTTTTTATTAATTCATTATTGATCTTGAATGGCATGTAATTATTTTTATCTTCAGAAAGGGATTCGATGGGATAATTAAAAATATTATAATCAGGATCGCGATGTTTTTTATCTGCGTCAACGTTTACGAAAGGGGCAAAGAAGCTGGGTGAAATAGTAATTTCATCAAGGCTAGATTGGATATTGACCCTATTTCCAAAAATGGGCATCCAAGATCTTTCTAATTGAAAATAATAATTATAATCATCCCACGACCAGCCGGGTCCGTAATGTGAAATGGGATGTAGAGGAGGATGTAATATTAAGGAGTCAGAGAGTAGTGAAGTTAAGTAAGTATATCCAGGCTGTTCCTCAAATTCTGGATGAAGGAAGGTAGGATCTCCTAAAGGAATTAAATGAAGTTGATTTTCTATCTTTTGGTAATAAAAGGAAGGAATATTAGTTAGATGAAGGTTTAAATAGGCAGCGAGTGTAAGGAT
>Ga0209091_10004114_pt1 | contig 11433 bp, 10 predicted proteins | sample ArcticOcean_MG_C_6_FD_187438 | JGI IMG/M metagenome (GOLD analysis project Ga0209091, IMG submission 187438) | Marine microbial communities from western Arctic Ocean - ArcticOcean_MG_CB8_128 (SPAdes) (version 2) | ecosystem: Environmental > Aquatic > Marine > Oceanic | place: Arctic Ocean...
GTGTCGCTACCGCCTGACTCGGTATTGGGTTGTATTGGCGGCGTGTCGCTACCGCCTGACTCGGTATTGGGTTGTATTGGTGGGGTTGACGTGTCGTCTGGCACGTTTGGCGGCGTGCCGCTACCGCCTGGCACGTTTGGTGGGGTTGGTTGATTGGAGGTACGTTTTCTTTTTCCAAGTTTTTGTGTCAACATTTTCTTCAATTTTGTTTTTTGTTTTGTAATGGCCGCCTCCACGCAGGGAGGTTTAGACTCAGCTTTTTCCCATCGTTTAATATCATCCTTCCCTACATTCCATTTCCATGTATGTTTGAACGATTCGGTTTCTGACAATTCATTATGCATTAAATTCAAAGACGGCACCAACATTTGAATGCCACTCGTATAACACATGCATATTGCCGAACGTCTATTTTTATCAAATTGTTCTTTAATGACATTGTAAAACCAAGGTGGAAGACGAAAAATCATTTCAATTTCAAGACCTAATTTTGACATTGTAAAGAAGCGATGCATCGTACTGGTGGTATATTCAGATTCCTGTTCTATTTTACTCCATGCGTTCTCTGAAAATTTAGTCATTGAAAATATTTCTGAAATAATTTTGTGCATTTCTGTTGTTCCGCCTTTGACAAGCGATTTAAGTGACAGTCTTTTGACGTGATTACCACATGTAGTTGTTAATTCAGCAGATTGTCGCTGGTTGTATTTTTCATGTGGATTAAAATGCGGTTTTTTGTGTTTGACAATGTCAACTTTTATCGTAAATTTGTTTCCTTCGTGTTGCAAATATTTTTTCGTGGATTGTTTTTTTCGCGGACGAGTCCCGTCTCGTTTGGAGCATGCGTAGTAACCGTTACTTTCGAATGGATGAAATTCTTTTCTATATAGAAGTTCTGTTTTGTCACTAAAAAAATCAAGTGCGAGGCGTTCTCCGTTTAACGTTACGTGGAAATCATCAATGACTTGTCCGTTTTCATCTACGGGACGTTCGTAGTAAAGATTATTGAATTTTTTGATCATGTTTTCTTTTGTAATTTGACGACGTGTTCCAAAAAACAAATAAACAACACCTGTATCGTTTTCACTTGGAAAAAAATGATTGTGCATAGCATTGAGTTGTTCCAGATGGTCATATTCAATAGGAGTGTATTCAGACATAAAATCTGTGAATTCTTGTTGTTTCTTTTCTTCTGCGTTTGTAAAAATGGGTGAGCCACTTTTAGCTTTCCACGTACAATCGATAGTAGCGGTTTCTGGTTTTCCAATCGTTTTACCGATAACAACAGTAAATTTCTCATCATCGATATCATATTCGTGCTTGGAAATGGCGATATAAGCAGAACAAAATTCAATTAAATTTTTTTTGAGTCCTTTTCCATAACGACCTTGTTCATTTCCATGTGTGGCATTTTTCCCCCATCCGAAACCTTTTGCAAAACGGAATCGATTTCGGTCGTACTCTTCACGTGTTTTGCCACCAACACCAGTGCCAAAATCTTGAAGTAAAGCCGCGTCTTCGATAATGTGGGCCCACTCTATTTGTTCAGGTAGGGATTTTAAATTGTTACATATGTGAATAGCACGACTATGTGCGTCTTCCGAGTTTGTTAAAAATTCATTCAAAGCCTTGTGTTCCATATAATCTTGGCTCAGTGAGCCGAAATCGGTATACATTTGAAGTGGACCTCGTTCCCCCTTCACAAAAGTGAATTCACGGTTAGTTTTTTCACTCATATCCTTTTCCTTATACCATGTTAAATTTTTAAGAGTAATCGACATTTTTCTTTTTTTATTGCTACACTATGATATTATATTTCAAACTAAACTTATTCTCTACATTTGTGATTAACATTTTTTTTAGATAATGTCACGTCTTTTCCGTTGATGCGTATTTTAATTTTTTTTTTAAGTCGTTTGATTACAATACCGTTTTCTCCAGCATATTTACCACCAATAACTTTGCATTTTTCGTGTACATTATTGTACATTTCATGTGATTTCAAAACGATATCCGGTGGCTTCGGTTTTCCTGTTTCTGGACAGAAATTATACTTTGCCAAATCGCGCAAAAATTCAAAATATTCGTCATATTCTCCCGACATCAATGAAATTAATTTGTTTATATTTGTTATATGTGGAACATTCGGAGTTTCCAACCAGTCGTTCATTTCACACAAACTTTCAGAATAATGATATCCAATAAATTTCTTAAAACGCGTGAGTTTATTGCGACGATTAGTTATAATATGGCTATACGCATCGTGTTCGACATTTTCGGTCATCCATTGTTCAATTTCGTTTGTTATCGCTATGAATTTGTTGGCATCTTCTGTCCAAATACATAATTTAGGATATGTATTGAAAAATAAATCGAAGAAAAATTGCAATCGTTCTTTTTCACCTACGATGGTATGACATTCTTTGTACTTGTCGTCCCAAAACTTTTCGTCTTCTTCTACATCCTTATTTTCGCGTTTTTCTACTGCACGACGGCCTTTCTCCTTTAAATTGTTGTATTCTTCGGGCGTCAGGTATACATTTTTTTTTACTCGCTGTCTAAATTTTGCAATTGGTTCGGCAGGTTTTTTTTGCGAGTTTCCCATGTACACAATTCGTTGGGAAATTTATACCATCTTTTTACCAAGAAATGTCACAACCACTGACTATCAAAGTCAAGCCAATAAACATTGGCAATGAGAATAAAACATTCAGAGTAAACATTCGTCCATAATATCAAACGATTCCCATGTCTTGTTGAGTCTTATATTGACCAGATTGTGTGTCAACCATGACCACACGCGTGCATCCTCTGTGGTTCGGACGTAATACAAAGGAAATGGGTGCATTTCCAATAGAGATTGGAAATGTTCGCGACAGTCTAGACATGGGAAATGTTCGCGATAATCTTCTACGGTTGATTTCAATTCTGATGCAGTCTGTTGCTTGTGCAAACGGTCCCAGTCGTAATCATAGGCAACGATAGAACCTATTAATAATAGTAACCATAACATTTTTGTATTGTAGTACAACCTCAAATATATAATTATTATTTTTTAATTTGGATTTATTACTTTCCTAAAAAAAAAAATAAAGTATTTAAGTCAAGTATCTATATACATATGTCGCTTCGATACACATTCCGTTCGGAGAACAAACGCCATACATTTTTATTTGGGAGACGTTTCGTGACTGTAAAAGAATTGAAAGAATATATTATGCATAAACATCGAGGAGTAAAAAACATTTATATATTAAAAATAAATACAGAAAAAGAATTAAATGATTCCATTTTGTTATCTCGTGGTACTAATGTCATGGTAAAACGATATAATGTTGATTTTGTCCAACCGGAAACTGACAGAACTGTTTCAAACCCTAAAACGCTACAAAAACGCGAAGATTTAAATCGTGTTGTAAATAAAGAACGTAAACATGTTCAAAATACTGCAGTACAAAAAAAACCCCGAGGTATACCCAAACGTTGTTTACTTAAGTATTCAGAAAAAATTTCGAAAGATGCGGAGCATTTGAAAGAACACTGTCCAAATATTAAATTAGCAGTCCGTGGAGATGCGCAATTAAAAATAAGTTGTGAATAAGATAAAAATAAAATGACGTTCAAAATAATAATAAAAAAATGTCTTCTATTGCTGCACACCAATGTTGTATTACTTACCAAACAATGACCGACCCTGTGGTAGACGCCGACGGTCATACTTACGAACGTGAAGCCATTGTTCAGTGGTTACGCGTTCATCATACTTCCCCAATGACACGTCGTTCTATGACAATTGATGAACTGCGTCCAAATCGTGCTGTTCTCGATGCAATATCCGAGTTGCGCGAAGATTCAACAGAGGTTTCAACGAAGAAACAAGATCTTGTTGAAGCCTCTGTCAATTTGAAAACTGATTCAAATTGGTCTCAGTTGACAGTGAATGTTCCCGATGGTCCTGCCAATCCGAAGAAAATTGTTTTTGTTCTTGACGTTTCTGGTTCCATGTCCACAGCAGCAGATCCGCCGGGGGAAGAAACAGGAATGACTCGTCTAGATGTTGCAAAACATGCTATTTTAACATGTATTAATGCCCTAAGAGTGTGGGATGAGGCTTCTGTGGTCACATTTTCTAATAGTGCTGCCGTTGTATTCCCAATGAAGCCCATGACGGATGGAAACAAAGGTCTTTTGAAAATTGAACTGATTAAAATTACAGAACAAGGTTCAACCAATATTTGGGATGGCATTAAAACTGGATTTGACCAATTGACAGACTTTGGTACTGTCTTTTTAATGACGGATGGTTGTCCAAATATTGTCCCACCAAAGGGACACATGCGCATGCTACGCGATTATATTGACAAACGCCAACATTTGGACGTCGTTCTCCATACGTTTGGATTTGGATATCAACTTGACGCTAATTTGTTGTATGAAATGGCCAAAGAAACACAAGGGTCGTATGCATTTATTCCTGACATCGGCATGGTTGGCACTGTGTTCGTCCATCGTATGGCCAACGAATTGGTCACATATTTGGACAAAGCTTGGTTGTTGATTGAAACCAAAGGTTCTGTCGATGGTGTACCCGATATCGAAGCCACATCTTGGGGGTACTCCATACCCATCGGTCCGATTTGTCATGGTCAACCACGCCACGTTTTCTTCGAACATAGCGACGACATACAAGTCTCAGTTAAGACGTCACATTGGACCAAGGAAGCGTCTCTCAAGAGTGGTTCGTTAGATTCCAATGACCACCAAATTGTGGCGGCAGGTATTTTGGAATGTTGGAAATCTCCGAACAAGGAAGAATGTATTCAACGCGTGATGAACGAAATTACTTGTCCCAAATTGAAAAAAGACATGTCTGGTCAAATTACGGAAGCAATTGAACCAAATGCATTTCAAAAATGGGGAAATAAATTTTTACCCTCCATTGGAATGACACATTGGCGTCAGAATTGCAACAACTTTTTAGACCCAGGTGTTCAGGAATATGGAGGTGATACATTTCAACAAATGCGCGATCATTTAGATGATTTATTTAATAATTTGAAACCACCCGAACCCTCTCGTGCTGTGAGAGGCAGCCATAATTTTTCAATGGCTTCCTACAACAGATCTTCAGGTCCATGTTTTACGGGCGACACATTGGTTCAAATGGCAGATGGTACTTCTATCGTCTGTTCCGAAATACAAAAAGGGGACATGGTGGCTACGACTAAAGGCCATGCCGAAATACGCTGTGTTGTCAAAACTCCTTGTAACAAAGCAAATATTGTAGAATACAAAGGTCTTCAAGTAACACAATGGCACCCCGTCAAAGTTAAAGGGGTGTGGTCCTTTCCAGTATATCTTGGCGAAACGAAAGAAATATCAGATGTCGATATATTCAGCTTTTTATTAGAACCAGGATACGAAGACATGTTGATGGGCGATTCGGTACCATGCATTACGTTTGCACATGGTATTGAAAATGATCCTGTCGCAACGCATCCTTTTTATGGTACAAACAAAGTTGTTGAGGAAATGAAAAAGATGGGTGGGTTTGACGAAGGGTGTGTCACGGTATCAAATGGAGTGTTGATAGATGCAGAAACAAATTTAGTATGTGGATTTAATTATTTAGTATAAAAGTAATATGTATAAACAATTATGGATTTGATTATCAAAGATTTCACAAATATGCGCATCGTCGAACAGAATATTGAGAAAGATTTTTCTAATTTACAAATTGTCCCTTCGATGACCCATTCTGTAACTCCTGTAATATCCCACACAACCACAAAGCAACTCATTTGTTCACTATATTTTGAAAATCAACAATTAAAACAACAAATAGAACAATTAAAAGCATTAATACAATCTCAACAAGGGGGCTTACCCCATTGGGTTAAATAACAAACTTACGCAAGCGGAAATGTAATTTTGGTAATTTTTTGAACCATTTATATCGATGCGGTTGACCGTTTTCATTTTCACCAAAGTCGGTCAAATCTTTTAATTTTGGTTTTACATAACATGTAAATAAAATATATTTGCATTTTGTGTCATATTGTATCTTTGTTTTTTTGGGATTTTTAAGAGCATCATATATTAATTCTGTACAGAGAAATTTATTATTCGTTTCTTCTTTGACTTCTCTTACAGCAGTATTCATGAAATTTTCATCTGTTTTGTCCGTTTTCCCACCTATATCTTGCCATTTACCTTTGTAATGACGAAGTAATTTCCAACGGACGCCGTTGATTTCTGTCCAAAATAATATTCCAGCGGCTCTAACTGGATTTCCATTATAATAAAAAGTTGGACGTTCCATTCTGTGTATTTAAGCACCTTTTAATACTCTATACAATGGCGAAAGATTTAGCAATTGATGTTGGTATACCTGTAGATACGGATGAGTTTCATATATTTGTGGCGTGCGTTGACAATATTTTAACCCATGGCTGTGGATACAGTGATGAAGTGACGGACCGCATTGTGGAAAGATGTCATACTTCTGACCTTCCAATTGCGAAGAAAGTATTGCGTGAGTGTCGTCGAATATCACGCAATACATCTGGTATTCGACCTAGTAGAAGTAAATGGTGGAAAACGTATCTACCTCTCTCTCAAAAAAATAACGATGTCCCAAGATGGCTAGGAAGAAAACCAGACCGTGTAAAACGACCCATGTTTGACAAGAGAAAACGGGAAAAAAGACCCATGTCACCCATGTTTGACAAGAGAAAACAGGAGAAAAGACCCATGTCGCCCATGTTTGACAAGAGAAAACGGGAAAAAAGAAACGATGACTATCGCAACGACGGAGGAAACTATCGCAACGACGGAGGAAACTATCGCAACGACGGAGGAAACTATCGCAACGACGGAGGAAACTATCGCAACGACGGAGGAAACTATCGCAACGACGGAGGAAATTCTAAATATGTCAACTATCGAGACGATAACCCAAGCTATGAGAATTCTAAAAAACGTAAATATCGTTAATACAGTTATTTAATAGTATATCAACATACGAATCGGCATTCTCTAACTGTTTTGTCAAACTCAATGTATTAAAATCGGACTGCCACAAATAGGCATGGTCAACTGCATTTAAAACAAGGTGAGTACATTCATGTATAATTACTAGAGCCTTGTTTGTATTTGATAATATATCATATTCTGAATTGACGACAAATATATCATTGGGAAATAATCTTGGTGTCACAAAAGCGGTTGGTATCCTTTTGAAAATGGGTACTTTTGCTTTGGGAACATTGTAGACTTGTACGTCGTGTGCACAGTCTCTGATCAAACCCCAAGATTTATTTAACCGTGGTATTTTTTGCACCGCACAATCCAACAAATCATCTGTTGTGACTGTCATGTTTGGAGAAAGATTATTATGCGGGCTCAATCTTAATTGAGCAAATGTGATGGACGTAAATAATGTTTCGAACCACAAAATGAACAGGAAAAAAGAAATTATAATGTTAACTTCCTTTTCATCATCAATACATAGTAGAGCATATGTGATTAGTATGAATGTCACAATCAACGAAATAAATATCAAATACATTAGTTTCTAATGTTCGTTTTATATAATACATTTGAATTTATGCGTTGGATTTGATATATTGCCAACAGATAGACGACACAATCCAAGTTGTGGATATAAAATTCCATCGTTCGCCCATCATGATTTGGCCAGTGGCAAGTAATCCCGCCCATACCATATATGTATTTTTTAACTTATCCTTGAACCGTAGTTGTCGAAACAAAATGCAATACAATATGGATGTATTGACCAATAATAACCAAAGTTTGGTCGGTTCAATTTCGTTGACATGATAGGACATTGTTATGGTACTCATGAAGAACAAACACAACGGTAACCACATTGACCTATTTACAAGTCTCTAAATACTCAATATGCAAGCTGGACTTATACTATTAGCAGGGACCGCTGGAAAAATTGTAGTGTCATCGGCCATTTCACCACTCGTCAATTCAACCATAACACTTATCACTTCCCTTCGAAGCGGTACCACATCTCCAACGTTGCACGACATTATCGTAAAATACGATATACCAGCTACGCTACAAACAATAGAAAGAACTTGTATTGCTTTAAAATGTGACAAAGAACCACTTAAAACTGCGGCAAGTCACGTGGTGCAAGCTGTTGAACACATCCACAAATTACTGACGCGCATTGCGGATATAAAGGCGAGTCACGAAGCTGGTTACATTTCAAGATGGCGCGTTCTCGTGATTGACAATGAGATAGTACAATTGGAGGGACTCATGAGTATTTTACACCAGCGTTTCAAACTGATGTGTGATATACGGTCGGTAACATCATAAACCTATAAGTAAATATAACTGTACATAATGTCACGTATTTCTGCTGATAGTTTTATTAAGAATCCTGTTCGACTTTAGAAAAAAAAATCTATTGTACAATTCAAAATGCATTAAACATATGAAATGAATAATTATATTTTATTTGGCCCGACAACTATTTCAACCATTTTAGTAGGGTCAATTAATTTCTTCAATGTCGTATTCACGCTCTCAATCTCCAAAGCATTCACTTGTTGTTCAAAATCATAAAAATCCTTTTCTGGGTCTTTGCCTTTGATAATGGATTGAACGACTATTCCATGTAAATGGTCCACAGAATCGGACGCTATTACGCGCGAACCTATCATTCTATCTTTAGCATTCTGAAGTTCAACGGGTGTCACACCATGTGTTTGCCATTCTCTTAACAACGTCTTCGTACATTCAAGACCTTCTTTCACCGAATTCGGACTAAATGTACCTTGAATACAAAATATGGCATCGGTTTTTGGACTCACATGTTGCAGAACCGAGTACAGTCCATACGTACCGAGTCCACGTTGTTCCCGTACTGTATGCATGAGTCGTCCTGTCATCCCACCTCCTAATATTTCGACAGCACATTGAAGTGCTATTACTTCAGGTGTATCTGATTTCACTGGTACAGTTTGACCCAACATTACTTGAAACGAACCATATCCCTCGAGTTGAATATGGTTGCTGACAGCTTTTCTGGGCAAAGATTCCCATTCCAACGTTTGTTGCGACCGTTTTTCATGCGCTGGAAATATTTCACCTAGTACTACGGCAAAATCGACGGACGGCGTTACCATCGTTACAAAAGTTTCGGACGTATCAATCCATTTTGAATGAAATGAATGAAGATCACTCAGTTTCAAATTTTGAATTCTATCTGTCCGAACATTCAATGGAATATGGTACATTGTTTGCTTAAACAACAACTTGATGAAATTACTTTTCACTTGGTGTCCTTGGTCTTGACGCAAAGAGTTCATTTCAGCAATAATATGTCTTTTCTTTTGTTCCAAACAATTGTATGAAAATGTAGGTTTCATCCATTCTTGACCAAACATTACCTTAGATGCATTTTTCAATGTCTTTGTGTCTGCAGGCATAGACATTGTCATATGGATAAATTCATGGTCGTGTGAAAAATCACGTTCCGCGTGCATTTTAGTTAATGCAGAAGTTAAATTTTGTCCTAAATTAGACACAAATATAGATGCCATATCATGAAGAGCGGGTGAAAATCGAGCGGAAAGTGTAACACGGACATATTTTGCACGAGGGACATGCAACATGTTAGTACATTTACTGAGTGACTTTACACTCCACATTTCTTTCTTAGAACCCTTAGGAGTCTCCAAGGTTACGGGAGACTTTTTTTGAACCACATGTTTAGGTTCTGTTGCTATCGCCTCCACAAATTTGTTTTTGGATGGTTTCACATGTGTCACTGTCATACGGTGCTTGCGAAACATAAGTTCAGCGACAGACTTAATATCTATGGGTGCAATCGATTCCAATTGACAAACACGTTCCGCAACATCTTTCCAATTGCCCATGGACACACCACGACCCAATTCATTCATCATATCAGTGACAGATTCTAATCCTCGAGACCATTCGTCTTTCATTGAAATTTTCACACTATTCAATTCGTCGAAAGAAACGGGGTGCGTAATAAATGTTTGTAAAGTATGAAACATTTTCTCTTCAGCCTCATACGTATTTGAACCCGATTCCATCGTACCATGAAAATACCACAAATAGGGTTCCAGTTGACGTGGCGAATAGGTAGAGACGTCATGTAAAACATTCTTTTCGACCAATGTCTTAGCACGTCCCTCGTTATTATGCCACGTTAAACGTGCTATACACTGTAATATAATCGATTCTTTACTATTTCCTTTCGGTTGGGGAAATGCCATACATATCATCGGACATGGTGCTTCAATGTGTAATTCCGTTGTACGTTTTCCACACTGTACTGGTTCTGGTGTAAGACCCTGGTCAATCGGACGCGCTGGAATTTCGCCAAAATTGGAATGAACATTGGCCAAAATTTGTTGCGGATCAAATTTGCCACAAAAAATTAACGTCGTATTATTTGGCACGTAATACTTTTGGCGAAATCGTTCCATATCCTCCGCGCTCGTATTGGTCACATCAAATTTAGTACCGATTGTACTATGGTGGTACGGGTGTTCCAAAATGGCCAGAGACGACGTCATTTGAAACATTTTGTTGCCAGCACGTTGTCCACGCTCCAATTCATTCAACACAGCATTACGTTCAATGGGAACTTTGTCCGCAGGAACCGCCGCTGACTTGTATCGATCCGCGTCAATTCGAATTGTTTCCGAAGTTTGGTGAGGCAAGTGAACAACATAAAATCGTGTCGAATCCATATTTGTTTCGGCATTAATCACATCTCCTTTAGACGCCAGAGACCATATTTTACCATCTTGAACGCGAAACGACATGTGTTCGATGAAATGCGCTGCACCCATGGGAACACAACCATTTTCATTTTTGGAACCCGCTTTGACGGCGCGCATGTAGGCACACACGCGTGAGTCTAGGACAGGACACAATAAGACTTGCAATTGGTTTTGAGAATGCGTGTAAGAATAGACGTCGTAAGAGGACATTTTAATGCAACAACCAGGTAACCACATATTGAAATGAATAAACGTAATGTTTATACTCTTGAATGGTTGGTTTTTTGACCGTACATATAGTATAGTCAATGTTAATAAAATGTTTCGAACTTTAACCGCTAAGAAAAAAATTCCAGTTCAACGATATCTCAGGAAAGGATTAGAGAATGCTAAAGGAACGCGACAACTTTGGCGTGCTCCAAAATACAAACTCAAAGAAGATGAAGAGTGGTTAAATGAATGGAGAGTTAAAGAGGGAAAAAATGAAATTTTTTTTGATTCTGCACCTACTCAAGAGGAAATTCGCAAGAAAATCGAAGAGAAAGAAAGAGAGTCACTGGAATGGGAAGAAGAAGGCGCAAAGAGGGAAAAAAAACGAATTGAAAAGGAGAATAAAAAAAAGACGAGAACA
>Ga0209091_10004115_pt1 | contig 11431 bp, 12 predicted proteins | sample ArcticOcean_MG_C_6_FD_187438 | JGI IMG/M metagenome (GOLD analysis project Ga0209091, IMG submission 187438) | Marine microbial communities from western Arctic Ocean - ArcticOcean_MG_CB8_128 (SPAdes) (version 2) | ecosystem: Environmental > Aquatic > Marine > Oceanic | place: Arctic Ocean...
TATCCTAATATAAAGACTATAATGGAGAACGCAACAATCGCTGCAGATCTTAAATGAGATACGATTTTATTAATTGATAGCTTAATTGCCATTAAGAAACTTAACTCACTAGCCAAATGTTAAAGGGGGCTTTTAATAAGTTTAATTATGTGAATGCGGATTTGTTCCGCTAAAGCTAATTGCTTTTATTTGGTTTTATCATCTTTTCCGGCTGAACTAGCTGATCAAAATCCTCACCACTTAAGTAACCTAAATCAACTATTGCATCACGAAGAGAGATATTTTCTTTATACGCTTTTTTAGCAACTTCAGCTGCTTTATCATAACCAATGTGTGAATTAAGTGCGGTTACTAGCATTAAAGAGTTGTACAAATTAGAGTGAATTCTCTCTTTGTTTGCTTCTATTCCATCTACACAATTCAATCTGAAAGAATTGCAAGCATCAGTCATTAGTGTTATTGATTGAATAATATTATAAGCTATAACTGGACGGTAAACATTTAGTTCAAAATTTCCACTTGAACCAGCAATTGATATTGTGTTATCATTTCCTATAATCTGAGTACAAACCATTGTAACAGCTTCACATTGAGTAGGGTTAATCTTACCTGGCATAATTGATGATCCAGGTTCATTTGCAGGGATAAGTATTTCACCTATTCCAGAGCGAGGTCCGCTAGATAGCCAACGAATATCATTCGCAATTTTAAATAAAGAAGCAGTAACTGTTTTTATTGATCCTGAAAGTTCTATTATGCAATCTTGACCACCTAATGCTTCAAATTTATTTTCTGCTGTAATAAATGGTAAACCAGTAAGTTTTGAAATCTCATTAGCAACTAACTCTCCAAAACCTTCAAATGAATTTATTCCTGTACCTACTGCTGTGCCACCCATGGCTAATTCATAACAAGATTCTAAGCCTTTTTCAATACGTTTAATTCCATGACTCAAAGAAGAGGTGTAACCTGAGAATTCTTGACCTAAACTTAGCGGTGTGGCATCTTGAAGATGTGTTCTGCCTAACTTTATAATTTGATCGAACTGATCTGTTTTTTTCTGAAAACTATCACGAAGCTTTTTCAATCCAGGGATTAGTTTATTTGTGGTTGCTTCAACTGCTGCTATATTAATTGCAGTAGGAAAAGTATCATTAGTTGATTGCCCCATATTTACATGGTCATTCGGATGCACCGGCTTTTTACTTCCTAATTTTCCTCCAAGTAATTCAATAGCCCTATTAGCAATAACCTCATTAAAATTCATATTGGTTTGAGTTCCTGAGCCAGTTTGCCAGACAACTAATGGGAAGTGATTATCTAGGCTTCCATCAATAACTTCTTGAGCAGCTTTTTTTATTGCATCTGCTAATTTAGAATCTAATTTACCTTTGGAGTTATTTACAGTTGCAGCAGCTTTTTTAACAATTCCATATGAACGGATTAGATCTCTTTGAAACTTTTCACCACCAATTTTAAAATTATTTAAAGACCTTTGTGTTTGAGCACCATAGTATTTATCCTCCGGCACATCTATCTCACCCATACTATCTTTTTCTTTACGAAATTTCATTAACTATTTTCTTACTTAACTACCCAAGTATCTCCAGCATTAATAATCTCTTGAACATTTCCTTTTGGTTTTTTCTTAATAGCTTCATTTATTTGAGCAACCATTGTTTCTTCGTATGTTTCTGTTTCAACTGCATAGAGCACACCAATAGGATCTGGAAAATCAGTTTGATAGGTCATATTTGATAATAGAGAAGCAATTACATAATCACTTTCATCATGGACTAATATATCCTCTACACTCCATTTATCTCCAATATCTACAATCACCGGTTTATTGCCATCTAATCGAACACCCTTATTGTTTTCTTTCCCAAAAATCATTGGTTGACCATTCTCTAAGATTAAAACTCTTTCAGCTTTTTGATCTTTATCTGTTTGTGCTAAGAATGCTCCATCATTAAAAATATTACAATTTTGATAAATCTCCATAAAAGATGTCCCTTTATGTCCATGAGATCGCTTAATCATACTTTGCATATGCTTTAACTCTTTATCAATTGTACGTGAAACAAATGTTGCTCCAGCACCTAAGGCTACAGTTAACGGATTAAAAGGGCGATCTAATGAACCCATTGGAGTAGATTTAGTTATTTTACCAACTTCTGATGTTGGAGAGTATTGTCCTTTTGTTAAGCCGTAAATACGATTATTAAATAACATTACATTGATATCTAGATTTCTACGCAAAAGATGTATAGTATGATTGCCTCCAATAGATAAACCGTCTCCATCTCCAGTCACTACCCATACTGATAAATCTGGATTTGCTAATTTAACACCAGATGCTATTGCCGGCGCTCTACCGTGAATAGTATGAAACCCATATGTGTCCATATAATAAGGAAATCGACTTGAGCAACCAATCCCGGATATAAATACAAACTTTTCTTTATCAACTCCTAAATCTGGAAACACTTTTTGTGTTTGAGCTAAGACAGCATAGTCTCCACACCCTGGGCACCATCTAACTGCTTGATCTGAAGTAAAATCTTTTTTTGTGTACGTTTTAACTGTCTCTGGCATAATTCTATCCTATTAATTTGTTTGCTGCATCTTGAATATCTAACGAACTGATTGGTTTTCCTCTTACTTGATTTAAACCTTTTGCATCTACTAAAAATTCAGCTCGAATTATTTTGATTAATTGGCCATAATTAATCTCTGGTATTAAGATATTTTTAAATTTAATCAAGTTTTCACCTAAATCTTTTGGAAATGGATTAATCCACCGAAGATGTAAATGACTAACTTTTTTACCATCTGCTTTTAATGCTTCCGTTGCTGAGCGACAAGCTCCTTTGGTTCCACCCCAACTTAGAATCAATAGATCTCCACTTTTATTTCCAAAAACTTCAGATGGACCAATTTCATTAGTAATTGCTTCAACTTTTTTTGCCCGCGTTTCAACCATATATTGATGGTTATCAGGGTCATAACTTACATTTCCAGTCAGATCTTCAGTCTCAATTCCACCAATTCGATGTTCTAAGCCAGGAGTCCCTGGTATTGCCCAAGGTCTAGCTAAAGTCTTTTTATCTCTTGAATATGCTAAAAATTGGCCATCTGCTAAATTTGATTCATCTGCAAATGAGACTTCAAAATCAGGAAGATCATCAACTTTTGGAACTTGCCATGGCTCTGAGCCATTTGCTAAATAACCATCAGTTAATAAAATAACAGGTGTCATATACTTTACGGCAATTCTACATGCTTCATAAGCAGCAAAGAAGCAATCGCCAGGTGTGGAAGAAGCTAAAACAGGTATAGGGGCTTCTCCATTTCTTCCATACATCGCTTGCATTAAATCTGATTGCTCAGTCTTAGTAGGCAATCCAGTACTTGGACCACCACGTTGAACATTTATTATAACTATAGGCAATTCAGCCATCACCGCCAGTCCCATAGCTTCACCTTTTAAAGCGATACCTGGACCAGAAGTTGCAGTAATACCCAAATTTCCTGTAAAAGCAGCCCCTAAAATAGAAGTTATACCTGCGATTTCATCTTCTGCTTGAAAAGTTTTTATACCTAAATGCTTCCATGCTGCAAGTGTATGTAAAATATCACTTGCGGGTGTAATTGGATACCCGCCATAAAATAAACCTAACTTTGATCTTTCAGCTGCAGCTGCAAGTCCCATTGATAATGCATAGTTTCCAACCACATTTCTATAAGTACCTGCTGGTAAATCTGCTTTATCAACTTTGTAACGTGTTGTAAAAATCTCTGTTGTCTCACCATAATTATATCCAGCATCCATTGCTCTAATATTTGCTTCAATAATTTCAGGCTTCTTTGCAAACTTAACACCCAACCACTTTTTTGTTGACTCTAGAGATCTATCATAAATCCAAAATAAAAGTCCTAGAGCAAACAAGTTTTTAGTTCGATCAATAATTTTTGGTGAGATCTCTAAATCTTTATTTGCTAAAGATACCATCTTACTCATTTCGATTGAGTAAAGTCTATAATAGTCGTCTAATGTTTTATCTTCTAATGGATTTGTTTCATAACCTGCAAGTTTTAAATTTTTCGGCGTGAAAGCATTCTCGTTGCAAATGATAGTTCCTCCTGGTGCAACCTCTTTTTGATGTACTTTTAAAGCTGCAGGATTCATTGCAACGAGCACATCTGGTTTATCACCTGGAGTATGAATATCTCTTGAACTAAACTTAATTTGAAAAGCACTTACGCCGGCCAACGATCCAGCCGGAGCGCGAATTTCAGCAGGAAAATCAGGTAATGTACTCAGGTCATTTCCAACAATAGCAGTACTTTCTGTAAATCTTCCTCCGGTAAGTTGCATCCCGTCACCAGAATCCCCCGCAAATCGAATCACAACTTCTTCGACTTGTTCTATAGTTTTACCCATAATATTCCTTAATTATTTTTTCTTTAGTCTTTGCAGCTCTTAAATAAGATTAAATAAACTTATTTTTTAAAGTTTTTAGTTAAATAGTTTGAATTTTACTTTTTTTAATAATAATCTAAATTGCAATCTACTGTTCTAGATTAACGCAAATCAATGGATTGTAATTTATTTTTTGATTAATGCTGAGAACGCTTTATAATCTTCAATTTAAAGCTTTAAATTGAAGCGATGTTATCAAATGAAAAAATAAAATTAACTCAATTTTCTCACGGTTCTGGCTGAGCATGCAAGATTGGTCCTAAGGACCTTGCCCAGGTACTGGGTAAATTAGATTCTTTAGAAAATGATAATGTAATTGTTGGATTTAATGGATCTGATGACGCTGCCGTTGTACGATTAAATAATGGAAAATTGATTGTTCAAACTGTAGACTTTTTTACACCTATTGTAGATAGCCCTTATGAATTTGGTCAAATTGCAGCAGCAAATTCACTTTCTGATATTTACGCTATGGGTGCCATTCCGAGTTTTGCGCTAAATATAGTTGGTTTTCCAATTAAAAAATTATCGAATGAGATTTTATCCGAAATTCTTAAAGGTGGTGCCGATAAAGCAAAAGAAGCCGGAGTTTCAATTATCGGCGGACATTCAATTGATGACGAAGAACCAAAGTATGGATTAGTTGTAACAGGAGAAGTTGAAGAATCTAAATTAATTAGAAATTCTACTGCTCATGAAAATGATGCTATCATTTTGACAAAACCATTGGGAACTGGCATTATTTCAACTGCAATTAAGCAAGATAAAGCTTCTAGTTCAATGATTGCTCAAGCCATTAATAGTATGAAATATCTAAATGCTTTTTCATCATCTATTATGAATGAATTTGATACTCATGCCGCAACTGATATTTCTGGATTTGGTCTTTTAGGGCACCTTTACGAAATGTGCAAGGGAAGCAATCTTTCAGCTAAAATCACATTTAACAAAATACCTTTTTTAGAAGGTGTGAATACGTTAGCAAATGATGGTTTTATTCCTAGTGGAACAAAAAGAAACTTTGAATACATCTCGAACTTTGTATCTTTCTCATCAGAATTAACAACTATTCAAAAAATGATGACTGCTGACGCTCAAACCTCTGGCGGTCTTCTTTTGGCCCTTCCTCAAAAAGAAGCTAATAATTATATTAAAAGATTTAATGAAGAAACGGGACAAATTGCTCAACAAATTGGCATTTTTAAATCAAAATCTGACTACTTTATAAACTTAGAATAAGTATCCTAGATTAAATACGACAATTTTAATCGTATTTATTACTTGGAACGCATTTTTTATTCTTGGTAAATTCATTATATCGAGAGAATGAATTGTTAAAAATTACACGCAAAGTAGAATATGCATTGATTGCTCTACGTCATATGCAAGCTAAAGATCCTAAAGGATTAACTAGTGCAAAAGAAATTGCAATACACTATAGAATACCCAAGCAGTTATTAGCAAAAATATTGCAGCAAATGTCAAGAGATAATATCGTTGAAGCTGTGCAAGGGCCAGCTGGCGGTTATCGTATTCGTGCAAATCTCGGTGAAATATCATTAAAAGATTTTTTTGAGAGATTAGAAGGTCCCCTAGGCATGATGGATTGTTTCTTTGAATCTGATTGTATTCAAATCAATGCCTGTAACATACGTGTACCGATTCAACGAATTAATGATAATATGCGCGAAATGTTTTCTAAAATGACTTTGATGGAGGTAACTCAATAATGGCACAAGTAAATGAATCTCAAGTTATTGATATTTTAAAACAATGTTACGACCCTGAACTTCCGGTTGATCTATGGAACCTCGGCTTAATATATAATATTGAAATACAAGAATCATATGATGAACAGCATTCTGATGTAAATATATTGATGTCTTTAACTACACCTGGATGTACTATGGGTCAGCAAATGTCTTTAGATATAAAAAATAAATTAGAAGCACTAGCAGAAGTCAATCAAGCTTTTATAGAAGTCACTTTTGATCCGCCATGGAAACCAGAGATGATTACGGCAGAAGCAAGAAAAAAATTAGGCGTTGATATATCAGAACCAAATGAAAGACAAGAAACGAAACTTAAAACGGAGTGGGAATAATGGAAAATAAAATTAGTACAAAAGAAGTTTTTGATGCTGGAATTAGCTTAACAAAAGAAGCTGCTCAAAGATTATCATCCGTAATGGAGGCTGAAGGTAAAAAAGGTTTTGGCTTAAGGATGAAAGTGACTACCGGTGGCTGTTCTGGCATGAATTATGATATGTCCTTTGAAGAACATAAAGCTGAGTTTGATAAAGTATTTAACAGTGAAGGCATGCAAATATACTGTGATCTTAAAAGCTACCTTTACTTAAAAGGTATCAAGGTTGACTTTTCAAATGATATTCTTAATGGTGGATTTAAAATTGTGAATCCAAATGCTGAGAGAACCTGTGGTTGCGGAACATCATTTTCCGCATAGTAGATAAATATGAGTAAAAATACACAAATTATTGACAAAGCGATTGAAAAAGAATATGAATACGGCTTTACCACTGATATTGAACAAGAGACCATCGCACCAGGTTTAAACAAAGATGTAATTAGACTTATTTCATCTAAAAAAGACGAACCACAATGGTTATTAGATTGGCGTCTAAAAGCATATGATCAATGGTTGAAAATGGATGAGCCCGATTGGTCTAAATTAAATTTTTCTCAAATTGATTTTCAATCAATATCTTATTATGCTGCTCCAAAACCAAAAAAAAAGTTAAGTAGTCTTGATGAAGTAGATCCAGAATTATTAGATACTTATAAAAAACTAGGGATTCCCCTTGAAGAACAAAAAATGCTAGCAAATGTAGCAGTGGATGCTGTTTTTGATAGTGTTTCAGTGACAACCACTTTCAAAGAAGAATTGCAAAAGCATGGTGTTATATTCTGCTCTTTTTCTGAAGCTGTGAAGAATCACCCTAATATTATTAAAAAATATTTAGGCAGCGTTGTTCCTACGACAGATAATTATTTTGCTGCTCTTAATTCTGCTGTTTTTAGTGATGGTAGTTTTGTTTATATCCCAAAGAATGTTCGTTGCCCAATGGAGCTTTCTACTTATTTTCGTATTAATGCTGCAAATACCGGTCAATTTGAAAGAACACTTATAGTCGCAGAAGAACAAAGTCACGTAAGTTATTTGGAAGGTTGTACTGCGCCCATGCGCGATGAAAATCAACTTCATGCAGCCGTCGTAGAACTAGTTGCACATAAAGATGCTGAAATCAAATACTCAACGGTTCAAAATTGGTATCCTGGAAACCCAAAAACTGGTAAGGGTGGAATTTATAATTTTGTCACAAAAAGAGGCACGTGCGTTGGTGACAATTCCAAAATTTCATGGACTCAGGTTGAAACCGGTTCTGCACTTACATGGAAATATCCTAGCTGTATTCTTAAAGGTGATAATTCTGTTGGAGAATTTTATTCAGTTGCGCTTTCTAATAACTTTCAACAAGCAGATACAGGCACCAAAATGATTCATATTGGTAAAAATACAAAAAGTACCATTATTTCAAAAGGAATCTCCGCAGGCAAAGGGCAAAACACATATCGTGGGGGAGTTAAAATCATGAAAGCAGCAGAGAATGCACGTAATTATTCTCAATGTGATTCTATTCTCATTGGCGAAGAGTGTGGCGCGCATACTTTTCCATATATTGATGTTCGAAATCCTTCGGCTCAAATGGAACATGAGGCTTCTACCTCTCGCATTGGTGAAGATCAATTATTTTATTGTAATCAACGCGGTATTTCAACAGAAGATGCTGTTTCTATGATTGTAAATGGTTTTTGCAAAGAGGTTTTCAATGAACTTCCAATGGAGTTTGCTGTAGAAGCTCAGAAACTCATGGAAGTAAGCTTAGAAGGCTCCGTTGGTTAATCTTATATAAACCTTAATAATAATTAAAGATATTTAATGTTAGAAATTAAAAATTTGCACGCAGGTATTGATGGGAAAGAAATTCTTAAAGGGCTTGATTTAACTATTAAAGCTGGTGAACTTCATGCAATAATGGGACGTAATGGGTCGGGGAAAAGTACTCTAGCAAATATCATAACTGGTAGAGAAAATTATGAGGTTACATCTGGGACTGTTAAGTTTAATGGAAATAATATTTTGGATATGTCACCAGAGAATCGCGCGCTTGAAGGTATTTTTATGTCTTTTCAGTATCCAGTGGTAATACCTGGTGTTAATAATACTTACTTTTTAAGAGCTGCTCTCAATTCTAAATTAAAACATAATGAACTCAAAGAAGTAAATGCTGCTGACTTTATGCGCCTCATTCGCGAAAAACTAAAACTAGTTGAAATGGATGAAAAATACTTAAGTCGTGCAGTAAATGATGGATTCTCAGGTGGGGAAAAGAAAAAAAATGAAATTCTTCAGATGCTCACCCTAGAGCCTCAATTATCTATTCTTGATGAAACAGATTCGGGTCTTGACATAGATGCCTTAAGAATTATAGCTCAAGGAGTTAATAACTTTAGAAATAGCGAACGATCTTTTCTTGCCATCACTCACTATCAACGTCTTCTTGATCATATGAAACCTGATTTTATCCATGTACTTATCGATGGAAAAATTGTAAAATCTGGAGGAATGTCTCTTGCGCAGGAGTTGGAAGAAAAAGGCTACTCTTGGCTTGAAGCATGAAACAATTTCAAAAAGAATTTAATGCACTTCTAGAATATTGGCCTGATGAAGATCGTGAATTTCGAGAATTACGACTTAAAGCTTTTGATCAATTTAAAAAGATTGGTTTTCCTACTAAAAAATGGGAAGAATGGCAGTTTACTGATTTTTCATTAATTAAAAATTCAGATTTTCATCTTTCATGGGATTCTGATATTCCAACTATTCCAAAAAATATCCCAGGACGTATTCAAGATACATATCTTATTTTAATAGTTAATGGCCATTATCAGCCACAGTTATCTGATATTCCAGATGAAGTATCTGTAGTAAAAAGAAAAGAACACTTCAAAAAAAATCCTGAATTATACTCTATTGAAAGTAGTTCAAACCCGTTCCTTTCATTAAATACATCTATGATGAACTCTGGATTGCCAATTTATATTAAAGAGAATGCAATTATTAAACGACCTTTACAGATTATATATTTAACAACTAATCTATCTGCTAAATTAATGAATCACCCTAGGTTTAGTTGTCAAATTGGAGAAAATGCGGAAGCTACAATTATAGAACATTATACTGGCTCCACATCTAGTCCATACTTTACAAATGCAGTCTCTAGTATTAATCTTGAAAAAAATTCACGGTTAAATCATATTCGTATTCAAGAAGAAGATCTCAATTCAAACCATACTGCTTTTACAAGTTATACTTTAGATAACCAAAGCCAACTAGAGGCAACTTATATTTCATCAGGGAGTCTTCTTTTTCGTCATAATGTAAAATTAATACTCAAAAATAAAGGTGCAAACGCCACAGTAAACGGCCTATCTTTAACAAAAACTAACCAACATCATGATCAACATATAATCGTTGATCATGCCAGTGATTCATGTCAAAGTGATCAATTATTTAAATATATATTGTCAGATAGATCTTCTGGTGTTTTCAATGGAAAAGTTATTGTTAGAGAAAAGACTAAACAAACCAATGCGAATCAGTCTAATAAAAATTTATTATTAAGCCCTAATGCACTTATGAATGCTAACCCTCAGTTAGAAATATATGCGGATGATGTTAAATGCTCTCATGGATCAACAACAGGTCAGATTGATTCTGAAGCTTTATTCTATCTTCGTTCTCGTGGAATCAGTCAACAAAGAGCCATGGAATTAATTGTAAGTGGCTTTGCTAAAGATATTATTGATTATATAAAGAATACAGATATCAAATCTTATATCTCTGAGTATGTCTTTAATTGGCTTGAAGGTTCAATGAAGAATGTCTAGCGTTAAAGATACCTTAGATTTAATTCGAGATGAATTCTCAATTTTTTTAGATCCTCGTGATAAGTACGTATATCTTGTAGACCTAGCGAAAGATATTAAAGGTTTATCCTTAGATCAACGTAATGAAGAGAACCTTATTTATGGCTGTACATCTCAAGCATGGGTTTTAAAAGAAATATCAGATCAAAACTATATTTTCAGAACTGACTCAGATGCAATGATTGTCAAAGGTCTACTCTCACTAATAGAAAGATCTTTTAATGGTCAGACTAAAGAAGAAATACTAGAAGTAAATGGTAATGAGTTTCTTGAATCAATTGGTTTAGGTAAATCAATTAGTAGTCAAAGAACTAATGGATTTAGTAGTGCAATTGAAAAAATTCAAAAAGAATTATTGGATTAATTATGAATTCAGATATAGATGAAGAAGTAGTCATACAACGAGATTGCGAAGCAACGCTCATTCCTTTTGGAAATAAAATCACACTTAAAAAAGGCGAAGATGGTCATATAACTCAAGCTCTTGGTGGTAGTTATACGATTATGATTAGAGGTAATTTAGTCCGAATTGAGGGTATTGACGCCGATGCTATTGGCAAGATTCCTGAAGTTCAACCTTGGATGGAAGAAACTGAGAACGATGGCAGTGTTAATGAAGATGCGATTTGGGAAGCAATGAAAACGTGTTATGACCCTGAGATTCCTGTTAATGTTGTTGACCTTGGATTAATTTATTCATGCAATGTTTCCAAGCATGAAAATGGAGGGTCATTAGTTGAAGTTAAAATGACTTTAACCGCTCCTGGCTGTGGAATGGGAGATATGATAGCTACAGAAGTGAAACAAAAAATCGAAGGTGTTCCAGGTGCCTCAGAAGCTCGAGTTGAACTAGTTTGGGATCCACCATGGGATAGAGATATGATCAATGAATCTGCTCGTCTTGAATTAGGTATGTTATAGTGCTTGATGTAGC
>Ga0209091_10004118_pt1 | contig 11424 bp, 5 predicted proteins | sample ArcticOcean_MG_C_6_FD_187438 | JGI IMG/M metagenome (GOLD analysis project Ga0209091, IMG submission 187438) | Marine microbial communities from western Arctic Ocean - ArcticOcean_MG_CB8_128 (SPAdes) (version 2) | ecosystem: Environmental > Aquatic > Marine > Oceanic | place: Arctic Ocean...
TACGCGCGCAAATGCAATTTTGACGCCGCTACGATGCGGGTGGATGGTGCGACGACGACCCGCGGTTTTACACGTAAACCGGGGTGGCTTTGAGTAATAAAAGCGACTTTTTTTTCAGGAGCGTTTTCCCCCCCTAAAATTTTCTTCTTTAACCACACAACCACACAGATGATTCACAAAGGTCCGTGGGGCGAGAAAGGTACTCTCATTCCAATCGCCGTGATGGAGGAGGATTCGAAGAACGATTTGAGAAGAAAAATTGGCGCAGCGTCTGGATTACACCCGAACGACGTGAAGTTACAGTTTGTCAGCGCGGTGCAACTTGGCGCGTCGTCCAAGTCGATGTGCGCCAAGGCGGGCATGTCGCACGGCAACTGCGGGGTGACCGAACGCATCGGTTTAGTAGCGGTAGCGGCGGAGGAAGGGGTGAAGCCGCACAAGCCTCGAGCAACGCCGTGCTTGATCGATAACAGCGGGAATTACGATATTGATGACGCAAAGTAAAGCCGTAAAGTATGAGTGATCGTGATGCGCCGCGAGTACCTAAAAATGCAAGAACTACTACTACTAAAAACTAAACGCGCAACGCACGTTTCTATTCTATTCAAAAAAGTACGGGTACGTTTCCGTCCTTTTCTTCTCTTCTTCGGTTGGATGCGCGGCATTAAAACACGAATCGCACCAAAAGAATGGTGAACATACCGCCATATTATCGCCATACGCCGTCGTAGTCGCGTCGTGAATCTCGCAGCACATGCACGGTTTCCGCATCTTCCTGGCTTCCGAGATGACGATTGGATAGTGTTCGCCTGAGAGTTTCGCGGTTTCCAAGTCCATGTTTGCCACTCGCACGTCGCGAAACCGAAGGATGTGATCGCACGATCCTTGATGTCTGTACAGATACGATTTTCCCGGGATGATTTCTAAATCGCTAAACGTTGTCTCGCGCATGTCGCGGCTCGTAAAATTGGACGGTTTGATTTTCTCCTTTGTCTTTTTCTTTTTCTTTATTGACGCGCCGCCGTTTTCTTTTCCCTTTCCGTTTTCTTCTTCGCCTCCTTCATCTTCATCGCTATCGTCCAATCTCATCCCAGGACATCGAATGAAACACTTCTTCGACGCGTCCACGATACCTTTCGATAAACTGACGCTGTTCTTGCTCCTCAAATCGTCGTAAAACACATTCTCGATGAAGAAAAATCCGCTCTCGTTCGCCTCGTTCGCTTCTTTGTATCCGATGTGTTTGCTACTCCTCGCTTTCTTTTCCTCCTTTTCCTTCTTCCCAGTGCCGTTATTATCGTCGCTCTTCTTTCTCAAATCGTTTACCAACCCGTGATTGACCGCCGCTTGCCTGTAATCCGCCAAACACTCAATCTCGTCTTTCAACTGCGTCAATCGGGTATCGCCGTGCACTAAAACCTCGCAATTCAGTTTCGGATACCTCACAAACTGCCAATTATCGTACACTTCCACGTGGAGAATAACGTTACTCTTACTTGCCACCGCCGCATTCTTTGTCTTTTTTGTCTTCTTCGCGTCTTCTTTGTCTTCTTCTTCTTCTTCTCTCCCTCTTCTCTTCGCCCTTACCGGATGCCTCGCGACGCTCGCCAAATCGATCTCCCTTCTCAATCGAGGCGGCATAACTTTCGTGTGCCATTTAATCATAGACATAGTCGTGGTTATCTGCGCCGCAGAGTTCGTGTTTTCTAAACAGTCGTTTCTCTGTCGTCGCACCTTTTCCGTCGTTTCCTCTTTATTCGCGTTAGACTGCCCAATCGAAAAATCCTCCCCGATGGTGGTCAGAGGGAATTGAATTCTTTCCTTTTCCTCCTTTTCCTCCGCACCGATTAAACTCTCTCTCAAAACGAACGCTCGTCTCCTTTCCAACTCGTTGTTGTTGTTGTTATTATCATCATCAAACTTTCTCACCCTCGCGAATGCCTCGTGCAAAACGTCCTCGCACTCGCTCGAGAAACCTGTAACGGAGACCGTTCGTCCTCGTTTTTTTTCCATTACTGTCGGAAACGTTCGCTCTATCGTGGGAGCATTTTTTGCAGCAATAGTTTCGGGATTGAATAAAGAAGTCTCTTTGGCGGAGGAGAGGAGATTTTGATGATTCTTCTTCTTCATCATCGTTTCTTCACAATCCGCTTCCTAATACTAATGACGAATGTAATGTGCGAAGAAAATCTCCATTTATTTATGCGGCGAATTGAGCGAATTTAACAACAAAGTAATACTAAACGCGAATAGGATGACGACACAAAGACGATGATACGTAAAGACAACCACCATTCCGACGGCAAAAAGAAGACGATGCAAAACCCAAGCGCGTAAATAAGAATAAGAGATCTCTGTGTGTTTTTAAAGTCTTCTTTGGCGGAAAGAGTAAAAGAAAATCGATTCATCACCCCTAAGAGATATGAATAATTGGAGAATGCAATCCTCGCTGTTATTGGTATAACAACACACGCGCGTGGGATATTGAGGCGAAGACAAAGAAGACTTAAAACGAAGACAAAGTTATGGAGCTGCTGAAACAACTGAACGCGATCAGAGACGCGACGAACAGAAGTTTACTGCTGAATAGTAATAGGAGCAGCGAGAATGTTCCCAACACTATTCCTCCTCCTATAACTCCTTCTGGCGGCGATGATGATGTTTCGGAGGACGAGGAAAGAATGTTTAAGAAAGAAGAAGAAGAAAACGAAAACGAAGACGAAAAGAAGATGAGACGGAGACCGTTCAAGTACGCGAAAGCGATACAGATGATGATGCGAAAAGGAGGAGGAGGAGGAGCGGGGACTGACGATGATGAAAATGTTGACGGCGATGATAAAGAAGCGACAACGATGATAACGTGCGCGTCGCAAAACGGCGTCGCGTGCGCGTTTGGATTTGCAAACGGAGATTTGCTCGTCGCGGACGCCGAGACGGGAGAACGGGTGGCGCTGTTTGAAGAGTCCTCCGAAGATGATGATGATGATGACGGTGACGACAAAAACAACGAGAACAACAACAACAACAACAAAAACAATAGCATCACGTGCATCTCGTTTGATGCCACCGGGACGTTTTTGTGCTCTTCTTCGGCGAACGGGACGGTGAGAGTTAGACACGTGGTCGTCGTCGACGACGACGACGACGATGAAGATGACGATGACGACGACGACGATGGCGCTCCAAAGACGCCAAAGTTGATAAACACGAAGAAGAAGAAAAAAGTAATTCGCGTGCACGACGACGTGGACGGTGAGACCTTAGCCGTCACGCACAAATCTTCCGTAAACTGTTGCGTCATCGACCCGAATTTCGCCAGTCGAAGGAACCGGTTCGTCATGTTTGGAGGACGTCAGTCCTCGGAATTGGTTTTGCACTGTTTCGCGAACACAAAAAACGCCTCGCAAATGACAAAAGCAAAGACGATCGTCTTACAAAAGAACGACGGTCCAATCAGAGCCGTAGCCTGGCGACACAACGTCTTAGCGTGGGCCTCCAACGCGGGCGTGCGATTGCGAGACGCGACCGCGCCGGTTGGATTAGCGAGGTGGGAGAAACCGCCAGGATCGAAAGCGAGGTTCTCGCAACGAGATCCGGTATTCGCGTGGAACGATAAGACAGTCACAACGGAAGGGTCCGCGGAGTTGATGTTGGCGTGGGCAGATGCCGTGGTCGTGTTTCGGATTCGACAAAGTAGTAACGGTGGTACCGGTAACGGAACTAACTCGACAACAGAAAATAGTAATAGTAGCAAGAACAACAACGCGGGCAGTAGTAAAAACGCAGCGGCTGCGTTAATCGAAAGCATAGCGCGAAGTACTAGCAGTTCGGGTGGCGGGAACAACAAGAACACCATCACCACCGGATTATTAAGAAGTGGGACGCCGCCTCTGAAGAGCGATAATACGGTCAAACGGGTGGAGATTTGTGCGACTTTCCAAACGCCGTATTTGGTGTGCGGTATCGCGCCGTACGCGAGCAAAAAATTGGTACTTTTAGCATGGTGGCCTCCGAGAGAAGAAGACGACAACGATAACGACGAAGTCGAGAAGAAATCATTATCATCGTCGAATGTCGAACTCCGTATCGCGGATTGGCGCGATGAGGCATCTTGGATTGACGCCTTGCCTTTAACAACCTCATCTTCAGGCTCGGACGTCGTATTTGGTCCCGTGATATCGCCAAACGCGGTGAGCATGTCGCATTACCAACCTACGGATTCAACGTCTTCTTCTTTTTCGACATCATCTGCATCGAACATGAAATCCATCTCGTTGTTATCAAAGCATCACGAATACCTCATCGCGTCTTCGGAGGTTGTTTTAATCGCTAAACAACGGTCCGCGCAAGACACCGTATTCGACGCGCTCCGTCGGCAAAAAGATAACGACGACGATTCAGCGCTAGATATATGCGAAAAATACGAGCACTTAGGTGAACTTCGCAAAGGCGCGGCGTTAGCTGTCGCAGAAGCGTCCGTCACGCGCGCGTTTGACGCTCAAAACTACGCCTTGGCAGCCAAGAGATGCCCGCGTGCGTTGGGGAGAAATCCGGAGAAGTGGCGCTTTTGGGCGAAAAAGTTTGCCTCGGTGAACAAACTCGGCGATTTAGCGTTTTACGTTCCCGTAACTTCCGGTAGTAGCGACGCGGATGGAGAAGCGCCTCTGAAACGGTCGACTTACGAACTCATCTTGATGGCGACGTTGAGCGACCCGGAGACGCAGCCAACGTTTTTAGCTTTAGTGAAAACGTGGCCGGCAAAATGTTTTGACGTCGGTGCTTTGACGAGAGAAGTTCGTTTAAAAGCAGCGAGAGTGAGACGAATGATTTCGGCGCAGTCGATTGATGGATTCTTGGACGATGAGCATCACTATCATCGTCGTCGTCAAGGCAGCAAAGAAGATTCCATTCAAGAAGTAGCGTCCACGTCTTCCATGAACAACTTCGAGGAGTCCAGCGTCATGCCTTCCAGCACGATGATTGGCGAAACGCAATCGATATTAGACGAAGCGTTGGCAGAATTGTACGTCATGGACGGTAAAGTTGATCGAGCGTTGGAAGCGTATCTCTCGAACGGTCGACCGCCGACGATTTCGGCGTTGGATTTCATCGACCGGAGAAATTTAGGTGGCTCAGTCCCGATTGATAAAATCGGTGAACTGTTCGTGGCAGATGCAGTGAAAGCGGCGAAAGTTTTTGCGGCGTGCGAGTGTAAGAGTAATGATTTTTACCATCACCACCATCACCATCTCGGCGATATGAGCGAGAAACAAGTAGCGGCAGAGGACGCCATCATCCCGGACTCGATCGTGCTTTCCGAACTCGACCGATGCGACGAGTTTACCGACGAATCCGAGCGACGAGACGCTCAACTTAAGTATCTCGAAGCGTTGTGCGACCTCGATCCGGATCGGTATCACATGCATCACGAAGCGGTGTGTCGACTCACGGCGCAAAGGAACCCGAAAGAGTTGTTGTCGCGATTGGTCAAATCCGCGAGGTTTATTCCAGACCAGTTACCTTTAGAGCTTTCGAGAAGAGAGAAGAAGGACATTTTTGACGCCCAAACGAAGAAGTTCTTCTCTGGAAATTTGAACGATCCAAATGAAACGTACTGTTACGTCCCAGACGCGTACGCGCACGCATTAGCGAGGAACGGACGCGTGATTGAAGCGTTGGACGTGATTGTCACTGAACTCGGCGATATTTCAGGGGCGTGCGAATTGGTCAACGCCGTCACCGCGGAGTGCACCGACGAGGAAAAGAAACTGTTTTGGAGAAAAATTATCGAGTTGGCGCAGAAAAGCGATAAAGAAGCACTGTTGTCCTCCTCCTCCTCCTCCTCTTCTTCTTTCGCTCTTCTCCTCCAGCGCAAATCTTCCGAAAAGAAGAAAAAGCCGCCGATTTTGTTCAACGCCGAGTTGATTGAAAACGCGCCGATTGGCGTCACCATCGACAGTTTGAAGAAAAATCTGGTCAAAATCGTTTCCGAGACGAGACGAGAAAGCGAAAAATGGTCGAAAATGCGCGGGAAAGTCGCCAAGGAGAAGATGGAAACCACGCGTTTGCGAGTGGAGTGCGGCACGAGAGCGTCGCCGAGAGACGGGGTACGATTCGTCGTGAAACCAAAAGAGAAGAAGAAGAAGAAGAAGAGACCTGCTGCTGCTGCTGTTGCTGCTCCGAGTTAATCTTCTTTGCATTTGTATTCTTATTGTTATTCTTATTATTATTACTACTACTGGGTACTTAGCAACGCGCATCAATATATCGCTTCCCTGTTGCTCTCACGAATTCGCTTCAGATTTTGACCGCTGACGAGATGTTTTTCAAGCGGCTCTTGCTCATCAAAAAACACAGCACCAACTCCAACGACGGAAATAAAGCAGCGTTGTTGTTCTCGTCGTTGTTTCTTAATGGAAAAAGTAGCAGCGGCAGCATTATCAGCAACACCGCCGCTTCTCGGGGTTGTTCTTCTTCAAAATCATTCTCAACGGTTTCCCCAAACAACGCGGGGAAGACTTCTTCTGAACATCATCGTCGTTTCCTCGGGGGAGGGTTAGCGGCGTTAGGGGGCGCGCTCGCCTATTATTCGTTACCGACTCGCGACGATAACGACGAGGATGATCATCTCGCGAAAGATCCGAGAGACGATAGGTTGCGTTTAACTCCGCACGAAAAGGTTGCCAAATTGCACTCGTTTCTGGGCGACGAGAATAGAATTTTAGCGCACGCGAAACCGCTCAAATCGTCCTCGAAAGTCATTCATTTTGGTCTCTTTAGCGATGGCGAGATATCGAGGAAAGAAAAGCGACACTCGGTGAAAAAAGATTCCGGGGAAACGATCGTTTTGAACGTCCCGGATGCGTACATCGTCTCCGCGTCCACGGCGGCGAGCGACGAAGATTTGGGCGAGACGTTTACGAAGTTGTTGGACGAAAACAAAATCGACGCTCGACAAGCGACGCAGATGTTTGTTTTAGCGCAGAGAAGATTGAAAAGCATAAGTGGGTGGAAAGCGTACGTGGATTTTTTACCCAGGAGGATGGATTTAGTGCCGGTGTTTTGGACGGAAGGAGAGATCGAGAGAGGATTGAAAGGGACGGTTTTGTACGAGATGGTGAAGACGCAGAAGGAAAGATTGAAGGAAGAATACGAAACTGTGGTGAAGGACGCGTTCGATGCGAACGTGTTGCCAAAACTGAAAGAGATCATACCGTCCTCATCGTCGAGTGTTTTTGTGAGTTTGTTCGGGGGAAACGCCAACGAGACTTCTCCGCTTTCTTTCGAGGAATTTTTGTGGGCGAAGGCTTTGTTTTGGACGCGAGCGCTGACCATTCCTCTCGAAAACGGTCGAGTCATTGTCGAAGCGTTAGTCCCTCTGGTGGATGCGTGTAACCACTCCACGAAGAAACCAAACGCGCGGTATCAACTCTCGAACGATTTGAAATCCGTGGAGTTACGCGTGCCTTCCAAAATTGAAGACACCATGACCAGCGAAGACGAGATTAAAATAACCTACGGCGTTGAAAATGTAGAGCGAGCTTTTTTCACGTACGGATTCGTCGACGAGGACGTGACGAGGACGATTTTACCGTTCGTTTGGAGCGACGACGACGAGACGAAAATGTACGCGAGTTGCTTAGATTTGAAACGGTTGCCGAAAATCGTTCAGTTAGATTTGGAAAACGCGAAGAAAGGTGCGAGCGCGTTCTCCGGCGATCCCGAGGTGAGAGAGGCGTTGCGGATTTTAGGCACGCAAGGCGAACAGTTGGCGATGGAGCTGAGAGCGTTATTAGGGGTTAAAGAAACGTTAGCGTTAACACCTTCGGAGAGAATTTCCAAGCGAGAACGCGCGAATCAACGGAAGAAGGGAAGATTGTTTTCTTCGTTTGGGAGGAGTAAAAAAAATACCGTTGACGCGGATGAAATCGTCATCGACCATCGACGTTTAGAAAATAGAGGATTGAAACGTGCCATTGAAACGGCTTTGAAACATTTAGATGAAACCGACGATGCGGAAGAAAAAATAGGCAAAGAAGAAGAAAACAACAAGGAAAAAGGAGATCCGACGACGTCCGCGCGACGAATGGAAGAGGCGAAACGGTACCGAAAGAAAGTCAGAGAGATTTTACAATCCTACTTAGAGGCGTCGTCGAAGCATTGGAAGCTGTAGCAGCGCACCAGGTAAAAGAGTACTCGTATCGTATAAATATTTTATATATAAAAAATTAAAGCTCATCCTTCTTCTCCTCCTCCTCCTCCGCATTCTTCCTCTTCTTCTTCTCATCTTCTTCATAAAACTGCATCTCTTTTGCTAACATTTCGTCGTATTTCTCGTCGCCCCAAGCGGCTCGGGTCAACGCGGCTAAAAGAGATTTCTCGCGACGCGTCCGGAAATCAATCGTGCTATTTCCCTCTTTTTCCTCGTCGTCTTCGTTATCGCTCATCGATACGTCCTGTCCTAACTCCCAGACGAATATCCCTTCACACACGTCTTCAAACAATCGGCACATCTCCACTTTCTTCCTTATTAAATCTTTGCCGTTGAACCACACCTCGACGCCGTCTTTCGATTTTGCCACGTTCGTTTCGTCCTTCAATTCGTACTCATTATCTCGCAGCACGTCCCCGTACGGCCGCCACTCCGGAGCCGTCGTTGCATCTTCCGGTATCGACCTGCCGTAAAACGGCACACCGAGCCGCATAATCTTCCCTCCGGTGAACGAATCCTGCGCGTAATTCAACGTCCGCGTCGCAAACTTCAAATTCGCGTGCCCGTCTCGATCGTCCAAATCGTACGCCATCGCGTGTAAACCATCCGCGAACTCCGAACATTCCAACATCTCTAAAATCTGCTCCTGGTTTTCGTTCGGGTAATAGGCAATGCTTATCTTCTTCGTCCGGTCGTGCTCTCGAAAATCCTTCTTCAACGCTTTCGCAAACTTTCCGAGATTCCGCCACTCCGTCTCGTCGTTCGGGTACGACCAGTTCAAATCGACGCCGTCAAAGATATCGTCGTAAGATTCGTACAAGAAACTGGACACCGATTTCACGAATTCGTTTCGCATTTCTTTCGTGCTCGTCGCTTTTGCAAAACCATTGGTTCTTGAAGATCCGCCTATCGTCACGTGCGCTTCGCACTTGAACCGTTTCTTGGCTGATTTCAACCTTTCAAGATTCAACGCAGAAGGCAATCTGTCCAGTTTATCCAACCGTCCAAATGCATCCACCTCGATGGAAAAGAGAATAATCGCATCCGTCCGGGCGCACAGAGCGTTTAAAATCGCATCGGACGTCGTTTCGTTTGCAATTCGCCACTCTGGGAGGTACCCGAGAACTTTTATTGGATTCGTCTCTGGGGAAGCATCCAAAGACGCGTTTGCAAAGACAAAGAGGAAGAAAAAGAGAGAAGAAAGGACGGGCACCTCGAGAAGAAAGCGTCTCTCTCGAGAACGACCTCGATGCCTCCCGCTTAAACGCCGCCTCCGCTGACGATAATACTCGTACTCATCCACCGTAATCATCGTGTTCGTACTTCTGACGTCTTTTCTCTCAACAGTCGCTCGAGCACAAAAACGCAAGACACTCATTTAGGGTCTCACTATAAACCCTAAATCTTTAAAAAAAAAAGAAAAAAGAGCAAACGTCTGTCTTTTGTCGTTTCTTGGCACTTTTTAAGCGCTTTGGGTGTACGACTACGACTACTACTACTACTACGCAAAAAAGAGAGGACGAGACTTTGAACGCCAGAGAGGAGGACAAAAAGCAGAGAGCGAGAGAGAGAGCGTTCACTACTCTTTGTTTTTGTTCTGTTTTAGTACAGTGTCTCTCTCGTTTGTTGTTGTTAGTCTTGAACTTTTTACTCCTTGAGATATAATTGGAAAGAAATGACGACGTTGATGCGTTGCGCCGCCGCGACGACCACTTCTCGCGCAAACAACGCAAAGATGACGACAGGAAGTGAGGGGTTACTCGCCTCGAAAGATTCTCGAACGCGGATAAGAGTGGTTTTTAAAGTGCCTTCTTCGTTTTACGGCGGGAGGAAAGGAGCGATTCGATTCGATGCGAGTAAAAACCCTTCCGGTGGTGGTCACGTGGATGGTGGCAAAAGAGGCGAGAAAAAATTAAGAGGCGCGAGGAAGGCTTTACAACAAAATAAAGCGGTGTCGGAACCACCGAGTTCTCAAGGACGCCAATCTGATCTCACCCCTGCGTTTATCTCCCCGTCGCAGTTCACCGAGATGCAGTTGTCGACGTCGCAGATGAAAAATTTGGCCTCGCAACGCCCGACGGATCAAACGTTCGTCTCGCAATTCGCTGCCGACGAGCCGAGGAAAGGCGCGGATATTTTGGTCGAAGCGTTGGAAAGAGAAGGCGTGGATTGCGTGTTTGCCTATCCAGGGGGCGCGTCGATGGAGATTCACCAAGCGTTGACGCGTTCGACGACTGGGATCAGGAACGTATTGTGCAGACACGAACAAGGCGAGGTCTTCGCCGCGGAAGGGTACGGAAAGGCCACCGGGAAAACTGGCGTGTGCATCGCGACGAGTGGACCGGGCGCGACAAATCTAGTCACCGGGTTAGCGGACGCGTTGTTGGATTCGGTGCCGATGGTAGCGATTACCGGTCAAGTACCGAGAGCGATGATTGGTACGGACGCGTTCCAAGAGACGCCGATTGTGGAGATTACGAGGCAGATTACGAAACATAACTATTTGGTGATGAACGTGGAGGAGATCCCGAGGATTATTCGCGAGGCGTTTTTCTTAGCCGCGAGCGGAAGACCCGGACCGGTTTTAGTGGACATCCCGAAAGACGTGCAGCAGCAAATGAGCGTGCCGTATTGGTCGCCGAAAGTGAGTTTGAACGGGTACTTGTCTCGATTGCCGATTCCGCCGAGTTCGCCGCAAATCGACCAAGTCATGGAGATGATCAAGAATGCTAAGAAGCCGGTGATTTATTCCGGTGGCGGTTGCTTGGATGCCTCCGATGAACTGACACAGTTTGCAAAAGCTGCTGGGATTCCGATTTGCTCGACATTGATGGGTTTAGGTGCGTTCCCGGAGAGCGACGATTTGAGTTTGCGCATGTTGGGTATGCACGGCGCGGTGTACGCGAACTACGCCATCGATAACGCCGATTTAATGTTGGCCTTTGGCGTTAGGTTCGACGATCGCGTGACTGGTAAATTAGACGCTTTCGCCTCTCGCGCGTCCATCGTGCACGTGGACATTGACCCGGCTGAAATCGGCAAGAACAAAAAACCGCACTGTTCCATCTTTTCAAACATCAAACCGGCGTTGAGATTGTTGAACGAGAAAATGAGCAGAGAGACAAACTTACCGGACTTTTCCGCCTGGCGAAACGAATGCAACGAACAAAAGAAGTTGCACCCATTCCCGATGCCAAACTTGCAAAACGACG
>Ga0209091_10004119_pt1 | contig 11423 bp, 5 predicted proteins | sample ArcticOcean_MG_C_6_FD_187438 | JGI IMG/M metagenome (GOLD analysis project Ga0209091, IMG submission 187438) | Marine microbial communities from western Arctic Ocean - ArcticOcean_MG_CB8_128 (SPAdes) (version 2) | ecosystem: Environmental > Aquatic > Marine > Oceanic | place: Arctic Ocean...
CTTTTTTTTTCTTTTTTTTTCTTTTTTTTTTGCTCATAAACCCTAAATTACAATTGAGTCAGCCTCTCCACTCTCATATCTTGTCCAATCTGTTTGCAATATATATCACGACGACGACGCGCAGAAAAGAAACAACGCGCTTTGATCATCGTCCGCCTTCTCTGCTCTGATCCTCAAACGTCTCTCCTTCATTCACTTCTTCTCTCTGTCTTCGTGATCGGGGACCATTTTCGATCATCGGCATCAACGCTTCTTCTTTCGTTGAAAGAGATCTCTCGAAGAGAATTTTCCCCCTCTTTGAGATATCTAGAGAATATCTTTTCGGAGCGAAGTAGAGGAGGAAAACGTCCAAATTTGAGAGCGGGGGAGAGATGACGACGAACGACGAAGAGACGACTACTAATACCAATAATAAGATGGAGGAAGAACATGAAGAAGTGAACGTAAAAGCGAGGAAAGAATACACGATCACCAAGTCCAGAGAAAGTTGGACGGACGAAGAACACGGGCTGTTCGTAGAGGCTATCGCGCTGTGCGTCTTTCTCGTCTGTTTGTTTTTTGTTTTTCTGCTCTCTTTTCTCCTTCGTGCGAGGATGATGACGCGTCTCTTCTTTCTCCTTGTGATTATGGCGTTGTGACGAACGACGCGAAAACAACTATTGCTGACATTTTTCTTCTTCTTCTTCTTCTTCTTTATCGTCTTCGAAAAAACAGATACCAGCGAAACTGGAAGCAAATCAAAGAGCACGTGAAATCGAAATCGATCATTCAAATCCGTTCGCACGCGCAAAAATATTTCTTGAAGATTGAAAAGTTGGGCACCGGAGAAGCGGTGCCGCCGCCGAGGCCGAAGAAGAAGGCGAGTCGGCCGTATCCGCACAAAGCGGTGAAACCACCACCACCAGCACCGCCGACATCAGCTAAAGTAGTAGTACAAGAGCAGCAACATGAAGTACCGGTGAAAATAACAGGCGATGGAACTGCTGCTGCCACTGCAACTAAGAACGGTTCGTCGTTAGTAGACGCCGCCTCGGGTCTCCCGTCTTCTCCTTCGAAGAAACTCTCGCCGAAGAAACAGTTGCAAAAGCAAGAAGTATCGCAGAGTAATAATTACAATAATAATACTAACGCGAGCGACGAGGGTAATAAGAAAGCGAAGCAATCGACGCCGAAAAAAGAAAAGAAAGCTGCGAAACCGAAGACTACTGGAACAAAAAAGAACGCCAATACTATGAAGAAGAATACGAAAACACAGAAATCCTCCTTGCTTCATCCCGGAAACGAACCGCCGACGGATGACTTATTTAGAAGCGACGATCAACTTGCGGGTATGGTCGATGACGAAGCAGAAGATGATGAAGACGACGACGACGAGAATAATAGAGAAATCATGAATAGCAACGACGCCTCTGGTGGCGGTTCGGCGGAAGATGACGCGATTAACCGTTTAGTAGATAGCAACAACGGCACGGCGACGACTTCGTACAAAGAAATCGGCGGTCATAATAAAGAGTTGATGATGACTGCGACAGATTTCATAAACAACAATAATATTAGTGACGAGGACGATAATAGCGGCGGTGGTTCCAAGAGTAACCACCAATGCATGACGCACGAATACATCACGCAGCAAATGAATGAAATGCAAGAGCAAGTTCGAAATTCCTTGACGGGCGCAACGTACGAGGTGCAAAAAGGATCAAAAAGGAAAGCACCGAACACCCCAACTTCAAAAGGTACAGACAGAAAAAAAAGCATCGGTTCTGGAGGTCCCTCGCGTTTGGGAGGCTTTCATCAGCAACACCAACAAAATACGAACCAGTCTGCACACGGCTCGAACTTAGGTGGCGCGGGGCAGCAAGTAAACGGCGGCGACCAGTTGCAACATTCGGCTTGGAATCCTACGCAGAACAATTCGCTGACCGATGCGCAAAGAAAGAAAGCGAATCAAAACACGCCAAACTTCCAAGTCGTGTACTCCGCGTTTGCGAGAATGTTGGAAAACGATAGCATCTCTGCTGAAGATGCGGCGGAGAATTTACAAAATATGCGACCGATTGATCGGGAAACGACCGTTTTACTCGTCGATAACTTGAAGAAGAATTTGCTATCGAAGCGAATGTGGGAAGATCAAATGCAACTCGTCGGCAGTGGGTACCAAACCTTCTTAAACGCCTCTTCCGACGCGAGTGCGGAGGAGAAACAAGCCAAGTTGGTGGAGAGTGCGGTGAACTCTATGAAGTTTAACAGCGAAAGTGCTCGCGATGCGACCGCGGCCACGCTTACAAGTGACGCGCTCGTGCCAACGTCCATGGCGACGCAGCAAACGCGGCCACAGCCATACATGCAAATGACGAAGAGAGATTCCGATGGCACGTTTGAGGAAGCCAACAACGGAGACGATAATAACAACACGAACACGGATTCCGGGAACAACGATTCCGGGAACGAAAAGAAAGGATCCGATGGCGGATCGGGTGGGACTGGACAATCTCAACAAACCTTTGTGGATGTAGTCGCTGATAAGAAGCGTGCAGCGGCAGCGGCTGTTCAATAAAATGAGAACAAGAGGGAAGGAAAAAAGGACGAAAGCTGCGCGCGCTTCGATTTGCGTTTTGTAATATCGAATAAAACCAAGTGTACCATACTGTACCCATTAATTTTCATTTAGTACATTTCTTATTTGTTTCACCACTACATACATAATAAATATTAGGACTACTGCACCGATGACGAACGCGAAGCAATTTTATTGAGTTATCAATACGTGATGTACTTATCCGCTTCCTCTTGCAATAACTTAGCGCTCTTCTTCGGATCAAAAAACAATCTTTGACACTCCTCCAAATCCGCAATCGATATCTCCTCTCTCCCGCTTTGTTGCGCAATCACCGCCGCCGGCGTCATCAACTGCGCCGCGTGTCTTAAAGTCGTCTCGTCGCCAACCTCGCCTAATCTCGCCAAACTCGCTTCGTCCATCTCAATCTCTTCCACGTCCGCTCGCACGGCTAAAATTCGTACGTTTTCTTCGCTCGTGTAAGGAATCGTTCGAACAATCAACAAGCGATCTAACAAATCTACCGGAATACCGTGCGGTGCCACCATCCCGTCTGAGCCTTTCACCGGGCACACCCCTCTGTTGGTGGCAAAAATAACAATCGGTGCCAATTGCGACTCCAACGCTTTGTTCAAAAACGTGAAACATTCTTGATCCAACATGTGCACCTCGTCGATAAACAACACTCCCGGGACTAACTCGGCGATGCCACTATCGATGTATCTGTTAACCACGTTATTGATTTCTCTCCTTAACTTTTCCGTAATCTCTGTTTTCTTCGGTTTCATGACTTGACTCATCATTGAAATGATATCGGATCCGCCTTGCGGTCGCGCGTTGGCGGCGTCCAAATCGTGTAAAGTTACATCCTGCACAATCTCTTTTCTTTTATGCACGTCGCCTTTCGGTAACGGAACGTACTCTTCCGCTTCTAAATCGAACTCCGAAGCGTACGCATCGCACCTCCCAACTCGTTTCACCGACCCCGAGTTTGCCTCCAAGTAAATCACGTCGCCCAACTTCACCTTTTCTTTCTGCATCGCGTCGTAAATCGACGGGTCTAATTTCAACTGTTTCGTCCCTTTCACCGTTTTCAATCCAACGACTACGCTCGTGATAACTTTCCCGTACCCACCCGAAGTGCTCTCCGTCTCTTCCGGCGTCATTTCCACAATCTCGCCTTCGTACACCTCCTTATTCTCTTTAATCCGCAAACCAATCGCTCTTCGAAAGTTCTCCATCAACACTTCCGTCTTCTTCACCTCGTGCGAATACACCTCTGACCCAACCATGGGACAAAACGGTACTTTCGTCCCTAATTCTTGCGCGATCCCTAGCGCCAACGCCGTCTTCCCCGTCCCCGGTGCACCCGTAAATAACAAGGCTCTTCCAGCCATTTTTTTCTCTTTGATCATGTCCACGACGACGCCGGAGGCTTCCCGAGCGGATTCTTGGCCGACCCATCCGGCGGCTTGCGCGACTGCCGCGCCTTTTTCGTTCAACCCGAGACCCTGCGATGATGTTTTTTGAGAAGCGTTCAATAAGTAAAGGTTTCATCCGATGATGAAATAATCGAACGATGATGATGATGGGAAGGATTCAAAACAAAATTGACCGATGATGAGACGCCACACGATGATGATGAAAAGAATTATTTAAAACAACAACAACAACAATCAATAACAATCGATCAAAAAGACGGTGTTCGTTAAATATTGTGTATAATACCTTGATGTGCGTGTGCGTGGCCACTCGCGCTTTCTTCGTCGTCGAGGCGACTTCGTCGATCTTCATTTTAATATGCACGTTCTTTGTTTAAAGTTTGTTTCAATCAATGAAGAGAGACGAGAGAAAATAGGAAAAAAGAGAGAGTCTAGATTTTGATTTAGGGTCTTAGCCCCATTGGAAAAGAGAGCGAGGAGAGATAAGGACTTTACTTTTCACCGACGAGCGTAGTGCTCCCAACCTCCTCCTGCGAGAGAAGAGAGAAAAACAGAAGAGAGAAAAAATGATGACGGCGTCCTCCAACGCATCTTCGACGATGACGACGATGGTTTTTCGACCTTTAACGGTTTCTAATAGTTCTAGTGTAGTCGCCTCTTCTTCGGCATCAACAACATCATCTGCGGCGGGGAGAAGAAGTCCAAAAATTCATAACAAAAAGTTTAGTAACAACAACAAGAACAGAATATTAAATAGAAGACGAGAGAAGAGAATAACGAGAGGAGGCCTCGCTATTAACAACGCGATAACGAGGCCGGAGATTGACTGGTCGAAACTTGGTTTTGGTTTAACCGAAACCGAGTCCATGTATATCGCCGAGTGCACCATCGATGGGCAGTGGAAAGTTGGGTCAATTCACCCGTACGGAAATATTTCGGTGTCACCATCCGCGGCGGTGTTGAATTACGGTCAAGGGATCTTTGAAGGCATGAAAGCTTTTCGAACGCCCGAGGATGAGATCGTTACGTTTCGTCCGGATGAAAACGCGAAGAGGTTTGCAGAAGGCGCCGGGAGGATGTCGATGCCGCCGGTACCGAAGGACATCTTCGAAGACGCGGTGAAGAAGGTTATCAGCGCGAACAGAGACTACGTGCCGCCAGTTGGGGTTGGATCCTTGTACATTCGACCGTTGTTGATTGGGACTGGGGCGATTTTGGGGTTAGGTCCGGCGCCATCGTATACATTTTTGATTTACGTCAGTCCGGTTGCTTCGTATTTCAAGGGAGGTCAGTTGTCGCCGATCGATTTGATCGTCGAAGAGGATTACCATCGAGCCGCGCCAGGCGGGACCGGATCCACGAAATGCGTCGGAAACTACTCTCCAGTTTTGAAAGTGCAGTTGCAAGCGAAAAAAGAGGGGTTTTCGGACGTTATTTATTTAGACGCCAAAGAGAACAAATACATCGAAGAGGTGTCTTCGTGCAACTTTTTCGTGGTGAAGGGCAAAACGATCGCCACGCCGGCTTTGGAAGGGACCATTTTACCCGGCATCACGAGAAAGAGCATCATCGAATTGGCCAGAGACAAAGGATACACGGTCGAGGAAAGAAAAGTGGGCTTGGATGAAGTCTTGTCCGCGGACGAGTGCTTTTGCACCGGCACCGCGGTCGTCGTCGTCCCGGTTGGCTCGGTCACGCACCGAGGCAAGAAAACCGTCTTTTGCGACGGCAAAATTGGCGCCACCGGACAAATGTTATACGACGAGCTCACCGGCATCCAACAAGGTCGTTTAAAAGATACCAAAGGGTGGATCGAGCACGTCCCGAAGGATTACCACTTGTAAAGAGAGAGAAAGAGAGAATGAATGAATGAATGAATGAAAGAAAGAGAGAGACGAACCCGTCCTCCCGAGACGAGTTTTACTATTAAGACTTTAACGCATAACGTATATATTTAATTCGACACACACACACAAAAACACACACGAATAATACTAAAGAGCAATCACCTCTCTTTGCGCCTAAACTTTGAATTCAATGAGTATCATCGCGTTTTTCTCGAGCGCCGTCGAAAGCGCTCGCTGCTTACTAGTTTTTAGCATAGGGCTTCATCTCGCTTCTTTTTGATCGATGTGTTTTTTGTGCACGAGAAAAAATTCTTGTGTTTTCGAGTTGATTTTGGCCACAAAATCGCCTCATTTTTGTTCTTGATGTTGTGTGAGAAGTGTTCTTAATCTCTCTTTATTATTTATAAACGGACACGCAATCGCACGCATTGAGATATATATATATATATAACATACAGTTGTTGTTGTTATTGTTGTTCTTATTGAAAAAAATGAAGCTGTACGGGCCGACGTCTCGTTCGCACCGGATTGCAGTCACCGCGAAGTATTGTTCGATTCGATTGGAATACGTCCCGGTGACGATGGGGGAAACGAACAAAACGGAACAGTATCTGAAGATGAATCCGTTCGGTAAGGTGCCGATGTTGGTGTGCGACGACGCGAACGAGACGGCGGTGTTTGAATCGAACGCGATTTGTCGATATTTGTGCTCCGTGAGTGGCGAGATGTTATACCCGAAGGAAAGCGGTGCGGAATTGACGGCGAAAATCGACGGCTTTATGGATAGTTTTAACCAGTTGGACGCGAGCGGACCGGGGTGGTTGTATCCAATCATCGGGATCGGCAAAGCCAGAGGTGTCGTGTACGACAAAATAAACGAGGAGAGGACGAAGAAGACGTGTCACTCTTTTTTGACGAGTTTAGAACAGCACTTGAAGAAAACGATGGCGGAGAAGAGAGGCACGTTTTTAGTCCCGGAGAGAGGCTTTACGTTGGCGGATATCATCGGCGCGTCGAGTTGCGAGAATTTGTTTTTACACCTGATTCCTGTGAACGAGTGGAACGAAGAGTATCCGGCGGTGAAGTTTTGGTTGGAAACGGTATACGCGTTGCCGGAATGGTTAGAAGCGGTCGGGAAGATGACGTGTTGTCAAGAACCGATGCGATGGGAAGGCGAAGTGAAAGCGCTGAAAAACTTGCCCATCGATCAAACCGAAAATTGCAGTTGGTCCGCGGCGAAAGTTCGAAATACGTTCACTTCTTTTTTTGAAAGCGAGCATGCGCACACGATCGTGCCGTCTTCGCCAGTTGTGCCGCACGACGATCCGACTTTACTCTTTGCCAACGCCGGCATGAACCAGTTCAAACCAATCTTTTTAGGCACGTGCGACCCGAAATCACCACTATATACGTTGAAAAGAGTCACGGATTCGCAAAAGTGCATTCGCGCCGGAGGTAAACATAACGATTTAGACGACGTCGGGAAAGACACGTACCATCACACGTTCTTTGAAATGCTCGGGAACTGGTCATTTGGCGATTACTTTAAAGAAGGCGCCATTTCCATGGCGTGGGAGTTGTTAACGGAGGTGTACAAAATCGACCCGGATCGATTATACGCGACGTATTTCGGTGGCGACCCAAAGCAAGGTTTAGAACCGGATTTAGAAGCGAGAGATATTTGGTTGAAGTTTCTCCCAGCCTCGAAAGTGCTACCCTTCGATTGCGCGGACAACTTTTGGGAGATGGGCGATACTGGACCGTGCGGTCCCTGTACCGAAATCCATTTCGATCGAATTGGTAACAGAGACGCGTCGAGTTTAGTCAACATGGACGATCCGAACTGTTTGGAGATTTGGAACTTGGTGTTTATTCAATACAATCGAGAGGAAGGTGGGGTTTTGAAACCGTTACCGAGCAAACACGTGGATACCGGCATGGGTTTCGAACGCTTGGCGAGTTGTTTACAAGACCGACCGTCGAACTACGATACGGATGTATTTCTCCCGATTTTCCGAGAGATTCAAAGAGTGACCGGTTCGTCGCCTTACACCGGTTTGTTAGGTGTCGCTGATGGTGGAGAGAAAGATATGGCGTACAGAGTAGTCGCAGATCACGTGAGAACGTTAACTGTCGCCATAGCGGACGGCGCCAGTCCTGGGTCAGATGGGAGAAACTACGTCTTGAGAAGAGTCTTGAGAAGAGCCGTTCGATTTGGGCGCGAGAAATTGAACGCCAAACAAGGCTTCTTCCACAAGTTGGTACCGACGGTTGTAAAAATGCTCGGCGAAACATTTCCGGAAATCAAGAAAGAGGAAAAAAGAGTCATCGAAATCATCGCCGAAGAAGAGGAATCGTTCGGAAAGACACTTTTGAAAGGTATCGAAAAGTTTAAGAAAATTGCGGAAGGCGCGAGAGGTGAAAACAGAAACGTCATTTCTGGCGTCGAGGCGTTTTTATTGTGGGAATCTTTTGGTTTCCCGAACGATTTAACGGAAATCATGTGCGAGGAGAACGGTTTGACGTTGAACAACGAAGAGTTTGACCAAGTGTTCAAAGCGGCGCAAGAGAAATCGAGAATGAGCTCCAAGAAAAACACCGGCGTGGATTTGTTGTTCCAAGCGGAAGCGACGGCATGGTTGTCGAATAACAACATCGCAACTACAAATGATTCGTTCAAGTACGTCGAAAACGTTCCGAAAGTGGATACGACGGTCAAAGCGATTTTGACGAGCTCGGACGGATTCGTTCAATCTACGGAAGGACAAAGCGGGTCGTTTGGTTTGATTTTAGAATCGACACCATTTTACGCAGAATCTGGAGGTCAGGTTTCTGATACCGGGTCTCTGAACGTCAAAGGTACAGATGTATCTGTTTCCGAGGCGAAAGCGGCTGCTGGGTACATCTTGCACGTCCTATCGGACGATTCCGTTTCGGTTTCGGTTGGCGACGCGTGCACCGCGCAAGTCGACGTTGCTCGACGTTCGGACATCATGCCTAATCACACGATGACACACGTCGTTAACTTTGCTTTGCGCGAAGTCTTAGGAAACGACGTCAACCAGAAAGGTTCCGTCGTGGACGACGAAAAGTTGCGTTTTGACTTTTCCCACAACAAACCAGTCACGGCGAAGCAAATCCAAGAGGCGCAAGACATCGTCAACTCGCAAATTAAAGAAAGCTTGTCCATCCACACGAGAGAGGTGGCGTTAACGGACGCGCAGAAAATCAACGGTTTGCGCGCGGTATTCGGTGAAGTGTATCCTGACCCGGTCAGAGTCGTTTCTGTCGGTCCAGCCATCGACGATTTGTTATCCAATCCGTCCAACGAGGCGTGGGCGAAGCGATCGATTGAGTTTTGCGGCGGCACGCATTTGAAAAGCACCGCGGAAGCGGAAGATTTTGCCATCATCGAAGAAGTCGGCACAGCGAAAGGTATTCGACGCATCACTGCAGCCACGAAAGGCCAAGCGAGGCAAGCCTTCCAGAATGCCAAAGATTTCATGGATATGATTGATGCGACGGCGAAAATTACCGATTTAACCGAGCTCTCCGCGCAACTGTCTTTGTTGAAAGGTTCCATCGACGACGCGGAGAAAACGATGCCGTTCGCTTCTCGAGAAAATTTGAGAGAGTTGATCGTCCGAGAAAATAAGCGATACTTGGATGAAAAGAAAAAAGCCGCCGCTGAAGCAGCCGCTAAAGCCATCGAGCAACTCTCCGTCATGTGCGGCGAAGCCTCCTCCAAGAGCGAAAACTTTCTCGTCGCCAACCTCGGCGAAGGTTTAGACGCGAAAGTGTTGGGCGAGTGCGCACAATCGGTCGCCGCGAAAGGTTTATCGTGCGCATTGTTCGCCACAAACGACGGGAAAGCCGTCGCGTTGTGTTCGGTCCCTTCCGACGTGAATAACAAAACCAACGAGGCTAAAAACTGGTTAGATAGTTGCTTGAAGCCGCTCGGAGGGAAAGGCGGCGGTAAAAAAGGCGTCGCGCAAGGCCAAGGACCAAACGCTGTGGCGATGACCGAAGCCGTGGATGCCGCGACGGCGTTCGCCAAGATGACCATTAAATAACATATGAACAATTACAACAATAACACATAGATAGCAGAGAGATACTATTTCCATACATTGATACTATGCTACCATTTTTGGTAACTATTTTGGTGTACAGTCTGTACCAGTAAATACACAGCATTTTTGATAAAAAACAACAGAATTTTTCTTCAGAAGAAAAAGAGCGAAGACTTTTGAGCGACGACGAACAACGCTCTCTCTCTCTCTCTCTCTCTTCCACATTAATACTGTTGGCTTGTCATGTTGTTTGCATCCTCCTCTTCTAAAAACAAACCGTCCTCCACGTCCCAAATCGCCGGCAGCGGTCTGCTCCATTTACAAAAGAAACCGAAAGCGACTCTTGCGTTCCAATGCGCGTCGGTTGCGTTTAGCTACATGGCGTGCGCTGTCGCGTTGCTCTGTTTCAATAAAACCGCGTTATCTTTGTACGATTTTCCGTTTGCAAACGTCATCACACTCTCGCAACTGATCGTGTCGACGATGCTTTTGTATATGTTTAAAAGACTCAACGTGATTGCGTTCGTGGACCAAGACGGCGAGGAAACGACGACAAATAACAACAAAGTGCCGAAAGGCGGATTAAACGTGAAAACGGGATTCCCAACCGTGAAGTTATTTCGAGCGACGTTACCGTTAGCTCTCGCGTATTTAACGTACATGTTGTTGTCCATGATTTCGTTGAGAGGCGTAAACTTACCGATGTATACGACGTTGCGAAGAACTACGGGCGCGTTTACGATGGCGACCGAGTTCCTGGTGTTCGGGAAAGCGCAAGAGAGAGACGTGATTTTTGCGGTGATGCTTATGGTGTTAGGCGCAATTATAGCCGGAATGAACGATATGGAGTTTAATTTGTATGGATATTCCATGGTCGTTCTGAATAACGTGGCAACGAGCGTGTATTTGATCATGATTGGACGCGTATCCAAGAAGAGTGGATTGAACGCGTTCGGGTTGATGTGGACGAACGGAATTTGGTGCGGCGCGCCGTTGTTCGCGCTATCTTTGTTAAGAGGGGAAGTGTTCAGTACGATTATTTATATAAACGAAAATAGTGGGTTCGTGAAAGTCTTGTTCGGTTCATGCGTGCTCGCGTTCGCGCTGAACTACTCTATATTCTTAAACACGTCGATGAACTCGGCGTTGACGCAAGCTATTTGCGGCAACGTGAAAGATCTAGCAGTGGTGTGGATTGGGTACATATTCTTTGGTGGGGTGTTCCAATGGTCGAACTTTAGCGGAATGATTGTGGGGGTGTTTGGCAGTATGTACTACGCGGCTATAAAGTTGAAGAAGACGCGAGTGAAAGACCCGAAAGAGAGCGAATAGTTAGACGGGAGAGTTGTTTTTATTAAAAGTAGATTTGTAGGAAACGCGTTGTTGATTCAAAGTAAAAGTAATGTAATATCGGTATTTCAAATCTTTGTATCGATATGGGTAGTAGTACTCTCTTCTTCTTCTTCTTCTTCTTCTTCTTCTTCTTCTTCTTCTTCTTCTTTTT
>Ga0209091_10004120_pt1 | contig 11422 bp, 15 predicted proteins | sample ArcticOcean_MG_C_6_FD_187438 | JGI IMG/M metagenome (GOLD analysis project Ga0209091, IMG submission 187438) | Marine microbial communities from western Arctic Ocean - ArcticOcean_MG_CB8_128 (SPAdes) (version 2) | ecosystem: Environmental > Aquatic > Marine > Oceanic | place: Arctic Ocean...
TTTTGCATCTCTAACTAACTGTGTTGGGAATAGTTTCAATCCACCAAAACCATAAACTAGTCCATTAATAGGGTTCTTAGATTTCCATACGTGAACTGTATCTTCGTCCCATACTGTAGGGAAATAGTCAAACTTAAAATCATCAAGTAGAATAGCATCAGCATCAATCACATAAAACATTTTTGTGTCTGCAATCTGTGATGCTTTTTGGTGAGCATGGAATATACCTTTAACTCCATGAACTCTCTTAGCATTAGGAACTTTCTCTAACAACTTGGCATAGTTTGCATCTGCTTCTGGTTCTTTATAACTTAACATAACAACATCATATGGAATGTCTTGGGTTCTAACTGATTCCGATTTGATTGGCTTCTTATTTTTGAATGACATCTTTCTTAGTTTGTCAGTGTTTGGTTTGAGATGCTTTATTGCTTCTGCAGGAATAAGTTTCAACCCACCATACTGGTGAATATATCCAGTAGATGGATTTACTTTCGGCCAAACATGAAAGTGTGATGCGTGATGCCTATCTACATAAAGTGTTCGGTCAAATTCATCTAGCACATCAACATCATTATCTATTGCCCAGAAATATCCAGTGTTAGTCATGTTGGCCGCTTTCATATAAGTTTCTTCTAACGTGCCTGATAACACTTCAATAGTATTATCGTTCTTGTATTTTTCAGTATTCTTTGAGTACATTCCCTCATCAAAATAGAATACTGGATGTCCAGTAACCTTTGATACTACCTCGTCAACTCTAATAATGTTCTTAAATCTATCAAATGAGAAATCATCTTTAGATGGTTTAAAACTGGCAAGATGTGGACGATGTACTAGATATACACCAGAGCCTGCTTCACCTTCGGACTTAAATGCGAATACATTTTCTATTGAGAATATATCTGGATAGAAATCAAAGTCAAAGTTATCTAGTAGTTCCACCACAGTATCAACTACCCAATAGAACACATGCTTCTTTGCTTTTTGATATGCTGAGTATGGGTCACGTGTATGGTATGTAGGTATTTTCTTGTCTGAGATGCGAGATGCATATTCATCATGGAATATAATATTCTCTGGATGATAGTCTTTATTAGAGAATGCTATGCCACCATAACCAAGGTCTTTCATTTGTGCAGTTTCTTTTCTTGTAGTAAACTTCCAAACATGTGTTGGACCAGTTTCATATAAGTCTGGATAGAAATCATTTGACTTATTCGTTGTTTCTACTAAGTCTGGATTAATCATCCAAAACTGAAAATTGTTTGCTTTTTCTTTGGCTTCTTCAATAGTTCTTGCACTAACCTTCTCTACGGCTGGGATTGTACCCATAACCTTATCAACGTCTTTTTCTTTTGGTCCAAATGGGGTATCAAGTTTATCAATTGTATGTGGAACTAAACGTACACCATTACGTACAACTTTACCATTAGGAAGTTTAACATTAAAGTTGTGAATATACTCTCTGTCATAACTCATAGGATAGAAGTCTGGATTAAAGTTTTCTACCTCACTAGACACCAGCCAATACATATCACTATCGACATCGTGGCCAAACGAATGTAGATTGTCAGTTCTTATTACCTCGAATGGTAAATCACTACACGCTGGGTCTTTTTCGTACACTGCTTTTCTTTTAAAATTAAATATGTCATACTCTTTTTCTTTAAACATCGGTGAGAACTTAGGAAATAATCCAATACCATGATACTCACGTGATAGTTTTGTTTCTGGGTTTTCTTTTTGCCACACAACTACTTTTTGCTTTTCTTTATCTAGACCGAATGCGAATGAGTAGTCAAATTTGAATGAGTCATATATCTTTGTGTTGGGCATAATAAGATAATAGAAGTCTGTTCTTGCTTCTTCTCTACACTTCTCGTGGACTTCTAAACTATTACTGCCTTCTACTAACTTTACTGTATAATTCTCTTGTAATTTTCTTAACTCTTTATATCCATATCCTTTATCCCAAAAGAATATATCATATGTCTCTGTTGTTGGTTTATATATTACTTTTTCTGAATCGTGTTCTTTGTATTCTCCTCTTAGAAAATACGCATTACGAATATAATCATCTTTATTTTTTAGAACTTCTTTTGTTTTAAATAGTTTGACACCAACAACACGCCGAAATACGTTTCGTTCTTCACAGTTCCACATGTGGGTTAGTTTATCGTCCCATTCATCAGTTTCAAAAGTAAAATCAAAGTTGGGACTAATATCCACATCTGGGTCAATAACCCAAAAGTGCTTTGTATCTGTGATAGTAGCAATCTTAGTGATTGCTTCTTCCACTTTAGGATTCTCAAAATCCTCTAGATTTATCTTAACCATACGAAAAGACGGATACTTTTTCTGTATCTGGTCGAATCTTTCATTCGTTTCTTTGTCTGCTTTATAGGTTAAGTAATATCCGTCATACGCCATAGAATATCATTCCAAATTTAGTTGTAGTCATCCATATATTATAACACTTTTTTAGTCAGATGTAAAGACTTTTACGTTATAATGTTCAGAAAAATCCATGACATCAAACTCATCATTTACTATTGGTTTTCCTTTTATATTTAGTGAAGTGTTAACTAACATCGGACATCCTGTTTCTTCTTTGAAACTAGATAGCAATTGATACAAGTCTGGATGTTGTAGTTGATTGACTGTTTGTACTCTACTCGTATTATCTACGTGTACAATAGCAGGGAAGTCTTTTGGAAACTTACATTCTGCGACAAATTGCATGTAAGGTGATTGTGTTACATTCTTTGGCATGTGAAAGTATTCATGTACATCTTCTTCTAGTATCATAGGAGCAAATGGTCTAAACTTTTGTCTGTGTTTAATCTCATTCATCTTATCTTTAATTAACGCACCTCTTGGGTCTGCCGTAAGTGTTCGGTTACCCAATGCTCTAGGGCCAAACTCTGCACGACCATTGGCAATACCAATAATATCTCCTTTGAGTAATGCTTTCAATGATTTCTCTACAGGATAATCACCAACTATATCATAACCTAGGTATGGTGTTTTCCAGTTTAGATTCCAGTCTTGTCTATTATATTTCTGTGCTACTCCGATAGAACTTCCTGCGTCACCAGGATTAGGCATAATCCAGACATCTTTGAAGCCATAGTTTGATGTTATCATACTGTTTGCCTTACAATTCAATGCACATCCGCCCATTAACACCAAATTAGTACTAAATGATACTCGCTCATGTGCTAATTTGATTACTCTATCAAACATTATCTCATATACTTCTTGTGTTGCGGCTGCCAAATCAAACATATCTTGTTCGGTAGTTAAGTCTGGGAAAAGCCAATTACACCCTCTGTGTAGATTTACACCAAATGTGTGTAGTTTACTTGAATGTGTTTTTATACGCAACTCATTCATAAGTTCACCCTGTAACGTAGTGCCTTTATATTTTCTGTCAGCATCGCCATATGCTGCCATGCCCATAAGAATATATTCATCCTCTTGTGCTTTTAGTCCTAATCTCTGCGTCATTGCACTGTAGAATAAACCAAAACTGTGAGGATATCCCTGTGAATATACCTTAGATAGTTTACCACCAGAACCTTGCCATATCGTTAGTGTTTCCCACTCACCCATACTATCTATCACAACAACTGCGGCATTAACAAATCCACTCGTATGATAGCCACTTGCGGCATGAGTATAATGGTGAGATTGATACTCAATAGGTATGCCCTTTAATTCTGGGAACTGTTTTAAGTATCTTGATGGCAATTCATCCATGTCAAATGCAGTTGAATACTGACCTGCCCATAGTTGTCTTGTTTTCTTAAGATAGGGATTTTCATACCAAGCAATGACATCTGGTGTGCCATATTGGAGTGCATCACGGAGTAGTTCAGTGTTTAGTAGTGGGTCATTCTTAATTTTAGAATATCGTTCTGAATGCCCAGCAAATAGAATTTCATTTCCTTTGACTATACTTACCGAAGCATCATGATTTAATGCGCCACCTATTCCTAAAACTGTTTTATGGTTATTTGTATATGAATGGGTCACGTTTTTTGAGTTCTGCTAATCTAGTTTTCATTTCTTTTCTATCCTGATACCATGTCCACGGAGACTTTATGATAGTCCATGTCTTCTTTGGTAAATTCTTAACAGTATGCTTTAGTCTGAACTTCTTACTCCCGTCTAATGGTCCTGGTCCAGGTGTGTAATGATTCATTATTCTTCTCCTTTTTATAAGGTTATTTATTCTCTTTAAGTTTGTGCATTATTTTTTCTGCTAAGACCGTATGATACGTTCTATTATAATGACTATTATCTCTTGCATTCTCGTGTTCGCTATGTTCCATAAGTTTCTTGTACCTATCCTGTACGTCCTTCTGGTTATCCCAAACGTCCTCAAGCAATGCAGACATCTCAATAAATTTATAATTTAGAATTTCACCAAGACTATTAATATTGTTATATATTACCTGCTTTTTGTATTCAAAGAAATTATCACCTGCCAGAAGTAAGTTACTATAAGCAGTTTTCAAACGATTATTTGGAAAATCTTTCATTATTGTATCATCATCCAAGACCCATCTTCCCATCTTAGATAGATATCCATTTTCTAGTGGCATAATCATTCTTGTTATATCTGGAGTTAAAGAAATAACATAAGAAGGTTTGAATTTTTTGAAATAAGGCATATGATGCATATAAGTATCTATTCCATTTCCATAGTCACTTAAGTTTATGTAATTGTAAGTTGTATCGTCTTTCTCTTCAATTTTCTTATGTACTTTATATGCCCATACATCCTCTTCGGGAAGACCAATACCAAATGTATGGCTACATCCTAGATATATGACTGATTTCAAACCGGACTTCATCGTATCAAAATTATCACATCTAAATCCATGTTTGTTCAAGTCATAATAAAAGTCATCTGCTTTATAGGTATGAACTACACCCATCTCGGTAGTTTTTATATAATTTTCTTCTGTGTCACTATTTGCCCACTGACTACTTATCTCTCTATTTTTAGATAACTTTGGATTAGAATTTAAGGACTCCAACTTAGACAAGAAATTAAATGGATATTCAGCAGTTGGGTCATAAGGATGGTGTTCTCTTATCAGAAATTTTTTAGCCATTTCCTGCTCTGGTTCTTTCTATATCATTAAATAATATATCAGCCCAATCGCTATGAGCCTGGACATCTGGATGCATGTATCGTTCGTCTCCTTCTGTAGGAAAGAAGAACTTCTTTTCATACATGTAAGTAAAGAATGTTTGGTCTTCGTATATACAATCCATATTTAGTTGTGAGAGAACATCGTTCATGTCTGCTTGGTCACATAGTTCGGTGAAATTAGTTGGTTCAAGTAAGTTGGGAGTCAAGTTGAGACTATTGAATATAACGTATTCCAAATCGTTAGCAACACAAAAATTCTGTAGTGTCATTACTTGAATTAGATAGTTATGGAAATCATACATAGGCGACCAAAAGTGTTTCATGTATAACGTATTAAATTTATCTAAGTCATCATTAGTTTCTTCATCAAGTCTAATGTTTCCGTGATATTCGTGGGATGGTATATTGTGAATTAATACATTTTTACTTTCAATGAAATGTTCTCTACGATTTGGCGCAGTCAGTCCGATTGCCACGAATGGTTTCTTTCCTTGAGAAATAAGTTCAGCAACTCTTGTAATAGTTTGTCTGACAATATATTGATTACTGATACCACGTTCTGCTTCGGTTATCGTATCTTCTTTGCTTATTCCAAGTTTCTTTGCGAGTTCAAATGGCCATGCTTTATCTTTGTGTGCTAGTCCTGTGCCGTATGTGAAACTGCATCCATTTGCGTATAACATCTTAGTCCTTCTTCATAGTAAATGATTCACCACAGCCACATGTCTCACCAGCCAATGGATTCTCAAATTGAAAGCCTGAATTGATGCCTTCTTGCTTATAATCTAACTCTGTGCCAGTAACCATTAGTAATGTCTTTGGGTCAACGATAATTTTTATTCCCTTGTCTTCGAATACTTCATCGCCTTCATTTACTTGGTCTGCAAACTCGATTCCGTATGCAAAGCCAGAACAACCAGTTGTTGTTACTTTTACTCTAATGCCTAAACCACTACCCCTTTTCTCTAAGAAGTTGTTTACTCTTTTAGCACCCTCATCAGTTATTGTTAACATCTATTTTTCCTTTATACTTCGTCTGGATAATCTCTATACAGAAAGTGTTGAATTGTTTCTACGTCTACCATGCTATTAAAACTAACATGTTTTGTTTCAATTTCGTCATCGTTACGAATTACACGTGTCATTGCATCATCTAATTCTTGCATCGTATGAAATTCCATGTCAATGCGAAACTCTGGTAAATCCATGCTACGAAATCCTAACTTCATTCTTGTAATGCGATAGTCGTGCATTGTTGGGAGTGCGTCTAAAAAACTTTTCATGTTTTTAACGAACTCCTTAGGATTTACACCCTCTTTTACGTCAGCATATATTGTGTAAACATTCATTTAGAGTTGTTTATTTTGGTAGTCTTTGATTGCTGATTTGATTGCATCTTCCGCCAATACTGAACAGTGTATCTTTACTGGTGGTAATGCGAGTTCTTCTACTATTTCCATGTTCTGGATGGATTCTGCTTCTGCTAATGTCATGCCTTTTACCCATTCTGTTAGTAGACTGCTACTTGCGATAGCACTCCCACATCCATATGTCTTAAATTTAGCATCAGTTATGACACCTTCTTCAATTTTTATTTGTAATTTCATAACGTCACCACATGCCGGTGCTCCAACCATTCCAGTTCCAACTGTTGGGTCGTTCATATCCATTTTACCTACATTACGAGGGTTCTCATAATGGTCTAACACTTGCTTTGAATATGCCATATTCTTTCTCCGAGTTAATTAACTATCTTACTACTATTATAACACATTTAATGTGTTAATTCAACCAATTTATATCTTTTTAAAATACTATTAATAATGCTTTAGAAGATGGACTGTCTGTGATTACAAGTCTACCTGCAGTATCTCCTTTAGATGGAGATTTACCGTAAATTTTAGGCACATCATTGCCGTATTTTGCTTCTGGGTCGAATGTTTGGTCTATACGTCTAGCACGTAATCTAAAATATAAATCTTTCTTTTCTGCATAGTACTTTGCTGTATATAAAGAACCATTAACTTTTACTGTATCATCATTTTGTTCGTGCGTGACATCCATTGGACCAATATACATAAAATCAATAGGACCACCCATTGCTGTTGTTCCAACAACAAGCAACATTTTATCTTTATCGTTTAATTTTCCTACTGTATCTGGAATCTTATCTCCTGCTTCATAACCCTTATCTATTAGATTATCATAAGCGGCAGTAAAAAAGTTTTCACCAACATTTGGAATAACTGCTTGAACACCACGAAGTCCGCCACCCGCTAATGAGGGGGCTGATGGACCTTTCATTGAAAGATTTAAATCACCATTGGTTGTGTTAAGTACAATATCTGTATATGGTTCTGAACCTGAGTCTTGTCTGCCATTATACTTTACTGCACCAGTTACACCATCAATAGTTGTATCGCCTGCTATTAAATTAACAGGTTCGCCGCCATTGTTAGCAATAGCATCTGTAATTGACTTTACAAAACCATTCTCTTGTCGCTCTGCACTTGCGCCTGCTTCATTTAAAAATTCCCACGCTTTCATATCTTCTCCTGATTAATGATTGCTTCTACTCTATTTATCATATGTTATTCCTCTCCGTATACTCCTAAATATATACTAGAGGAGAGAGAAAATGTCAAATAGAATAGCAATACATTACGAATTGTATTTTTCTAATGCAGGTAAGTTCTTAACGTCACTTATATCAACACATTACGCATGTAAATCGATAGTACACCTCGAGGCACTGAAGAATGATAAATTAAACGACCATCATATAGGAACTGTTATAGTTCCATACATCAACGACCATTTTCGAGAAAGATTAACAACCTTATGGGAGATTGGTATGAGTATTAAAGAGTTCGATAACCAATATAGAATGATGGATGATTATTTGTTTGACACTGGATATGAACATGGCAATCTATACAAAGATTTGAGAAATGAACGTATTAAAAACGAAAACACTCCAGTTAATTTAGTATTTACTGATGTTGGAAAATTACTTTCATATGATGAAACAGAGTATGAGAAATTAATCACAGTATTAGATACTAGACCATTATCTAATGAAGATTGGATTGGTGGTAATTGGAAAAACTATGTAGAACAATATAGAACTGGTTTAGAAATTTTAAATCATTTCTAATTAGTATCCCGCTCTCCGCATCTTCTTAACAATATCCTCTGTCAATGGAATGTCTTGAAATACTTTGGCATCTGAAAAGGGACTCTTTGGTGGTAATGGACTGGGTCTAGGAACTTCTTCCCTTTTCTCCTTCTTCAGAGTAAAGCCTCTCACATTCGCAAGTATCAATTTTATTTCTTTAATAGTTGGCATTTCGGTTAAACCCAGTGTCATTATTCATCGCAGTATTTATTCCGCGGTCTAGTTGTTACAAATGTATTTATTTAATTAATCTAAAACGTAGCAGTTAATGTCTTATTATGAACTATTCTTGTCTAAGCGGTCAATGTTTACACCGTGGAAATTCCACGAGACCAGTTCTCCATCATGCTTCTAAAAGGTGAGATGATTTCTTTAATATTTTCTAATGGCTCTTCATCTATAATCTCACACAATTTTATATATTCTGATTCAACATTCATTACTATTTTTCCTATATCAATAGTATGAGCATTGTCTCCGTATCTCCATGCATTTTCTTTAAGCCATGGAAAAGTATCCTCATACCACAACTGTTCCCATGAATCAGGTTCAACATGATGAGATTTTTCATGCTCCGTGCGATATGCTACCCATCTATCTAATAATTCATCTTTAAAGTAGGTTGATGCTATTGGAATAATTATTGACTTTGGGTTCACTTCACTCATTACTTTTTCTAATAATACTTTGTCAATTGTTCCATTGAAATGGGCTAGTTCCTCTTGACAGCAATGATTGGGTATTATTTTTATGGCATCTTTGGTTCTATCTTTGTTTTTTGGAACTTTTGGTTGCAGTTCAGTATCTCTATCCATTGGATATAAATTATATTCTATTTCCCATTCTTTTCTACTTTCAGCGAATGTCATGTCCTCGTGATACCAATCTGCGCCATTACATCCTAAGTCTAATTTATGACCTCTCTTTGTATATTTCCATTGAAAAGGATATTGTGAAAAGTTCTTATGCTGATTAATAAGCCAGACAAGAAAAGTTCCAGCAAGTCCAGCCTGATATAAGACTAAGTGATTTTTCATTATACGTTTCCTCTAGTTTAGTATAGTGATATTTATACTGGACCTTCAGACCAATCTGTCGCTTCAGTCAATTGTGGTTCTTCATGGTAATTATTCATATTCCTCTCAAAACTAATGTTCTCTTTCGCCTGTTGAACTTGTTCTGGACTCAGCCATACACCACCATGTTTGCATATATTATCTAATGATTGCTGTAGTCTCTGGAACTTTCTATTATATAAGTATTCAATACCTATTAATATGTTTGCAATTTCGTCATCGCTCATAGGCATGGGCGAATCTAAATGCTCCGAGTATACTATTTTAATATCTGATGTTACATTCCAACATTCCATCATCTTCTCTTCCAAGTCATGCACTAATGCGGTATGTTTACCCATCTTACTTTCCTTTCTTTAGATTAGTTAAGTTTATGTCTGTGATAACTCCGTTAGCAATCGACATGGTGTGTAATTGTTGGTTAGCAGTAAAAAACTTGACTGCATACTCATACAACTCATCGTAGTTTGCTATAGTAATTTTCTTGGATTTAGCCTGCTTCACACTGGATTCAATAGCATGAATAGGAGTAAGCCCAAGCAACTTTGCATCTGTTGAATCAAATGACAAGTCTTCGTAATATACAATTTTATCACATTGTATTAAAGTTTGTGAAATCATTACTTCGTATATGGCAAGAAGTTTTTTGCAGTTTTGTTCGAAATCTTCCATCGGGATAGTAACAGTAGTGTTCTTATATGGCGGACGAAACGAACCAGTTTTGCTTTTATCAAGGCGGTAATTATGATATGCTAATGCAAAACTCAATACAGCCTCTGTTATGTTTAATCTAATTACTCCTATTGTATAATCATTCGCTTCTGTGAATTGTTTAATTAATGGCAACATATCTCTATCTGGTTTATCACAGTATTTGGATTTATCAACAAGAATGGTATCAGAAGATGCATCAATACTTGTATCATATGGAAAAAGCCAATTTGGATGCGTCTTGCATACCTTAGAATCTATAGGACCGAACGCATTAAATTCATCTATTGCAATAGATAATTCTTTTGTGCTAATATTGAATGCATTACGCTCCTCGAATGGAGTCTCTAAAATAGGTATACCTAACATACCACTAATTAATGACTCTAAGTAGTGTGTGCCACTTCTAGGAGTAGAATATATATGAATTTTATTCATTTAATGACAAGCCATCCCAAATTTCTTTAATCTATAATAATTATAAGGCCATGGAGTTAGAAAACCCACAACAAGCATTATTGGAACTGCCCACCAAGTAAGTATTCCGCCAACTAATATTACATCAGTGATATTCATACTAAGTTCCATTGCTATCATGCCTACAAAACTCATTTTAAATGCTGTGTCAAGTGCTGACTTTAAATCAAACTGTTGTCTCATTAGTATTATTGTTTCTAATGCAATACTAGTAAGTAGTCCATTAAATATAGCAAGTGACATTACAATCCACATACTAACTTCTGGTGCAAATAATTGAAACGCAAATATTGTACCAAAGTCACCAATGCTACATCCTAATAAACACCACTTAGTATTGTGGGCACTCTTTCGCCACGTATGTTTACATTTCCAAGTTATACTGTTTTCCATGTCTTCTCCTTGTTAGTTAATCCCATAAGTTTTGATAGTACTTTCCAAAAAGCCTAAAACCTTCTTGCATCTTCTTTTGATTACCAGTGTCGTACATATCGCCATCTAGTACTTTGCATTCAAATGCATATATCATTTTATCCTGTATTTCATTCCACTTTGCTTCAGTTAAACTTCCAGGATAACCGTGGTTAGTGGCTTTTAGTTGCACTAGCATGGGAAGAATAATATGGGCTAGGGTATGATCCATGCTCCATGTATCCCACTTGTCTATCTTAACGTTGATAGACTGTGAAGGACTGTAACCAAACCAACTGTAAAGCCAGTTATGATAAAACCTATGTGTTGGGTACGTGCCTATATTAACTTTCATTAATTACTCTCCTATAAAGATTTGAATTATAGGTTTATACCAAT
>Ga0209091_10004126_pt1 | contig 11410 bp, 8 predicted proteins | sample ArcticOcean_MG_C_6_FD_187438 | JGI IMG/M metagenome (GOLD analysis project Ga0209091, IMG submission 187438) | Marine microbial communities from western Arctic Ocean - ArcticOcean_MG_CB8_128 (SPAdes) (version 2) | ecosystem: Environmental > Aquatic > Marine > Oceanic | place: Arctic Ocean...
AAAATAACTGACATTAATCAGCACGAGATTAGCCTGGATGAAGTCACCCTTGAGTCCCTCACCCGAAAAAACCTGCAAGACGGAAGCTTTGATCTAGACAAATTCCATTTCAAAGCAGCTGATCTGATTGAAATGCAACTGAAAGGCAGTGTAAAAAACTGGGGTGAGTCGTTTGCATTAGAAAACAGTATCGACAATCTTAAGCTTGCATCCATTTGGGAGAAAATACCTGCCGATTTGAAAGAAGGGTTAGGGCTTACAGAATTGGGCGGCACTGTAGGGCTGTCAATAAAAGTCCGAGGCAATCTCCCGGTTTCTGAAGAAAATTTAAAACCCGCGGAGCGTTGGATAAAAGTATTCGCCACTCTCGACCCAGACAACCTACCCCCTCTGAATATTTCAACTCGTTTTCAATTAAAGAATGGCAAAGCAAATCATCTTGAAAAAAACGTCCGGGCGAATGGGTTGAACATTGACACTCATATGAGCATCAAAAACGGTTCGGCAGAGCTTTCTGGAAACACTACCGCAAAAATCCAGGGAATGGATTTCTTTGAAATGCTACCCCTGCATCCCGAGTTTAAGTTTAACTACCGCCTGGAAAACTTAAACACCCTTATTCTAGCCAAACATCAGTTGGATCTTAAAAACAGAGGGGTTCGCCATACGCTAGAAGGAAAAATTGACGGACTCAAATCTTTCCTGAAAGGCCCTCTTGACCGCCAAAGGCTTTTAAAAAATCTTAATGTCGTCCTGAAAAATGTAAATAACCTGAACATCGCAGAAGCAACGAAAGGTGAATTATTTGGAGATATTAAAGCAACCGGAGCGCTTTCCTCACAATTTGAAATCCGTCAGTCTGCCGGGAAAAGTATAGACCTTAAAGGCCTGATCGAATTCAATCAGTTCGCCGCTGAAGTTCCCAAGGGTGTTACGTTGAAAAATTTAACCGGAAACTTTCCGTTCAGCAAATCCCTCTCACTCGCCCCCAACATGCTTTTCAGCAAATCCACTTCCCCTGCGCAAAAAAGATTCTTCAAGCAGTTGAGAGGTTTTTCCCGTTATAAAAATAATATTCAAGCAGGCTCTCTGGAAGTAGCGGGACAAAAAATTTCAAATATCGGCATGGATATGGTGTTCAAGGACAATCGACTCGCGGCAGACAAATTTATTTTCGATGTTTTGGGTGGAACAGTAGGCGGGCATTTTTCTTTTACGCAAACTGAAAAGGGTTCCGCTCTTAAATTTTTTACCGAGTTCGCCAAAATAGATTCATCACGGTTATTGCCGACAAGCAAGGAAGAAAATATTGATTCCCAAATAGACGGCAATATGGAAATAGCTTTAGAAACCGTTCCTCTGGAGAAATTGCGTTTAAAAATAGGTATAACAAGAATTGGAACAAAGACTTTGGATCGCTTATTGCTTTTTATTGATCCAGAAGAAAGCAAACCCGCCATTGTAGACACACGGGCAAAGCTAAAACTCGCAGCACCTAAGCGCGTGCTGCTCTCTCTCGATAATGGGAATTTGGATGTGGAGGTCTGGCTGAAAAGCGACCTGATTGGAATTATCAAAGCACCGGAACTTAAAAGAATTCCGATTGCAGGGCTAAAACAATTCACAACGATTAACCAGCAACTGCAATCTCTTCAAGAAGTGTTGCAAATACTAAAGATTGTAGCGGCTAAAGGAATTGCTTTTGAGAACGAGGCGTTAGTTTTCAAATATTAGTTTTCACCAAGACAGATCATGCGCTCCTCTCGTCAAGAAGACGAATAATCCCCACTCCCAGACCCATTGAAAAACCCTTCAATATATTAACCTATATAGACCATCCAAACATATCGTTTGCCTAGACTTTTTGGCATGGCAAAAATATCCCCGATCTAACGTTCTTTTAATTTTTGGAGGGGTTGCCATGAAATTAATCTATTTAAGGAAAATACCACCGTTATTTTTAGTGCTTATTATATTTTTGTTGCTATGGGTGCCATCTATACAAGCTCATATTGTTCATGTTGCAAACGATACTTACAATAATTCAGGGATGGCGAACAGTGTTAATGGAATGTCCGACAATATTTTCATTCGTGATGCCAATGGAATTCGGCAAGGTTATGCTCGTTCCGATCTCACGACCTCACCAAGCGGAATAACCGGCGCCGATATCAAAAAAGCTACTTTGTGTCTGTTCGTCAATGACGTGAACTCGGCTGGCAATATAGATATTCATCGGGTTACCGCGGCCTGGGTGAGAATTGAGCTTAAGCTTTAATAGCAGCCCTACTATTAATCCTGTCCCCTTTGCCGCAAACGTGGCATTCGCTAATGGAGGTGGAGATAAAAACGATGTCTGGCACACTTCCGATTAATTTTGGATAGAGTTGTGGGTTGCCAGTTATCTAAATTTACTGGCGATCCTTCCTCTCTGCCCGCCCCGGTTATCAAGCCGTTCCTGACGTTGACCCTGAGCATTTTCCCTGCGACCCTGACTTTGGTTGCGCATTTTCGCGACGACCTTGCCTTTGGTCCTGACGTCCTTGACGATTTCCCTGAACATTTTCTCTTCGACCCTGACGACGTTCTTGTCTGGAATTCTGTCGTCCTTCACGATGCTCTTGAACATTCCCTTGTCTTTCTTCGCGCCTTTGTTGAATCTCTTCCCGGAGTTTTTGTTGTTCTTCCTGCCTTTACTGGCGTCTTTCTTCGAAAGATTGGCGTTGGTTATCTGTGGCCTCATCAGCTGTCGTTTTACTCCAACCCGGAGCCGCACTGAATCCAGAAAAAATTATTATCCCTGCTAATAAAATCCACGTTTTCATAATTCCTCTTTCAAAAAGCCGACACTATTTTTTATTAGACGATTTGCTCATCTCATCGATTACCATTTCAGTTTCTTTTTCCACTTCTTCGCGTTTCCGCCATTCCCACACTTTCAAATGCGAGCCCATATAATAAGAATGATCAAGCAACGATTCTCCATCCATAACACCCCAACGACCGTCCTCGACTTCTGTCAAGGCTTCGTAGATTGGGTTTTCTACGGAGGTATAGAGTAACTCAAGGTCGGGCGGGGTTACTTTTTGTCCCAATAAAAGTTTCACAGATGTGTCATCAATTTCAAAATCTTCCTGAATCAATTTCAGTGCTTCAGCTTTTGATTTCCCTTCCTTTATTTTTTCCTCCCATTTTTCTTCAATCGCTTTATTGCGTTTAGCAAAAGGATAATGCGTATAACTCAGGCTTTTGCCTATATGAAAATCCATATCAGGGAAATAAAGATAGGCCCAGTCTTCAAAATCTACTTCCACGCCCTCAGAGGCCCCAAGGTCTTTCGCTTTTTCTGGCGATTCAACCAATATCTGGTTATAGACCTCAACAAATTGCTGCATACTTTCAAAAACCACCGAGTGATAAAAAGAGTTCATCCGATACCAGTTATTGGTAGAGTTTTGACTGTTCATCAATTTTCTCAACATCAGCATGAGCGTCTCAGCATCAGCAAATTTATGCGACACAGTAAAAAAGTTTTGTAAAAACTGCGACCGTTTCTCACTATCAGAAGAATCTATATTCTCCTGCAACTGGTTTTTCGCGTAATCCAGAGAATGGTGGACCAAACGTTCATGGTTCAGCTTGCGCTGGTATTCCATATACTGTTTCAGTTCGTCATCTTCACTCTCTTTAGTGTTTGTAGGTTTGTTCTGGGTGATGTCTAACGCAAAAGCTAGCATATAAGATTCTCTTTCAAATAGTTTCTGACGACAAATCCCACAAGTGGGTTTTATTCCCCTAGCTTGCACGAATTCCAAATAAATATCTTTAGCTGACACCCCTACGCTTTGGGGTCATTCTTTAAACTGTATTGAATAGGTTTTAAGATAATTTAAAATCCTCCCCCTGTCAATCGGGGGCTCCCGCCTCCTAGGAGTGTTGTAATGTTTATATTGGCAAACAAATGTTATCCCGGCACAAAACGGGCATTGATAATTTCTCGTCGTGCATAGCCCAATCCAGAAGCATGAGAGCTTTTGTATCGCAAGAAAAAGCATTGACCTTTTCCCTCCACACGTTAGTGGGGAAGGTTGACAAGGCTGGTGCGGTCTGATAGCGTAACTATCATTATTATGACTATTTAAAAATCTTTTTCGGACGGAATAAAGCGTATGCCCTGGGATGATTTACACGAATCAAAAGAACCTGATGACAGGTTTAAAAATAGAGGCGGACAAGGTGGAGGCCCACCTAAACCCCCTTTCGATTTTCCTCAGATAAAGATACCGCAATTCAAACCCTCCATGCTACTGGGGATCGTTCTACTGTTATTGGTAGTTTGGATTATCCCTGGAACATTCTATTTTGTGGAGCCCGATGAAGAAGGTGTGGTGACGAGATTCGGAAAATTCATCCGAACTGCTTCACCCGGATTACATTTTAAATTTCCATCGCCAATAGAGCACGCCGCCACCCCAAAAGTCACGCAAGTGCGTCGTGCAGAAATTGGTTTCAGAGCTACACAGGGACGGCCAACACAACAGGTGCCGGCTGAATCTTTGATGCTTACCGGTGACCAGAACATCGTCGATATCAATCTGGTAGTTCAATACCGAATTATGGACTCCGTCCAATACCTGTTTAATGTTCGTCGACCCCATAAGTTGATTCGCGATTCAGCAGAAACGGTTATTCGTGGAATCACAGGTAGTAAAAAAATTGATGAAGCTCTGACCACAGGTAAAGCGGAAATTCAAATACTTGCGAAAGATCAAATTCAGGCTCTACTCGACCATTACAAGTCTGGTTTACAGGTAGTGACCATTCAGCTTCAAGATGTGCATCCACCTGAGCAGGTGGCAGACTCGTTCAAAGACGTTGTTCGAGCCCGTGAAGATAAAGAAAGAATGATAAATGAAGCTCAGGGTTATCGCAATGCGGTGATCCCAGAAGCCCGAGGACAGGCGGCCCAAATTATACGCATCGCTGAGGGGTACCGTGAAGAAAAGGTCAAAAAAGCAGAAGGTGATGCTAAACGATTTCTTCAGCAATATGAGGCTTACAAAAAAGCCCCCAACATCACTCGAAAAAGAATCTATCTGGAAACCATGGAAGAGATTCTTCCAAACGTAAAAAAATTCATCATGGGAAAGAATAAAGGCGGTGGCGTGTTGCCAATCCTTCCGTTAGGCGGAAACTCTATACTAGGAGGCAATAAATAATAGCCATGAAACAAAACTACTTTATCATCGGCGGCGTGATTGCGATCATTATTCTTTCGTCAGCAATGTTCACGGTACATATGACGCAAAGCGTGATTGTGCTGGAACTTTCAAAACCTAAAGAGATCATCAAAGAGCCTGGGCTTTATTTTAAAATCCCTTTTTTACAGCAGGTTAAGTACTTTCCAAACCAGTTACTCGATAACGATTCTTTACCTGCGGAAGTAATCACCAAAGATAAGAAAAACCTATTGATAGACAACTTCACTATGTTCCGCATTAATGATCCGCTGAAATTCTTGGAAACGGTTCGCGGTGAGCAGGGTGCCCGGGCACGGTTGGACGATATTATTTATTCCGAGTTGCGCGTTGAGATCGGGAACCATGACCTCATCGATATTGTTACCGAGACTCGAGATGCCATTATGGCGAAGGTCACCAAGGAAACTAATATTAAAGCCGCCGAATATGGTTTGGAAGTCGTTGAAGTAAGAATTAAACGTACCGATCTACCTCCTGAAATTGCCAGTTCCATATTCAACCGAATGCGCACAGAGCGTGAACGTATAGCTATGGAATACCGTTCAGAAGGTAAAGAAGAAGCGACCAAAATTCGCGCTGAAACCGACAAGGAAAAAACCATTCTCGTCGCAGAAGCCTATAAACAGGAGCAATCCATTCGTGGTGAAGGCGATGGACTGTCGACAAAAATTTACGCAGATGCTTTCAATAAAGACCCCAAGTTTTATTCTTTTATGCGATCCATGGAAGCTTACAAAAACTCTTTAAATACAGACACTACTCTTCTGATGTCCGAAGGTTCCGACTTTTTGGAATTTCTAAATAAGTCCAAATAACTCAACATACCGGGTAGCAAAAAAACGAGAAACTCTTATTATGGCAGTGAGAATCTTTCTCTTTTTCTATAAGGTCGCATGAGAATACTCATCGTTGGAGCGGGAATAGTCGGGTTTAATCTTGCCCAGGAACTTTCGCAGGAAGGCCACGATGTCGCCATTGTGGATAAGGACCTGGACCGAACGCGACGAATTTCAGATACGCTCGATGTCATGGCGTTACAGGGCAATGCCTGCCTGCCCAGCGTATTGGTCAAGGCTGGCATAAAGACCACTGAAATGCTGATCGCCGTTACCGAAAAAGACGAGATCAACCTGCTTGCCTGTTTTCTTGCTTCCCGTTTTGACGTGCCCAACCGATTCGCTCGGTTGCGTGACATGGAATTCACCTCCAACGGTGCCATTCTTTCCCCACAAGATTTATTCGTCGATCAGGCAATCAATCCGCCGCAGATCATGGTCGAAACCATTCTGAAGTTCCTTGAAACTCCGGGTGTCGTCAACGTTGCCGAATTCGCCGATGGAGAAGTACTCTTGCGTGAGTTCGATGTTCCTGAAAATGCTCCCATTGCCGGGAAATCGATTCAGGACATCCGCAGTATCACTTTAATGGATTCGTTTCTAATCGTAGCCATCGTTCGTAAGGGGGAATTGGTACTCCCGAAAGATGAAGATATCATTCATGCGGGCGACAAGTTTTACACCCTAGTGGATAAAGAATTTCTGCCTTTTTTGCTCCCCATGCTAAATAAAACCATGGATGAAGTTCAAAAAGTAATTATTTATGGTGCTACACCCATGGCCATTCACCTCGCGAAAACATTAGAAGAAGGCACCCGCGATGTGCGCATCATCGAGCCGTCCAGAGATATGGCCCACGTTGCGGCGGATCAACTGAAAAAAACTGTTGTCATGCATGGTAGTGGAACAGATATGGATCTGTTCAATGAAATTAATATGAAGGAAGCGGATTTTTTTCTGGCTCTTTCAGATGACGACGAAAACAATATCCTTTCCGCTTTACTAGCAAAAAAATATGGTGCGAAACGGGCTTTGGTTATTACTAATGACCCTGAATACCTGCCTATCCTCGATTCTATCGGCATGGACATTACCATTAACCCGCGCCTGATAACCGTCAGCGCCATATTGAAGCATTTGCGAAAAGGGCGCGTGATGTCGGTGTTCAAACTGATCGAAGATGCCGAAGTCATGGAAATCGGCGTGGAACCGGACTCCTCCATCGTTGACAAACAAATTTCGAAAATCAAATTTCCCAAGGAAGCCATCATCGGTGCCATTCTCAGGAAAGGAGAAATGCTGATCCCAAATGATGAAATCATTTTGGAAGCCGGCGACTCGGTCATTCTTGTTGCCCTACCCGGAGCTATAGAAAAAATCGAAAAACTATTTGACCGCAAGCGCTCCTTTCTTCCTTTTCGATGAATATCCAAGTAATATTAAATGTTGTTGGGGTTCTGTTAATTCTTCTTTCCGGTCTTCTTCTGGCGCCACTTGGCGTTTCAATGTATTACGACCACCCTGCTCTCGAAGGTTTTATTTCAGAAACATCCGCTTTCAGCCTGACTTTTGCTGCGGGTCTTGTTTCAGGTCTTGTGCTCTGGAAGCTCTTCCCCTCTGGCATTGAAAAGCTGCGCGACCGCGAAGGGTTCGCAATTGTCGCCTCATCCTGGATAGCTATGTCCGTTTTTGGTGCCATTCCACTTTACCTTACAGGAGCCTGTCCAGACTATATCGACGCTCTGTTTGAAAGTGTCAGTGGGTTTACCACCACCGGAGCATCGATCCTTATTGAAATTGATGTGTTGCCGCATGGAATTCTTTTCTGGAGGAACCTGATGCAATGGGTGGGAGGAATGGGGATCATCCTGCTTTCTTTGGCCATCTTCCCGATGCTGGGTATCGGTAGTTTTCATTTATTCAAAGCAGAAATCCCCGGTGGAGCAACCGTTGAACAAACACAACCGCGGCTGGCTGAAACTGCAAAAGTTCTCTGGAAAACTTATCTTGCGCTTACCCTCATTGAAATTATTGCGCTACGCTTTGCGGGACTGGATTTCTTCGATGCTGTCTGCCATACATTTTCTACGGTCGCCACGGGAGGATTTTCCCCGCACAACGGTAGTGTGGGTGTGTTCAACAATATATATATTGAATCCATAATAATTCTATTCATGTTTTTCGGTGGTATCAACTTCGCACTGCATTCGCAGATGGTAAGAAGAAATTTTGCAGGCGTATTCAAAAATCCGGAATTTCGCGCCTATTGCTCCATGCTGATAATTGGTATTCTCTTAGTAACTTGGGGGCTCACCCGAGTGTCGCCCGATGGTGATGCTGGTCAAGCATTCAGGAGTGCCGCTTTCACTGTGGTCTCCATTAATACAACCACCGGATTTGTTACGGATGATTTTAATTTATGGCCGGAGTATCTGAAACTTTTGATACTGGGCATCATGATGGTCGGCGGTTGCTCCGGCTCTACCAGCGGTTCCTTCAAGGTCATCCGTTTTATTATCCTGATAAAAATTATTTTAAGAGAACTCAAAAAACTGGTTCATCCACGGGCTATTTTCCATGTGAAGGTAGGAGATAAAACCATCGACCCTGATGACCTTTCCAATGTTGCTGCACTGACATTTTTGTTTTTGGGAATTTCAGCCCTGAGCGCAATGATGCTTTCGTTCATGGGGGTTAATTTTACCACTGCAATTTCTGCATCTATCGCTTCTTTGTTTAATATTGGCCCTGGCCTGGGAGGTGTGGGTGCCATGGGCAATTATGCCGCCATACCTGCTATGGGCAAGGGAGTTTTGATTGCCTGCATGTTATTGGGAAGGCTGGAAATTTATGGTATCCTTCTCCTTTTATTACCCATCGCCTGGCGCAAATAAGATTTGATTTCGCAAAAACAATAAATTAAAATTTCGTCTTCACAGTCAGAGCTTTGATGCTTGGCAAAAAAAGAGAATAAACCTTGATTTATAGCTACGGTATTAGACCTCGTCTGTACCTTTTATTTATTTGTCAGTGATTTGTCTTTAGTTTTGTAACACCCCTGATTTTTAAGGAATTTATATAGATATGGAAACCAACCCTCTAAAAATTACCGAACTCGTACTTCGAGATGCCCATCAATCGCTTCTCGCTACGCGGATGAAGACAGAAGATATGCTACCCATCGCAGAAAAGCTCGATCAGGTGGGTTTTTTCTCCTTGGAAACCTGGGGAGGAGCCACTTTCGATACCTGCATCCGGTTTTTAAATGAAGATCCTTGGGAAAGAGCGAGGGCACTAAAGAAAAAAATGCCCAAAACCCCTTTTCAAATGTTGTTGCGCGGACAAAATGCAGTGGGTTACCGACATTATGCGGACGATATTGTTGAGCGGTTTGTCAAACAATCTGTAGAAGTCGGGATTAATATTTTCAGAATCTTCGATGCTCTCAATGATTTCCGCAATATAGAAACAGCAGTAAACACTGTCAAAAAATGTGGTGAAACGGTTGAAGGCTGCATCAGCTACACCGTCAGCCCGGTGCATAACCTCGAACTCTATATCCAGATGGGGAAAACCCTTGAAAGCATGGGTTCGGATATTCTTTGCATCAAAGATATGGCTGGCTTGCTGACTCCTGATGCAACGAAAACCCTCATCACGGAATTAAAGAAAAACATTAAGCTCCCCATTCACCTGCACACACACGCGACCACCGGTCTCGTCGGAATGAATATACAATGCGCCATCGAAGCAGGGGTTGATATGGTTGACACAGCTATTTCCTGTTTGTCGATGGGAACATCTCATTATCCAACCGAATGTATTGTTGCCGCATTAAAAGGAACTCCACGAGATACAGGTTTGGATCTGAATTTGTTGGAGGAAGTTAACGACTACTTCAAAGAAGTGAAGAAAAATTACTCCGAGTTTGAAAGTGACTTCCAGGGTGTGGATATAAACATCCTCAAATCACAAATTCCCGGTGGCATGATTTCTAATATGGAAAACCAGTTAAGAGAACAAAATTCCCTGGATAAACTCGAAGAAGTCCTCAAAGAAGTGCCGCGTGTTAGAAAAGACATGGGCTACCCGCCCTTGGTCACCCCCACAAGCCAAATTGTGGGTTCGCAAGCAACATTGAATGTGTTGACCGGCGAGCGTTATAAAATAATCACGAAAGAAACGCGGCAATGCGTAATGGGAAATTATGGCAAATTGCCAGCACCGATTGATGAAGAACTGATGGCCAAGGTAGCCGGTGACAAAAAAGTTACAGATTGCCGCCCAGCAGATTTACTTGAGCCCGAATGGGATGGCGTATGCAAAGAACTGGGGGATAAATATACCAGCGAAGAAGATCGTTTGACTTATGCCCTGTTTGGGAAAGTTGCGTTAAAGTTTTTTGAAACTCGAGGAAAACCTTTACCAGAAAAACCGGCAGCGGCAGCAAAACCGTCACCTGCAGGTGCGGCACAACCGACTGCAACCCCACAAAGTGGTTCATCGATTTATCAGGTTCGGGTCAATGGGAAAGATTTTACCGTTGAAGTGGTAATGGGTGGAGCAGGAACAATGGCTCCCGCATCGATTGCAGCATCAGCACCCGCAGCGGCTCTTACCCCGGCACCGGCACCAGCCAGTGGCGGAGGCGGCTCTCCACTTACCGCACCCTTACCCGGGTCTATTTTTTCCATGAAATGCAATGTCGGCGATGCAGTAAATGAAGGAGATACCCTTCTGATTATGGAATCAATGAAAATGGAAAGTGAAATCAAAGCCCATCAGTCTGGAACAGTTCAATCGATTCTGGTCAAAGAAGGCGATAACGTTCAAACCGGCGATCAACTGGTAATCATAGGATAATGGAATTTAGCTTCAGTTCATCTGCGTCAAAAATAGTTCATTCAACTGCATTCACCAGTCTGGAGAGTGGCGATATTATAATGTTAGCCGTTGCTTGCCTCTTGATTTACCTCGCCATTTGGAAAAAGTTTGAACCTCTCTTGCTACTCCCCATGGGCTTCGGCTGCCTTCTTGCAAACATCCCAATGAGCATGATGGCAAGTACGGATACCGGCGGGCTTTTAAATTTTTTCTACCAGGGTATCAAACACGAAATTCTGCCACCCCTTATATTTATGGGAGTCGGGGCTTTGACTGATTTTGGTCCCTTGCTGGCTAACCCGATCACTCTTCTTCTCGGAGCCGCTGCGCAGATCGGGGTATACATGACTCTGATTGGTGCTGTCTATCTCGGGTTCAATATGCAGGAGGCAAGTGCTATCGGAATCATTGGTGGAGCTGATGGCCCCA
>Ga0209091_10004131_pt1 | contig 11404 bp, 15 predicted proteins | sample ArcticOcean_MG_C_6_FD_187438 | JGI IMG/M metagenome (GOLD analysis project Ga0209091, IMG submission 187438) | Marine microbial communities from western Arctic Ocean - ArcticOcean_MG_CB8_128 (SPAdes) (version 2) | ecosystem: Environmental > Aquatic > Marine > Oceanic | place: Arctic Ocean...
AAAATTTCAATCACTGGCTCTGTAAGAGTGGGTAAATTGATTTTAAAGCAAGCTGCAGATAAAGTTCAAAGAGTAACAATGGAATTAAGCGGCCACTCTCCTTTTATAGTTTTTGATGATGCTGATATTAAAAAAGCAGCTGATATTGCTATTGCTACGAAATTTAGAAATAATGGACAAGTTTGCATCTCTCCTAATAGATTTTATATTCATGAATCAAAAAAAGAAGAATTCACAAATGTATTTATAGAAAAAACAAAAAAATTAAAAATTGGTAATGGAATGGACCCAGACACACAATTAGGTCCGCTAACAACTAAAAAAAGATTGGAAGAAATTGAAGAATTAGTTGAAAAAACCAAACAAGAAGGAGCTAAAGTCTTACTGGGTGGTAAAAGACCAGCAGGCTTCAATAAAGGTTTTTATTATGAGCCAACAGTTTTTGATGATGTAAAAGATGATTTTACAATCATGAAACAAGAACCATTTGGACCATTAGTTCCAATGTTATCTTTTAAATCTTTTGATGAAGTTATTGAAAGAGCCAATGATAATGACCTTGGCTTATGTAGTTATGTTTTTACTAATTCAATGGAAACGGCTCATTTAGCATCAGAACAGTTAGAAACAGGATCTGTAGCAGTTAATACTGGAGCGGTTGCCATTGCTGAAGCCCCATTTGGTGGAATTAAACAAAGTGGATATGGCAGAGAAGGTGGATCAATGGCTATCAAAGATTATCTTAATGTTAAATATACACACATGGGTATTAAAGGCTAATTAAGTGAAATTATTAAGATTGGGAAACTCTGGTCAAGAAATATTAGCTGCCATAGATAGGAAAGGAAAATATAGAAATCTTTCCTCACATCTAAAAGATTTAAATCCTGAAACAATTAACTTTGAAAACCTTGAAAAATTAAAAAAAATTGATTTAGAAAGTTTAGAAGAAATAGAGCAAAGTAGTAGAATTGGGTCGTGCATTACAAAACCAGGAAATTTTTTTGCAATAGGATTAAATTATACTGAACACGCAAAAGAAACAGGAGCAGAACCACCAAAAAACCCAGTTCTATTCAATAAGTCTGTTCATTCTATAGTTGGCCCTAATGACAATGTTGTAATACCAAAAGGTTCAGAAAAATTAGACCATGAGGTAGAGATAGCTTTTGTTATAGGAAAAAAAGCAAAAAGAGTTTTAGAAAAAGATGCTCAGAATTATATTTTTGGATATTGCATTTGCAATGACATCAGTGAACGTGAGTGGCAAAAAGAAAAAGGTGGCCAATGGGTGAAAGGGAAATCAGGAGATACTTTTGGACCTTTGGGCCCTTACCTAGTTACAAAAGATGAGATTAAAGATATTGGAAATATAAATTTATTTTTAGATGTTAATGGTAATAGACGTCAAACAGGAAATACAAATCAAATGATTTTTAATTTTAGTTTTCTTGTTGCTCACATAACTAGCTTTATAACATTAATGCCAGGCGATATTGTTACTACTGGTACTCCACCAGGAGTTGGACTTGGGATGAATCCTCCAATATTTCTTAAAGACGGAGATAAAATGAAACTATCTGTAGATAATTTAGGAATGCAAAACATCAAAGTAGTAACTGAGTAATACCATATGATTGAATTATTGATAGCATTTGGCGCAGGGTTAATTAGTTTTTTATCACCTTGTGTTTTACCATTAATACCAGGTTATATTTCTTTTATTTCTGGGGCGTCTTTAAACGAGATACTTGCAAAGAAAAAAATAGACTTACTTCCTTTGGTATTATTTTCATTAGGGTTTTCTTTTGTTTTTATTATTTTTGGAGCAGCAGCTTCCTACTTGGGTCAAGTTCTTTTACAAAATTCACAAACATTAAGAATAGCCGCAGGTCTAATTATAATAGTATTTTCATTACAATTGCTTGGAATTTTAAATATTAAATTTTTAAATTTTGAAAAAAAAATTTATACAAAGAAAAATAATAATATTTGGTTTTCTTTTGTGGTTGGAATGGCATTTGGATTTGGATGGACTCCATGTATTGGGCCAATTTTAGGGTCAATACTTGCTTTAGCATCAACTGAGGAGACAATTTTTAGAGCAATAATTTTACTAAGTTTTTATTCACTAGGCTTAGCAATACCATTTGTTTTATCAGGCTATTTAATGCAAAGATTTTTAATGTTTTCTAAAAATTTTAAGAGAAATATAAATTTAGTCTCAAAAATCGGTGGATTTATATTGTTAATTACGGGATTTTTAATTTTAACTAACCAACTGCAAGTTCTAGGGTATTATATTCTGAATATCTTTCCATTTATGCAGTATTTCGGATAATAATTATTTCTTAAAATATGAAAATCTATCAAATCGACTCGAGTGCTAGAAAAGAAGGTTCTACATCAAGAGCTTTAGCAAAAAAATTATTAAATAAAATTAAAAAACCAGAGGATGAGATTGTTTATAGAGACCTTGATGATGAGATGATTTTTATTTCAGGGTTAACTGAATCTGGTATGAAAATTCCAGAAAATGAACAGACAGAACAACATAAAAAGATGTTTGAATTATCAGATAAACTTGTTTTAGAATTAAAAGAAAGTGATGTAATAATTATTTCAGTTCCAATTTATAATTTTGGTCCACCTGCTACATTAAAAGCTTGGTCTGATCTTGCAGCAAGAGTAAAGGAAACTTTCAAATATAATGCTGATGGAAGTAGAGTTGGCTTACTTCAAGATAAACAGGTTTATCTTGTCATTACATCGGGTGGTACGAAAATTAATAGTAAAGAAGATTTTTTAACACCATGGCTAATTCATGTTTTAAATTTTTTTGGGATTAAAAAAATAGATATTATTGCAGCAGATCAAATGGCTTTGGATTATGAAAAATCTATCAAAAATGCAGAAGAACAAATTAACAAAATATCTTAAAGACTAAATTTTCTTTTTAAATGTCTAAGTTTTCCTTCACTACTATCGTGATCTATATAACAACCTTGTAAAAATCTTTTACCTTCATTAGTGTCATAGACTGTTCTTCCATGAAGTAATCTGTGATTATCCATCATCAAAATATCACCAGGCGTTAACTTAAATTCAATTTTAAATTGATTTGAATTATATAAGTCTGATATTTTTTTTCTTGCCTTATAATAAAGGTCTAACTGTTTTTTTTCTAGTACTGGCACATAGTCCAATCTAGTATTAAATCTTATTTGTTTAAAATTATCTTTTGCATCTAATTCAATTAATTCACCTTTATTTTCTAAAACAACATCTTTATCAGTAAATTTGAACTTTACTTTTACTTTTGTTAAAACTTTAAAATATTTTGGATTATTTTTTTTTAAGTGTGTAGCAACTTTAAAACCATCAACCAAAGTTGACAAACCTCCACTAACTTCATTTTCAATACAATGAAGCAATTGAATGCAGGGTACTGGCTTACGGTATGGATTATCTGTGTGTGGAGAAAGAGCAAGAGATGTATAAGCTAAATCATTTGGGCTAGATACAGATCTAACATTAAAATATTCTCCAAAATTTGTTGGCCTAATACTTCCAATGGAATTTGCAAAATTAACAATATAATTATTTTGTGTTGGCACATTTTTTATTATTACAAAACCATATTCATAAAATGATTTAAGTATTTCGAACATTTTTTTACTTTCATAAAGATTATCCTTAAATTCATATGTTGGTTTACTTTGAAGGGAGGAGTCCCAAGTTGTTTGTTTAACAGTTTTTAAAAGATTGTCTGAATCTAAGAATTCAGATGTAAGTTTACTGATTTGAAAATTCGAAGTAATACCATCGTTAAAAGTTAATTTAAGTATATCAGCATCAATACTGGCATTTTCAATACTAATATTTTCTAAAAATGAAGGGTCAAATAATCTCTGGTCATTATTTTTATCAAGATATTTTTCATCACGCACTCTTTCTCTAAGCCAAATAGGATGTATCTCAGTTTGATTTTGATGAACACTAAAAATAACCTTGTTGTTATTTAATTCGATTTTCATAAATACTCTTCAAGAATTATTTAAAATTTAACTTTAATCAAGATAAATAAGATAGTAAGACTTTTCTCAATGGGAAAATTAAATTTAAAACAAAGCAGGCTTTATGCTAGTTTTTTAAACAATCTAGCTAAAGAACTAACAAAATTCTATTATTCAAAATTAAATAAAAGTTTCAAAGTGTCAAATAAGCTTAAAGGTAAAGGATATGATCCAGTTACAACTTCTGACAAAGCATTTGAAAAATTCATTAGATCAAAAATTGCTAAAAAGTTTCCCTCACACCAAGTTATTGGTGAAGAGTTTGGTTATAAAAAATCATCTAGTGATTTTACTTGGGTAATAGACCCAATAGATGGAACTAGATCGTTCGTAATTGGAAACCCCACTTGGAGTAATTTAATATCTTTAAATTTTAAAGGAAAACCAGTTTTGGGATTAGCTAATTTTCCTATTCTAAAAAAATATTATATAAATTTTTCAGACAAGATAGCTTATGTTGTTCATAATAATATTAAAAAAAAAATTACTGTTAATAAAAAAGTATCTTTTTCAAATATTAAAGTATCTGCAGCTTTTCATGGTTGGCTTTCGTTAGACAAACAAAAAAAAATTCCTAAGATATTAAAGTTAATGCAATTTCCATGTAGCGATGCATTAAGTTACGCACATCTTGCTGAAGGAAGGGTTGATGCAGTAATACAATGTTCAAACAAGATATGGGACATACACCCTGTGATGCCAATCATAGAAGCTGCTGGAGGAGTTATCAGCACTTGGGATAATAAAGATGCTGTTCATGCAGGAAATATTTTAGTCTCTGCCAATCAGTCAATTCATAATAAACTTTTAAAGATGTTAAGACCTGCATTAAAATAATGGAAGTTATTGTTTTACAACATATTAGAATTGAAGATCCTGGATATATAAAAGATTTAATGTTGGCAGATAACATTAAAATTATCACAATAGAACTAGATGAGGGAGAAAAAATACCAAATGATTTATCAAAGTTTGATGCAATGTTTTGTATGGGCGGACCTATGGATACTTTTATGGAAGACGAATATCCATGGCTATTAGAAGAAAAAAAAAAAATTAAAGAATTTGTTATAGATCTAAAAAAACCATATTTAGGTTTCTGTTTAGGTTGCCAGTTATTGGGCGAAGTTGTAGGTGGTAAAGTTGTTAAATCTAAGCCAGCAGAAATTGGAATAATGGACATAAATTTTTCAAAAGAAAAAAATAACGATATTTTATTTTCTTCTTTTCCAGAAAATATTAAAAGTTTGCAATGGCATTCATACGAAGTTGAAGGACTTGATAGCAATAAAGATGTAACGGTTTTGGCCTCATCTCCAATTACAAAGTATCAAATTTTTAAATATCAAAATCACGCTTATGGTATTCAATTTCATATAGAAATTAAAGATACAACAGTTAATGATTGGGGTTGTATTCCTGAATATAAAAAAGCTTTAGAGGATCAATTAGGAGAAGGAGCTCTGGGTAAGTTTGATCAAGCAGCTAAAGATAATATGACTAATATGAATAATTATTCAAAAATTTTATATTCTAAATTCAAAGAAATTATCAAATAAAAACATGCAAAAAAGAGCTCAAGAAATATTAGATTTTTGGTTTAAAGAAACCTCTCCAAAAAAAAGATTCCAAAAGCATGAAGGTTTTGACCAAGAAATTAGAGAAAAATTTTTAAAAGACTATGAATTAGCAAGTGCAAATGAGTATGATGATTGGCAAGATAGCCCACTTGGCTGTTTAGCTTTAGTTATTCTTTTTGATCAGTTTTCAAGAAATATGTTTAGAGATGATAAGAAAGCTTTTGAACAGGACCACAAAACTAGATTAATTGTAAATGACGCTGTTTATGCTGGTTCTCTTGAGAAGATGGATGAAAGTCAAAGGTTCTTTATGCTTTTACCTCTAATTCATAGTGAAGAAATAACAGATCACGAGATGGCTTATCACCTATTAGATAGATATTTAAAAGATCATTCTGACCTGGTTAATATAAAGAAATTTTGGAAAGATCATACCAAGGTAATAAGAACATTTCATAGATACCCTCATAGAAACAAAATTTTAGGAAGAGAGTCCACCTCAGAAGAAATTGAATTTCTAAATGGACCAAATTCATCTTGGTAGATTTTTTATGAATTTTAAATTTATTTATAAAATTTGCACTAAATCCGAATTGGCGGTGGCCAAAAGTAGAGGTCAGTTAACAGGTTCTAAAAAGGACCTTGAAGATGGCTATATTCATTTTTCTGAGGAAACCCAAGTTCAAGGTACACTTAAGAAATTTTATTTAAATCAAAAAGATTTAATTTTATTAAAGGTAGACACTCTAAAACTTGATCATTTGATATGGGAACAAGCATCTGATGGGAATATGTTTCCACACCTGTATTCAAAGTTAGATGTTTCTAATGTTATTGATGAATTTGATATTGTTTTATCTGAAGATGGTAATCATATTCTGCCACCTATTTTTTAATTGATTTTTTAAGGGGGACACCCTTTTGGCAAACTCCAAAAGAGTTCCCCTGTAAGTTAGCGGTATTCGCTAAAATCTATAATAATAGATCTTTATTTTTTTGGTCTTATCTAGTCTTTGATTATTTAATCACACCAGTTATGTGTCAGGTGGTGATAAATTCATAATCGCACCTCCTTTATTGATATTTAGATAATACCATTTTTAAATATTGTATTCAAAACATTTATTTTACTTTATGTAAAATATACTAATTGTATGCAACCTAACAAAGTAATAAGATCTCGATAATTTATAAATTCTTCTTACATTATTTTTTTCCGTAAAAAATTTTATAATTCTTTAATTGCAATTAATCTTTTGATGCAATTTTATTAACTAGAGGTTTCATAATTGGAGCCATAGTAAATGCTGCAAATAACGCAACTGGGAAAGCAAAAAACCAAGAGTTAAAATATCTTTCTAAAAAACCATCATTAATTCCAGTGTTTACTGCGGTAACAACACCACTCAATATAACACTCATTCCAAATGACATAAAAATCATAAATAAAGTTTGAGAATATTTTTTTGAAATCATAATTAAGAATTTCCTAATAAGTTTACCATTAGTACACCTACTATAATAAAACCCAAACCTATCAACGCAAAAAAATTTGGAATTTGATTAAATTTTATAATTCCAACAATTACTGTGGCTATAATACATAGCCCTGCAAATGAAGCATAAGTAATACCAACAGGGATATTTTTCATAACAAGAGATAAAGCATACATGCAGCCAACTATAGTCAAGGCAGTTAACGTACTGGGTACTAATAAAGTAAAACCTTGAGACCCTTTAGCAAATCCATTTGAAGCAGTACCCAAAACAACTGCCACAATTAATATAAAGTATGCTGTTATATTGCCCACAATCAAAGAGTATTATTGTTTGTTAGCTTTATCTACTAATTTTTTCTAATTATTTATGCAAAATTAGCTAGGTATATAAAGCCAACAATAAAAGCAATTATCACACCAGCAAATGCCAATATAGGTAATAGATTTTTTTTCATCTTTATCAATTAACCTTTAACAAAGTTAAAGCCAAGATAGTATTTATCTTGGCTTTAAGGGTCTTAATCACTTACTAACTTTTAAAAAGTTCCATAGCTTTATTTAATAAATCCTCTGATTTTGCGTGATCACCAGCATCGTGAGCTGACTTACCTTGATCTCTTAGTGTTTGCGCTTCTGCAATTTTATCATCTAGGCTTTTAACCATCATTGGGCAAGAACCCGCATAAACTGAACTTGTGAAAAGTACTAAGAATAACGTTATTACTATTTTTTTCATGTTTTTCCTTTTTTATTAATTAATGTTAATTAGACAATAAGAATTTTAAATACTTAAGACATAACCATTATTGTCACTTTACACGTGCAAAATGCCTCAACTAAAATTGACGCGTTAACTATTAATTGATAAAGTTTATCAATAAATGGATATGTGCTCCCATGATTGAAAAGTTTAATGGTATTTTTTACCTAACTATTTTTGTAGTTCACTTTGTGATTTATGCATTTTATGCTTATCGTTGTCTGTTTGATACAAGGGCATTTATGGCAAAATATGGCATGGATGATACTGCCGCTATAATGACAAGATTCTTTGGATCAATGTTTTCTGGTTCTTTTTTAATGGCAGGCTATATAACATTTGTTAGACCTAACGGATTAGAGGCAAGTTGGGCATTTTTCAACTTAGTTTTTATACAAAACTTACTTTCATTTATTTTTGCTATTTGGTCACATCAAAAAAAACACTTAGGGGTTAATGAAAAAACTTCTTTTGTTGAAGGAATTGTTGTCCCAGGGATACTGACGGTATTAAGTGCTATTCTTTGTTATGGCTTAGCTGATAAGATTTATATTTAAAGCCAAACAGGTAAAGGCAAACCTTTTTCTTTTAGAAATTCTTTATTAAACATTTTAGTTGAGTATTTGTCACTTCTATCACAAAGGATTGTAATAATAGTTTTGCCAGGTCCAAGCTCCTTACCCATTCTAATAGCTCCAGCAATATTAATTCCACAACTAGTTCCCAAACTTAAGCCTTCATTTTCAATTAAGTCATAAAGTATAGGAAGAGCTTCATGATCATCAATAGAGTAGGCGTCATCAATTTTAGCATCTTCAAAGTTTTTTGTAATTCGACTTGAACCTATTCCTTCTGTAATTGAGCCACCTTCAGATTTTAACTCACCATTCTTTATATAGTTATAAAGAGCAGAACCTTTAGGGTCTGATAAAAAAATTTTAACATTTTTATTCTTTTCTTTAAGAGCATTACTTACACCTGAAATTGTACCACCTGTACCTGATGAACAGACAAAGCCATCAACTTTACCTTCAGTTTGTTCCCAAATTTCTTGTCCTGTACCTTCATAATGACCTTTAGCATTTGCAATATTGTCAAACTGATTAGCCCAAACAACTCCAAGATTATTTGAAGGACCTAATTCTTTAGCAAGTTTTGCAGCAACTTTTACAAAATTAGCATCATCCTTATATGGCTTTGCTGGAACTAGGCGTAAGTCAGCACCCATGTTTTTAAGTAGATCTTTCTTTTCTTGAGTTTGATTATCATTCATTACAATTATTGTTTTATAACCAAGTGAATTACCAAGCAGACATAAGCCTATGCCTGTATTGCCAGCTGTACCCTCAACAATAGTTCCACCTTTTGAAATTAATTTTTTATTTTCGGCATCTTTAATTAAAGCAAGTGCAGCTCTATCCTTAACAGAGCCACCTGGATTCATAAATTCCGCTTTACCATAAATATTACAACCAGTAATTTCTGAAGCTGATCTTAATTTGATTAGAGGTGTATTACCAATGCTTGAAATAAAATTGTCGTGAGAGTTTTTCATTAATTAGAAGTGTCTTTATCTGTTTCTTCAACAGCATAAGGTTTAAATTCTTTTGTAGCAGTTCCAACATTTTTTGCAGGTATCCCAACCATCACTGCATTCTCTGGGACATCTTTAGTAACAACGGCATTAGCTCCAACTTTAGCATTAGCTCCAATTACTACTGGTCCTAAAATTTGAGCACCAGATCCAACTACAACACAATCATTTAATGTAGGATGTCTTTTAACCATTCTTTGTTGGTTTGAATTAATACTTGGAGCTATTCCACCTAGCGTTGCCATATGATAAATAGTTACATTATCTCCAATTTCAGAAGTTTCACCAATTACAACTCCCATCCCATGATCAATAAATAAATTTTTCCCAATTTTTGCACCTGGATGAATTTCTATGCCTGTTAAAAACCTTGATAGCTGAGAAATAAACCTTGCAATAAGATCGAATTTTGCGAGGTAAAAAAAATTAGCAATCCTATGAAAAAAAACAGCCTTAACACCAGGATAAGTTAATATTAAACTTAATTTAGATTTAGCAGCAGGGTCTCTGTCAATTATAGATTGTAAAAAATCACTCATAGTACGCTTAGGTTGACCTATTGATTAATAATTAGTTATGATTTATATAATGATTAAATGTGTAATTTAAAGAGAAAAAACTAATGTACAAAAATACTAATTGTTTTCATTTAGCAATACCGTGTGGTGATTTAGAAAAAGCTAAGCATTTTTATAATGAGATTTTAGGCTGCAGATTAGATAATTCAGCCCAAGAATGGGCGGATGTAGATTTTTGGGGAAATGAACTAACTCTTCACGCAAGTGAGCATAAGCTTGAAAATGAGAGACATGATGTGGATATGGGCAATGTTTCTGTGCCTCATTTTGGTGTTCATTTATCAAGAAAAAATTTTGATGATCTTAAAAATAGACTTAAAGAAAAAAATGTTAAATATCATGATGAACCTTATTTAAGATTTAAAGGTACTGAATATGAGCAAGAGACAATGTTTGTTCAGGATCCAAATAATAACGTTCTAGAAATCAAAACACTTACAGCTAATCCAGATTAGTAGCTTTACTATAAAGAGTTTTTAGAATAGTTTTTCATTTATAAAATGAGTTCAGATTACAAATCAATTGCAGCTAAATTAAAATTTGAAGGTAGAGCCTTTATTGATGGCAAGTATGTAGACGCTATTGATGGTAAAAAATTTGAGAATATAAATCCTGCAACTGGTGAAACTCTTTGTTCAGTTGCAAAATGCAATCATAAAGATGTTGACCTAGCAGTAAAGGTTTCAAGAAAAGCATTTAATAGTGGTGTTTGGTCAAGGACATCTCCAGAATTTAGAAAAGATATATTACTTAAATTTGCAGAATTATTAAGAAAAACTGGTGAAGAAAATTCAGTTCTTGAATGTGTGGATACAGGAAAATTAATTGGTGATTGCATCAATGAAGTTGCAAATGATGCCCCAATGCATTTTCAATGGTATGGAGAATTAATAGATAAAGTATTTGGTAAAGTTGGACCAACTGAACCATCATTAACAAGTTTAATAGTTAAAGAACCAATTGGTGTTGTTGCGGGTGTTGTTCCATGGAACTTTCCTTTAATGATGGCAGTATGGAAAATGGCCCCAGCACTTGCTGCAGGCTGTTCTGTAATAATTAAACCAGCAGAAGATACTCCCTTAACTGCAATTAGAGTTGCTCAAATTGCTAAAGAAGCAGGAATACCAGATGGTGTTTTAAACATAGTCCCAGGCTTTGGTGATGTAGGGGAAGCTTTAGGTAGACACAATGATGTCGATGCAATTTCATTTACTGGTTCAACTGAAGTTGGTGGTTTATTTATGAAATATTCAGGTGAAAGTAATTTAAAAACAATTGGATTAGAAATGGGAGGAAAAAGCCCATTCATAGTTTTAG
>Ga0209091_10004132_pt1 | contig 11403 bp, 11 predicted proteins | sample ArcticOcean_MG_C_6_FD_187438 | JGI IMG/M metagenome (GOLD analysis project Ga0209091, IMG submission 187438) | Marine microbial communities from western Arctic Ocean - ArcticOcean_MG_CB8_128 (SPAdes) (version 2) | ecosystem: Environmental > Aquatic > Marine > Oceanic | place: Arctic Ocean...
AAGGTTCTGAGTATTCCCTGTAAGGTGGTATGTTGCAGCTTTTTGAACTGGGTTACTATCAATAATAAGCGTTACTTTTTTAATTATGATTCCAGGTTTTTGGACTATTGTGATGTTCACTGGAACCTGAGCTCCACTTGATGCTCTAGCTGGACCATCAATTTTGAGAAAATCAACTTCTTCAATTACCCTTTCTTGAAACATTCTCTCTTTTATATAAGGCCATACATCTGGATTTGCCGCTGCATTAGCAAATGAAGATGCACTTATAAGAACGAGAACGATTAATAACTTTTTTATTAAATTCATTGTTATTTCATTAATTTATTAGTTAAACTATCTACTACATTAGTCCAAATAAACTCAAATGTCTAATTTATTAATATACCAAATGAAGCAATTACTCCTTATTTTTTTATTAAGCTTGTCAGCTACTTCTTTTTCAAATACGATTGAAAAAGATGCCAATGATGGAAGTCCTCAAGCACAGTTTTTATTCGCACAAAGCCTTCTCAATGAAGATGCAGAAAAAGCACAGGAATACTTTACACTTGCCGCCTTTCAAGGACATACTAAAAGTGCACATTATTTAAGTTGGGAAATTCCTGTCATTGCTAATGATTCTATTAATACGCTCATCACGCCAGAAGTTTACGACGAAAGTAAAGGCATTATCTCTATAGAAATATTGAATAAAATTAGAAAACAAGGGAATCAGGGCGATATTGTGATGCAATATTTAATGTGGGGCTTATACGTAAATAATAGGGGAGTCACCAAAGCAGAAGCCTATACTTGGCTTAAACAATCTGCTGGCAATAAGAATGCCTCAGCATTGTTTGGCTTAGGTTTGCTATATTATTATGGGTACATTGTCCCAATAGAGAGGGATAAAGGAGTTAGGCTCATTAAGGAAGCAAGTGATCAAGGCTTTAGTTTGGCCTCTATCTTTCTAAAAACTAAGTAATCACTATCTTAAGCGTTTCTTTTGTCTCAATAATATCAAGCAAACAATCTATATTTGGATGCTTTCCAGGATTATTTTTAGCATCTTCAACATGTTCGCAATAAAGATTCAATCCTTCAAGAGCTGCATTCGTATCCAATTCGCCAAAAACAAGAAATAAGTGGTTGTATAATTTTATTGATCCTTGGGTTCCTGGTTTATTTAAAATGCATCCTGTTTTATACCCATAACTATTAAATAATGTAATTTCCTTTATGTGGCATACATCTGAAAATGTTGCCAATGTTTCATTAAAATTTTTCATTCAATATTATCAGGGTTCAGATTGGCCTGAGACCTAGCATAAATTTTTTGATAACCATCTTCGATATTATCTGTGAATTTTTTAACATTATATAAATCTAGTATTGTTCTATCAGAAATTCTTTCTCTTAGTTTTTTAAGTTTCTTTGGGTTATTTCCAAGATTAATTGCTAGTTTCTCATAATCATCAATAGAATGAGTTACTAGCGACTCTAATTTAACCGAGTTTAATAGGCTCGCACTTCCTCTTGATGAGTAAGTATCACCTATTAAAGTTAATATTGGCAAACCAGACCATAGGACATCACAAGAAGAAGACATCCCGTTGAATGGGTACGTGTCTAAGAATAAATCCATCAAGTGGAGCATTTCAATATACTCTGGATAATCAAGATGTTTGGCAAAGATTAACCTATCCGGGTCGATATTTTGTGCAACAGCTTCATTTCTTAAATTCTCTTTCGCTACGTTATTGTCTGAACGTAAAAAAAGTATGCTGTCATCGACTTTGCTTAAGATTTTCATCCAACTATTAAAAATAAATGGGTTAAATTTATATTGATTATTTATGCAGCAAAAAATAAAGGAATTAATTGGTAAATTAAAATATTGTCTATTGAAGGCATTTTGAACGCTAGCTTTTTTCGTGTCAATTGGAAAGCATATATCAAGGTAAAAAATTTTTTCGCTGTAATATTTTTGATAATTTTTTGGGATCATAATTGAATCAGCAATAATGTAATCAAAGTAATTAGCCCCTGAAGTGCCCGGAAACCCTAAGTAATTAATTTGAATTGGAGCTGCTCGCATAGCAAAAATTTCAGGCCTAGTTTGTCCAGTATAAACTGCTAGATCAATCGCAATATCAATTTCCATTTCTCTAGCAAGCTTAACAATATCTTTGGAAAGTTTCTTTTCTACATTTATATATTTTGTAAATGCTTTTTTAAGCCTCATATTGGTTGGATCATCTGGCCTATCAACCAAAGAAAATCCATATACTTCGAATTTTGATTGATCATGTTTTTCTATGCATTCAACTAATAAATTTGAAACAGGATGCGTCCAAAAATCTGGAGAAAAATATGCAATACGAATTTTTTTGTGATTCTTGTAGGGAACGATTTTTTTAAACAAATTATTAGGAAGTTTATATGTAGAAGCATATGTCGCGGATAATTTTTGTATAGCAGGATCCTTAAAATATGAGCATGAGGAAAGGGGCCCAATTGATTCCTCATTATTATTTATTTTTTCCAATGCATACGACATATCTTTTTCATAACAAGTCCAATCACAAGTTATCTTTCTTATTTTTATACTTAATATCATTGCTTTACTATGGGTTGGGTTAATTGTGAGTATTTGTTTACAGTAAGTTTGCGCTAAATTGAATTCTTGTTTGGCTCTATAGAGCTCAGCAATTTCAAACAAACTTTGAAGATGGCTTGGTTCTATTTTGATTATTGCTTTGAATGCTTCTATAGACTCGCTATTCTTTCCTAATATTTTTAAAGCAAGAGCCCTGTTATATCGGGCACCTATAAAATTAGAATTAATTTTGATAGCCTTATCATAATCATCAATTCCATCTTTAACTTTTTTAAGGTTAACAAGAATTAACCCTCTATTACAATATGCTAAATAAGAATTTGGATTGAGCTTAATACATTCGTCATAACTTGCTAAAGCCTCATGAAATATTTCGAGCTCATAGCAGGCTTGCCCCTTCAGTAAGTAAAGTTCTTGGTCTGGCTCAATGCTAATCGCTTTATCGTAACTCGTAATAGCATCATTAATTTTATTAAGCTCTTTTAATACATTGCCAAGGTTGAAATGTGTTGCAGCAACATTTGGATTTATAGTAATTGCTTTAGAGATTAGCTCAAAGGCGGATTGATATTCTTTATTATTTTTAGCAATAAGACCAAGATGATGAAGGCAATGAAAGTCGTTTGGGGTTTCTTCTAAAATTAGCTCATAAATCTTTTTTGCTTCCTGAAGGTTACCGTTTTTATGAAGCTGAAAAGCATCTTGAAATTTTTTCCCCATGAATTTATTATACGATAAGAATAAAATTTTTTAAATTTTATGTGTTGAGGCGGTCATAATTTTAGATGTGAATTCCATAGTTTTCTGGATAAAGCTTGGTAATTCTTTAGCCCCCATTAATTTTGCTGAAGCTTCATGTTTTTCTTCATCTTTTTTCATTTGCTTAAGTATTGCAATTGTTCTTTTATCTTTCGGAGAGATTATACTTAAATGCTTTTCTAGGTGAAATGAAACTTGTTTTTCTGTTTCTGCTAAAAATCCTAAATTATATTTTTCGTCGATTATGCTAGCAATACTTCCAATAGCAAAAGACCCTGTATATAAAAAGAAATTAAGGCGACTTGTATTGCCGTTTAGCTCTTCAATTCTTGATTGGCACCATGCTAAATGATCAAGCTCCTCATTTGCTGCTGTTTCTAATTGTTTGTGGATTTCATTATTTTTATTAAAGAAAAGTTGCCCTCTGTATAAGGCTTGTGCACAAACTTCTCCTGAATGGTTAACGCGCATGTATTTACTATGATTTTCGCGTTCTTCCGGACTTAGTGTATAAGAACCCTTAAAATTACTGTCAGGCCTTAATCTTTGTGGATGAGTGGGAACAGTTAGTACCTTTAGGGCTTTATCAAATTCATTAATAATTGAATCAAGCATATTTCTAACTTAGAAAGTTAATCTTTTTGATAAAGGTCAATGCCTTTAAGAATATTTAATGCTTCAATAAACTGTTTATCATCTTTTCCACCGAGCTCGATAGGTTTAAAGTTTCTCAATGCTTCTTGACCATTTGAAGTTGGAACACTTTTTACATCCTCAGGATTGGCAGCTGTCGATTCTTCATCAGCATCAACATCATCCTCAGGATTGGATAATGTGTTACTTAAATCAGCTTCCCGAATAGCGATTGTCGACATACCATCTTCAACAATAATATCTGGCACAATACCTTTGCCCTGGATTGATCTTCCATTTGGAGTGAAGTATCGTGCAGTTGTTAATTTAATAGCTGTGCCATTATTCATGGGCATAATACTCTGGACTGACCCCTTACCAAAACTCCTAGTACCTACTATTAGTGCGCGTTTATGGTCTTGTAGAGCGCCTGCAACAATTTCTGAAGCCGAAGCAGACCCATTATTAATAAGGACGACCATAGGAGTATCTTTAATATCCGAAGGTAAATCTTTAAGGAAATTATTTTTCTCTAAATTATCCCTAACAAAATTCTCTGTTGAAGTAGTTAGATGCATCTTTGAGTCAGGGGCTCTACCTTCAGTGTAAACAACTAAATCGCCTTCTTTGAGGAATGCAGCAGATACCGCTACTGATGAATTTAAAAGTCCACCAGGATTATTTCTCATGTCTAAAATGATTCCGTTAAAAGCAAACTTATTTTCAGCTCTTAATTTCTTTAGGGCTTTTGCAAGATCTTCACCAGTTTTCTCTTGAAATTGAGTAACTCTAAAATAAGCATAGTTTGGCTCAACTAGCTTTGCTTTAACGCTTTTTGTTTTAATTTGAGCTCTGGTTACTTTTAAATCAAAAGGTGCGTTGACACCTTTTCTTAAAACTTGGAGGGTTATTGTTGAACCTGGCTTCCCTCTCATTAGTTTTACTGCCTCATTCAAAGTCAAACCTTTCACAGCAGTCGAGTCTAGCTTCATGATCAAGTCACCACTTTTCAAACCAGCTTTATAAGCTGGCGTATCTTCAATTGGAGAAATTACCAAAACAAAACCATCTTCCATGCCGACCTCAATACCAAGTCCACCAAATTCTCCAGTTGTACCTTGTTGAAGGTCTTTTGTTTGATCAATATCTAAAAAAGATGAATGCGGATCAAGGCCTGACAGCATTCCATTTAATGCCTCATTGATTAATTTTTTATCACCTATTTCTTCAACATAATCAGATTTAATTTTTCCAAACACTTCCGCAAATGTTCTCAGCTCTTCAATTGGAAGGTTTGTAGATTTTGTCTTATCAGCAAAGACTGGTAAATTGATACTGATGAGAATTCCAACAATTGCCCCGCTAAGTATTAATAAGAATTTTTCTAGTTTTGTGCGCATATTAAACTTTCATCTTTAAATTATTAAATTTCATAAACCCAAATATTACATTAAATATTAGCTATTATGTGTCAGAAAACAACTAAATTATGAATAAATATACTAAATATAAATATTTACAATTATACGACTTGAGATATTTGATTTTAGTTCCTTCAATAGTCTTTATGATAGCAATTTTAAATTAAATGAAGAAACAATTAATTATAGAGGAATTTTTTCAAAGCTCAGGACCCCTTAGTGCCATTGTTAAAAATTTTCATGAAAGACAAGAACAGGTTGAAATGGCGAAGATTGTAAATGAAACAATAGAGCAAAAAAAATCCTTAATCGTTGAAGCTGGTACAGGGGTCGGGAAAACTTTTGCATATTTAGCTCCAGCTTTAATTAATGGAGGCAAGGTAATTGTTTCAACTGCCACAAAAAATTTGCAAGAACAGCTTTTCTTAAAAGATATTCCAACAATTCGGGATGCCCTTAAAATTCCTATTAATATTAAAATATTAAAAGGTAGGTCTAATTATATTTGTCATTTGAGAATGGAGAATGCATTGATTGAAGGACAATTTTTAAATCGAGAAGATGCCAAATACATTCATGAAATAAAAAAGATTACTGATCATAGTAAATCAGGTGAGATATCTGAATTCGATAATATTCCTGAATCATCAACTATATGGCCCTTTGTAACATCAACTAAAGAGAATTGTTTGGGCCAAGATTGTGAATTTTATAAAGATTGTTTTGTTGTTAAAGCTAGAAAAGAAGCTATTGCTTCGGAGGTAGTAATTGTTAATCACCATCTTTTTTTTGCAGACTTTGTTTTAAAGGATGCTGAATTATCAGAAATTTTACCCAAGGCAGATACAGTTATTTTTGATGAGGCTCACAAGATTCCTGAAGTAGCTTCGATTTTCCTTGGCGTAAATATATCAACTAATCAAATTATTCACCTTATCCAAGATATGCAAAAAATTCTTGTAAATCAAGTTAAAGATAAACAAAAATTATTAGAGATATCAAGATTAATAGTTGAAGAAACGAATTCTTTAAGCTCACTATTTGATTATAGAAATCAAAGAATTAGTATTGAAAAAATAGAAAATTTAAATAATTTTAAAGAAAAAGTAAATAATTTAACCATAGAATTAAAAAAGCTTTGTGATTTTTTTAGGGCCCACAGTGATCAGGATTCGGATTTTAAGAGGCTTTTAGATCGTTGTGAAGAAGTTGTATCAAAGCTAACTCATTGGATTCATGATAGCGATCAGAACTATATTCATTGGATTGAAGTTTTTTCTAAATCTATTCAGTTCAACATAACTCCTATAAGCGTTGCAGACAATTTTAAAAAATTCCAAGAAGACAGCGAGGCAGCATGGATTTTTACCTCTGCAACTTTGGCAGTAAATTCAAGCTTTAATCACTTTCAGTCACTAATGGGACTAGAAAACGCAGAAACTAAACTACTTCAAAGTCCTTTTAATTATTCTAAAAATGCATATTTGTATGTGCCAAAAGAGATGCCAGAAACTAATAGTAGGGTATTTAATAATCATTTGGTTAGTCAGGTTTATCCTCTTTTGATTGCATCGAAAGGACGCGCCTTTATTTTGTCAACAAGCATTAAGTCAATGAATGAAATTACAAGCTTATTAAAAGATGAATTTGAAAAGCATAATATTGGCTATCCAATTTTGACACAAGGATCTGGTTCCAAAACAAAGCTATTAGATCAATTTAAAAAAAATGGTAATGCAGTATTAATTGGTTCTTTAAGTTTTTGGGAGGGAGTAGATGTTAGAGGTTCAGATTTATCACTTGTAATAATTGATAAGCTTCCATTTCAATCCCCTGGAGATCCAATATTTGAGTCAAAGATAAATATGCTAACTGCTAAAGGAGTTAATGCTTTTATAACTTTTCAGCTACCAAAAGCAATTATTTCATTTAAACAAGGGGCGGGAAGGCTTATAAGAGATGAATCAGATAAAGGAGTACTAATGGTTTGTGATCAAAGAATTATATTAAAGCCATATGGGAAAAAATTCTGGCGCAGCCTTCCTAATTTTAAGAGAACAAGAGAGCAGATTGATGTAATTGAGTTCTTAAAAGATTTATAATGCTCAAATGATTATATTATCAATAGAATCCTGCACTGAGGTTATTTCAATTGCTTTAAAAATTGGGAATGAAATTAGCGAAAAAAGTTTTCCTTCTGGTAAAGACTATTCTGAGAATATCCTTCCTGAAATAATAATGCTATTAAGTGAAAGTGGTTTGAAAATAAATGATGTAGATGCAATTGCTTTTGGCTCTGGCCCAGGTTCTTTCACTGGTATTCGAATTGCTTGTGGCCTTGCATATGGAATTGCTTATGCAAATAAATTACCAATTATTGGAGTTAATACACTTGAGGCATTAGCCTTATTGTCAAAACAAGAGATTTCTATTTCATGTATTGATGCGCGAATGGGTCAAGTTTATCTGGGAATATATCAAAATATAAATGGAACCATTACCCCACTTATGGAGCCAGGTCTTTTTAATCCATCTGAATTACCGAAACTACCAAAGTTGAAAAAATTTATAGTTATTGGTTCGGGGGTAAATAACTATAAAAAAGAATTTGAATCGCAATATTGCGATATTGAACTAAGTTATTTTTCAGGTAGATGCTCGTTAGCTGCCTCAATAGCCATTCTTTCTGAACCTCGATTCGATAAAACATTTAATTTAAAAAATGCTGCTCCCACTTATATTAGGAATAAAGTGGCTCAAACTACTAAAGAAAGACTTAGTAAAAAATAATTTTTAAATGAATAATAGAAAAATACATTGTTTTAAAAAAGACGATTTAGACGAGATTGTTAAAATTGAAAGCAAATGCCATTTATCACCATGGAGTAGAAAAAATTTTATTGATTCATATGGAGCCAAAAACTTATTTAAGGTTTTAAAGAGTGAAAATGATATTATTGGATATTATATTGCTTTATTTGCTGTAGACGAATGTCAATTGCTAAATATAACTGTAACATCGGAATCGCAACAAAAAGGATTTGGCCAGCTAATGTTAAAAAATCTTTTTTCAGATTGTAGGAAAGCAAAGATTACCAATATTTTTCTTGAGGTAAGGAAATCTAATCTATCAGCTATTAAATTATATGAAAAAAACGGATTTAACGAGATAGGTATTCGAAATAATTATTATAGAAATAAAGGTGCTAAAGAGGATGCAATTTTAATGGGCTTAGTTTTGTGAACAAAGATACTATTAATCAATCATTAATATATGATGAGCTTGGATTAAGCCCAATATGGGTATTGGGCTCATCTAAGACCCAAACTCAAGAAACGACTCATTCAAGTAATGAAATTTTAATTTATTTAAAAAGAATTAAATTACAGAAACATAATGTTCTTTTTATTGCTCCTATTCATAGTTTATCTGATGATTCTGAATTAGATTTACTAAAAAGAATTAGTACATACTTAGATACTTTATGCGATAAATCTGAAGAGGTGAATGAATTAGAGAAAATAGAAAAATCTGAGTTTTTAAATAAGCTAGGCGATTCTGAATATTTAGTATTCCTTGATGACCAATACAATAATTCAATCAATATAAAAAGTTTGACTATTCCATCTATCGCATCTGTTTCATTAAAAGAAATGGTTGAAAATCCAGAGAGAAAGAAAAAATTGTGGCAAGATATTAAAGAATTATTAAAATTAATAAACTAAAAGAAAATAACTATGCGCGCATCTAAATTTTATATTTCAACCCTCAAAGAAGCACCAGCTGATGCTGAATTAATTAGTCATCAATTAATGATTCGAGCAGGTTTAATTCGTAGACTTGGATCTGGTTTATATAGTTGGATGCCTATGGGGCTTAGAGTTTTAAAAAAAGTTGAGTCAATTATTCGATTAAAAATGGATGAAGCTGATGCAATTGAATTACTTATGCCAGCAGTACAGCCAGCAGAACTTTGGGAAGAAACCAATAGATGGGACATATTTGGTCCCCAAATGCTTAAAATAAAAGATAGACATGACCGTCTTTTTTGTTTTGGCCCCACCCATGAAGAGGTGATCACTGACATCGTTAGAAAAGAGATTAATAGTTATAAACAATTACCTATCAACTTCTACCAAATACAAACTAAGTTTAGAGATGAAATACGGCCAAGATTTGGGGTGATGCGCGCAAGAGAATTTTTGATGAAAGATTCATATTCATTCCATAGCAATATGGATTGTTTAAAAAGTACTTATGAAAAAATGTACAAAACGTATACTGAAATATTTGAAACAATTGGCTTGAAATTTAGAGCTGTTCAGGCTGATAATGGAGCAATTGGTGGGGATGGGTCCCATGAGTTTCATGTGCTAGCTGATTCTGGTGAAGATGAGCTTGTTTATAGTGAAGAGACAGATTTTGCTGCTAATAGTGAGGTAGCTAAAGATCATCCTGATAGAGATAAATTAAAAACTTGTCGAGGTATTGAGGTGGGACATATTTTCCAGCTAGGCAAAAAATATTCTGAAGCTATGAAAGCTGAATTTATTGATGAATCAGGCAAGCCTAAGTCTCTATTGATGGGTTGTTACGGTATAGGCGTTTCAAGAATTGTAGCTGCAGCAATTGAGCAAGGGAATGATGGGAAGGGTATTATTTTCCCAAGCTCTATAGCCCCGTTTGAAATTATTCTGACGCCAATTGGTTTTGATAAGAGTCAGGAAGTTAAAGATAAAACAAATTCTCTTTATCAAAAGTTATTAGATTCAGGCTTTGATGTCCTTTTAGATGATAGAGGCTTGAGACCAGGTGTAATGTTCAGTGAAGCTGAGCTATTAGGCATCCCTCATCGAGTCACAATAAGTGATAAAACGATTGCGGCCAACAAAGTTGAATACAAAAAAAGAGAAGCAGAGGAATCTAAGTTGATAGATTTAATCTCTTTAGAAAAATATTTAAAATAAAACTTACTTTAAAACCTTAAATGCATGATAACTGCCGAATTCACCGTCTGATGCAATGTAAACAAAGTAATAACCATTTGATGTATAACCTAAGCCACTGAAATGATTTTGTGCCCTAACTTTTAATGATTTAGGAAGAGCGCTTGCCCCTTGATATTTTCCATCTTTGTCATAAATAAGAAATCTTTTATGGTCAACATCGAGTAAGATTAGTTCTTCCCCTGGTTTTTCCGTAAATGCAATAAAATGTGAAGCAACATCATGATGAAGTACGCCAGGCGTATCAAAATCTAGTTTAATCTCTTGTTTCAATTCTTTTGATTTTGCATCTACTACAAAAACTACATTCGAATTCTCTTGTTTTGCATAATATAAATTGTTCTTGGGGTCATGGGACGGCATGGTTCCTGCACTTCCAAATGAAGCTGAAGGTTGAGAAACAACCTCTGATTTAGCAGTTAGTAAACCTTTATCACCTATTTCTAATGAAAATATACCAGTCATCGGTGCAAAACCTGCAGCGGTTGATACGTTATATGTGATTACCTCTAAGTTACGTGTTTTTTGATTAAAATATATAGATCTATTGTCAAAACCAGCGCGAGTTGAATCCAAGTATTTACCTTTTTCGTCAAAAGTATGAATAAGTGATTTTGATATAGGAGCTTCGTAGTCAGAACCTCGAGCAGCTAAACCGCCATCTGCTACATAATATTTTTTCTCTACTGGAACATAAGCAATTGTTTGGGGCTTAGTAGTCGGTTCCTTTGCAAGATTTATTTTAAAAATAAATTCAGCATCCTTATTTATTTCAGCATGTAAATTTGCTGTATTTAAAACTGTTAAGCAAGTTAATAAAAGTATTTTTTTGAGCATAATAATTTCCTAATTAATAATTTCCTAAAATATATAATCGTTAGTCGTTACTTCTTGATTTTTGTTCAATAAACATTGCATCCCCATAACTAAAGAACCGATATTTTTTTTCTATTGCATGACTATACATTTTTTTTGTAAATT
>Ga0209091_10004133_pt1 | contig 11403 bp, 14 predicted proteins | sample ArcticOcean_MG_C_6_FD_187438 | JGI IMG/M metagenome (GOLD analysis project Ga0209091, IMG submission 187438) | Marine microbial communities from western Arctic Ocean - ArcticOcean_MG_CB8_128 (SPAdes) (version 2) | ecosystem: Environmental > Aquatic > Marine > Oceanic | place: Arctic Ocean...
ATAGTATCAAATTCTGAGGCATATATGGAATCCGATAAAGAAACCCGCGAGACAGTACAGGCCCGGTTGGATGTTTTACGCAAAGGCATTATCAGTGAGGAAAATTCCGCGAATTATTATATGACCCTTATTGATAAAACCCCTGAAGATTCGGATGCTAATATCGGGATGCGCAGGATGTATCATGATCTGATGTTGGAAGAAAAAACGCATGTGGAACGTTTCCGCGAACTTATTCTGGAATGGGAACAAAAACTTAAAGAGTTTCAGGTTTAGACTTCATCTTCTTATGACCAGACCCCGTTATTTATACCAGATTTAAGATTCAGTGTTCATAGGTCATAATTGTATTTGGAATCTGTATTATTTCAGGTGCTTGCGGTAGATAGATGAACCAAGGGCTAAGCATGAGGAGTGATCTACTAACAAATACTAAACTTGGGGTTATACAGGTATAGATAAACTATAAAGATGGTCTTACAACGGCATACAACCCCTCAAACCACACATCATTTTCCCCCTACTAACCCTGTTTTGATTTTTATAAAATAAACAGGCGAATATGCCGTAGGCATTTCGGTCAATAGTATTTTAGGACGCTGGCCTCTCACGCCGGAAACAGGGGTTCGATTCCCCTTGGGGTTATGTTCTTTCGGTAGATCTTCTAAAAGTTTTCCCCAGATTTTGCCCCTCTACTACTACTGTTCTACTACTAACTACTTAACTACTATTATAATAGGAGAAAAAAACTTTCTCATAATAACCCTTTGTTTATGGTGGTTTATCGGGTGTGCTGAAAAACTGAAAGTGTAGTGTATCGCTATTGAAAGTGTAGGGTTGTTTGCTGAAAGTGTAGGGTTAGGTTGCTGAAGGTGTAGGGTTGTGCAAATGAAAGTGTAGTGTATCGCTGTGGAAAACTCTGCCAATCCACAAGAGTTATTCAGGTTTTCATTTTTACACTTGGCATACTGGTAGGCAGTATATTTATCTTTCCGTATGAATGTTCTATCTGCAAATCAGGGTATAAGACACAAATAGTTTTTAGATGTTTCTTTGCCTCTCTGGTAAAGTTTTTTACCTGTGTATATTCTGCCCCAAACTGCTGATGCAATGACTTCCAGCTAACCTCAATCTTCTTCTTCATATTGAAGCTGTTGTAAGTGAAAAACAAATATAAATCTATAGCCAGGGGAGATTTCTTTATTGCAGATAGTATATCTAAATCTATCGGTACAGGATGGTTGCTAATCTCCTCAAAGAAGGCATCACTTAAAGTTATGGATGTATCAAAAATATGCTGTTGGTCTGGGTGTGCCTTTTTATCCCAGAAGAAGATTTCTTCTGTTTGCATACCATCTATAATGTTGTATTTGAGGGAAGCTGATTTCTTACTAAACTCCGTCTTTTCTACTCGCTTCACCATTATATCCGCATAGAATAATCTATCCATCTGGTTGCGTAGTCGGCTAATACTCCCTTTACTTTTCCCATCATAACTCGGCGTAATACCCAACTTTTCCATAAACTGATTGAGGGATTGACCTAGCTGTATGGTCTTTGATTTTTTCATCACAACCTCTTTACAAATAAATGCAAGCAAGAGGCGAGGGTATATTCCATATGGTATTCCATATTTTTTATTATCATTTTCTAAATCATAACCAGACCTAATGCCCAGATGGTATTGCCCGTTGTGCGTGGTATATACCTCGGTGTCTCTAGGATCAGTATGGGGTAGGGTAGTCAATAACAATAGGCGAGTGAAGAAACCCAGTGCTTGTCTATCAGTAGTGGAGACATCACGGATAGTTTCTAACTTCTTAGCCTTATCTACTAATGCATCTATCTTTTGTGTATTCATTATTGGATGGTTATGTTTTTACAAATGTCTGCCATTTTGATGGGATTGCTCTTGGCATAAACATCACAAGTAGTGGTGATGCTGGAATGCCCTGCTAATGTGCTAACTGATTTGAGGTCTATACCAGACGAAATAAGATTTGTAATAAAAGTTCTGCGACCGCTGTGGCTGGTGAAAAAGTTTCCCAGACCAACCTGTGAATACATTTTAGTGAATAACTGTTGGAGTGCCGCAGGGTTATAAGCTCCACCCAACTGGGTCATTATGAATGGGCGTTTCATTTCTTTCTTTCCCATAACTGGTATATCAACCCGTTCATCCTTATCAGTTATTTGTTTTCTTCTAACAACACCATATTCCATCATTGCCTTTTGGACCGCGGGATATGATAGATAAAGAGTGCGAGTTTTATTACCTTTACAATACTCTTTTCTCAATACTATTTGTTCTCTTAGCTCCCAGTCCTTAGTAAATATATCCCCCATAGTTAGTGCTGCCAACTCGCCCACCCTGCAACCAAGATATACACTCATATTGAGTAAGCATACATTTCGCACAGAATGACGGGTGGATTGCTGAAACTGGAAAACTCTTTTTATTTGTTCTTTGCTAAGAACCTCTGCCTGTCCTTGCTTTCTTGGATTGTTATTCATAATAAACCTCCTACAAATAGTATATATGTTTATTTGTTGATATATCAACAAATGTATTTTTCAACTGTTTTCCTAAACTCTCAATCATAAAAATCTTTCGTAGTGGATAAGTATATAAAAATATAACAATAAACCATCTTTTTATATACTATCTCATATGTTGATTTTATAGTCAAGGAAAATAATAGGCATAAAATCCTTTATCCATAAGGAGTTATGGCATCAAAATGGAAGAAGCATATAAAAGTATATCTTTTTATATACAACTTGCGTTCGTTTTTAGAAATGCCTATACTCAAACTATCCAAAAGGTTAGAAGAAAAAAATGATCGATACAACGAACCCGAGTTGGCATTTATCCGTTTGGGCGTCACATGGGACGCTCTACGGCGAGGAAAAGTATTGGAAGGAACTATCCAATATAGAACCACCGCATGCCCTTGAAAGCGACGATACACCTACTCTCAAACCATTTTTGAGTGCGGAGTATGCAGAACAGCTAAATCATAATAAGAAAAACTATCCCTATCTGGTGCCAGAAACAGGGGAAGTGAAAGACGATATAAAGCGTTTGTTAGAGGTGGGTGATTTAGAGGATGAACTAATCAAACATTACTATACAGACGCTAACGGAGACAGGCTCAGCGACTACCAAACCGTATGGGATTGGAAACCGCAATGCTCACATAATCATAAGTTATGGCAAGACCCGATAAGGTCGGATTACTTTATGAGCTTTATGCCTTTCTCTGCAAAACATCTAAAAAAGTTTATTTCATTTCTCAACCTGGGCGGTATTCCAAGTAGGGAAGTTTTAGGTTTAGAGTTTAGGAATGATAAGAAGCCGGGATTAGATGCAATAGAGGAGTATGCAACAAATAAGTATTACTGGGATGAAAGGGAATGGAACAGGTTTTTCTTCCCAGATAGAAATAGTGAAACAGGTCAAAAACTAACAGAGGAGGGATAGCATGAGTTTATCAACAGCTTTCAACGAAACATTAGATAAAGATAAGTGGATAAATGAAACGATAGATACGATAAATACTCTATGGAAGAAGTCGGTTGAGGATGTTTTAGAAGCTTGTAAGTTATTAGCAGAAGCTAAACAACTTCTAGGTGGTAATGAAAAAAAGAAAGATAAGCGTCATCTGTGGGAACATTTCTTAGCAAATGATGAACTAAAACTCACCCAGAGAACTATTGAGAAACTTACAAAAATAGGCAACTGGAAATATATTACTGACCCATCTGTGACCTGCAAACTGCCTCCAGCATGGAGCACCATTTATGAACTGGTTGTATGGAGTGAAGATAAGGAAAATGCTTTCCTACGAGCAATAAAAAATAATGATGTGAAATGCGATATGGAAAGAAGTGATGTAGCCAAACTCAAGAGTGGCAACATATCGGGCAAAAATCTAAATACCAAAAGGATAGTTTCTATAGAAGTAAATGCAGATGATTATGCTAGTTGGGATGTTGCTAAGTTAGGAGAAGTCAAAACTGCTTTAGAGAAAAACCTCAAAGCAGTAGAAAACAAACTTTCTATTTCTGTAAATACTTCTGCTTTGGATGAAAAGATAAAAGCTATAGAAGATAAAGCAATAAAGAACGAACAAAACAAAGGTAAGGATGAACTTACTGTGGTGGGTAAGCTACAGAAGATGGTTGATGCAAACCTAGAAAAAAGCACATCACTAAATCAGAGTTATAAGGGTATGACCGAGGTGGAAAAGATAAATGCAATCCAAAATGACTTTCATAATCCTAAAACTATTAGCAACTACATCAAGGTGCTACATAGCAACTGGAAAATCAGCACAGATGTATTGGGCAAAGGAAAAGTATTTACAGGGGTATTTGACGAAACATTTTTTGAAAAAGAACTGGAAGCTGTTGGTAAGTAAAAACTAAACAACTTTTTCTTCACCGAATACGGCTATCAATAGTTTTCGTGCTTCCTCGCCTCTGTCGCGGGTCTTGCCGAAGATGTTTGATAGCCGTTCTAGGTTGATGCAAGTATGTTCTGAAAAGAATGTTTTATAAGTAGAGAAACACCTAGAGGAAAGAATGTTTCTTGTTTCTTGCTCAACTCTTTTCTGCAAATAAAGGTTATGTAGAGTTGAGAGGTATGTAAGTTTTTTAGTTCTCCTATTCCCATCTGCATCAAACTCCATGAAGTATTTATCAACATCTTCAACACTAGAACAAACAGGGCAATCATAGGGGCAGGGAAAACGAAAGGATTTATTAGGTTTATATTCTTTTGCTACTGTTATGGTTTTACCTACCATGCTGTCGTTTTCATTTCTTCCTAACCAATACACTCCGTTCTTTGCAACATAGCTATAACTGGAAGTATCACAAGTAATCTGCAAATCTATATCCATTTCATTTATCAACATTTGGATATACTGAAAATAAATCATGTATTTTATTGAGCCTACACCGAACAAATGTAGTCGCTTACACTCTTCTTTCTCAAACTCTTTATTCTGAAAGAACACTAATAGACCAGAAGCAAACTTCGCTTCCATACCCAACTCAGCATCAGCGTTTTTATTACTTATTCCACCAAGAGCCCATCCATCAAACTTGTATTCAGAAATATTGGAATACCACTCTTCCATGGCTCCTTTACTTTCACCCTGTAATACATTCAGTATCTGCTCACCATTATGTTTTCTATTATCTGAATAGTATTTAGCTGACACCAAAGAAAGTGCCAGGGCTTCCTTATCATCATAGAAATGAGAACCCGTTGGGCGATCCAGAATAGGGAACACATCACCATTCTTTTCACTCCATGATAATGCTATTGCATCGGTATATTTTGTTTTATCAACAGTATTCATCTTCAACTGGTAGCCACCGCTGTCAATAAAAACATTTGTTTCATCACCCATTCCTAACTCATGTCTGAAAGTATCTTTACGGAAGTTTGTTCCGGCTGAGATAAGCACCATAGGGTTTTCATCAAACTCTTTGAGTGCGTAGTAGGGATTTGATTTTTCAGAATAGATACGGAACTTTGGTGTGTCCTCTAAAAACCTACTGATTATTCCACCCGATAAAGCCGGAATGTATTGAGCATTTCTTTCCATTTTATTCCCCATAGAACAGTATATGAAGCGACCACCCTATCAAATATAGGAGCATACACAGCAAAGTTATTTTTAGCTTCCCAGTTTTTATATAAAGAAAAATAAAAAAAACTCTGAAAAAAAATACCCCCCCAAATCTACACTATATATACACGCTTAGTACGCAAACACCCACAACATATAGTCATTAAAAACCACCAAAAATATGCCAGAGATGCTCCATCTTATAAATAGTATTAGGAAGTATATGAAAGTGAGAAACCGACATAAACCATTAGAAAGGTACAGCAGGTTATTAGTCTTACCCTGCAAACTATAAGAGATATGGAAACACAACTAACAACAGCTCAATCATTATTTGATAAGGATTATAAACACCGAATAACGCTGAACTATAGAAATGATTTGGACCGCCCAAGAGATAAAGCAGATGCGGATATACGGATGTTGCAAAGACGCTTACATAAAAAACTATTCGGCAGAGGAGAATGGGATTTGCTTTGGTTTCCATCAACAGAAACTAAAAATAAGTATGGCGGAAAGGTGCGACTCCATTTCCATTTATTAGTTGGAGCATTACCAGATGGAGCAAGAAAGCTAGAGATGCCTTTGGAGGATTTGATACGGAGTGAGTGGGAGCAGATGGGATGCTCAACTAAATCTAAAAACCCAGAAGTTAGAAGTTTGATTGAAGTTATTGACCGAGAGAAAAGTATTGGCTACCCAACAAAATCATTTGGTGATGAAAGATACATAAGACGGCAAAACTATCTTGCCAATACAGTCAAAAAAGAAAAATGGGAATGTTGGTCTAGTGCAACCAGACAGATTATTAGGCAAGACATACGAGATATACAAAACAATATTGCGAGTAAAAGGGGCGAGGATTTATTTGAGTGTATGCCCAACACATTCTTTGTGAAGTAAAGCAACCTGCCAAAAAGTTATAAAAAATGCTGTGGGCGTTGAAGATCCCCAGTTTGCGTGAGGCGCTGACTTTAATAAGGCTTACAGGTGAAGACATATAAATAGAGAAAAGAGCAGAAATGATTATTCATTATTGTAGAAGTTGGAGTTTGACTAAAACCAATAGAGTAAAGCTTAGAGAGAAACAAACAAAGGAGACAAACTATGAAACCAAAAACAACACAGAAGAAACATAAGAAAACAAAGGTTAGTAAAGAAACATTACAGAAGAGAGAAGCTTCAACACTCATTAGAAAAATATATAACTACGAAAGAAACCTAACCGAAGCAATAACTTCTGTTTATGAAGATAGCGACGACAAGCTAATGGCAACACTCCTTTATGTAGCTTTATATCCTCAACTGAAAAACCATATCAACATCCACCACTATAAGGAGTTCCATTTGTTGATACAGAATAATGAAGAGTTTAGAGCACGGGTGTATGCGAATGAAAAACCATATTCGTATATGGAAGATGAGGTTTTACATTATGACCTTGTGCCTATGTTGCACCACCAGCTGATGGATGCAGTTAGGGAAATGATTGTTTCTGGTGCTGGCAGAAAATACCACAACACAATAAATAAAATAGCAGATGCTATTAGAGCTAAAGGAGATGAGCTATGCGACAACCGATAAGTTTTGCCGAGTTCCTGAAACTGCCAGAGGATGTGCAAGAAAGTATGGGCAGATTGGAAAATGAAAATCTAACAGAAGAGCTATCACCTACTGCTCAAAAGAAACTTATGATTTCCCTTGAGCGTAAACTAAAGGATTTTGATTTCTGGTATGTGATGGGAGACAACTCTGCTTGGAAGAAAGGGAAGAAAGCTGAAGAAGAAATATACAAAATAATGGATGAGCTAGGCACAGATGACGCTAAATCCCTCTACAAAATGTATGCAAAGAAATCAGGTATGAATGAAGCACTCATATCAAATGACGGTATAAGTCCATCCACCAGATCATCTATAAAAAGTTATATGAAAGACCTTGATAAGCTTTGTCGCAAACATAACTGGGAGTGGCAATACGAAGAAGATGAAACAAGTTTTAGAAAAGGGAGAAAAGAAGAGCAAGAAATCCGTGAGTTAGTTGTAGAAATAAAAGAGCTCGGCAGTATTGAGGGTTTTGATTTATATACAAAATATGCAGCAAGGAATGGAATAAAAATAAAGTATTTCCTTGAATCCAGACCAAGTGAACTTGAGACTATTGAAGACCTTTCCCAGTTCCCTGTAAATGAAATCAAAATAAAGTATTTCCTAGAAGCACTGAAAGACCCCAGACCAAGTGCCTATGAAAAACATCTATACAAAAAGATGAAAGAATGGGGCATCAAAGATTTGGATGAGCTGGAAGGTGAAGCGAAGGTGAGATTTCACGCCGAGTTAGATGCAGATGCTCCTGACCCAGTAGAAGAAAGTAAATCTATTTTCCCAGAGCAGAATGTATCAAGTAAAAATATACAACTGGGTTATGGCGAAGAAAGACCTGTAGGTGGCAAATCTAATCACGGCTTCTGCGACCCCGGCAACTTATACGACAACACAACAACTTGGCAACCACCATCCAACGAAAGGAAGAAAAGATTATGATTTCTAATCTACTAAAAGCACATAAAAAAGAGATTTATATGCTTGCTCAAAAATCATCACAAGGAAAAACACTGCTCAAACAGCTAGACAACATTTGGGTAAAGTTGGAAAAACTAATGATAAAGGAAATGAAATAATGCCAATCAACAAAGACAATAGTTGCAGTTTGGGTTTTACAACTACAAAAGAAATAGCAGAAACTATAGATGATTTATCAGCCAGGATAGGAATAACGAAAGCTCAGTTTATTCGTAAGGCTGTTGTAGAGATGATTTGGAAACACAACCAACAAATGAAACAGTTTGAAACAATAAGGGGAGCATAAGCTCCCCCCCTTCCCTATTGCATTTTCCATCCCGATTCTGTTTTACAAAACCGAGTAAATGATTGCTGTGATGGTGGTGCTCCCTGTTGGTCTATTGAAATGCTCACTTCAACTTCCCTGCATACATATTGGTTATTAGGATACTGGTGAGGTTGCGTGTAGGTGTAGCGTTTCCATTGCTCTTGTGAGTTTGGCTGTGGATACTGGTATTGCGGTTGATTGTAGGTGCGTCGTGGCATCACTCTTTGCCGGATGATTTGATTTTCCATTACACCAGTTTGTTGATTGGGTATTTGTTTGGTAATAGTCTGCTCGGTTGTTTCCCCATCCTTGCTATTGTTTAACACTCTCTCAATCAACTCCACTTGCCTATTCTGGTCGGCAGTATCCATCATATCGCCACCCTTCCCTAAAAGTAATGCTCCGAGTAAAGCACCCCCACCGATTGCGGCAACCTTCCCTGCCCCTTTTAGATTTTTCCCTAACAGATGACCTGCAGTAGCACCACCAACTCCACCTAAAGCTATTCCTACATTTCTGTTAGTGAAGTAGGGATTAGTGCCAGAAGCACAACCAATAAATATAAACATACTGATCAAAGCATAAATCGTATTTCTCATAATCTTTTCTCCTATAAATGTATATTTGACGCTTTGTTGATTTATCAACAAATATACATATATATTATTTGCTTTGTGTAGAAAAATCAACAACCCTTATGAATAAATCAACAAATACACTTATTGACTTATTGTTATTTCTTTCATAAAATATGTTTATGATTATTTCTATTGTTTCTACAAAAGGCGGGCAGGGAAAAAGCACCCTGGCATTATGTTTGGCATACAGCAAAGCATTCAGTAAAGCATTTCGGTCAATAGCTTTAGTTGAGATGGATAAACAAGGAACGCTAAAGAGTTGGTATTTGGAAAGGGATGTAGCAAAGAACAACGGAGTATCCTTTACACACTTGGTGGAAAAGAATAAACCCGTTGTAGTGAATACACTGACAGACCTAATAAAAAGAAATGATGTTGTGATAATGGATGTGGCAGGAGAGGGGATAGGTGAAGTTTATACTCAACTCGCTACAAGGTTGAGTGATGTTTGTATTATTCCCATGCGGTCATCTGTAAATGATGAGGCAAGTTTTTATGATGGTCTAAATCCCGTTATACAATCATCCATTAAAGAAAAACCAAAAAGAGGTAAAAATACATTTTTTCTTTTACCAACATTCGTTCATCCGGCAAGTAATCCAAAAAAGATAAAAGATTATTTTGAGGCAGTCATTCCCAAATATATAAAAGTTTTACCCTGCTGTTTCTTTCATAGAAGTGTGTTTGATTATTACAACGCAGATGGGACAACCCTACAAGAGTTTGTTGCTTCTTCTAAAACAAACAAACGAGAAAATGAAAAAGCAAAGCAAGCGAACGAAGATATAGAAACTATTGCTAAAACTATTCTCAAACAGGGATAAAGATAATATGACAACCATTAGAAAGTCAGGTAGAAGCAGAAAAGAAAAAGCAGAGATTTTTGAGGTAGTTTCACAGGCAGTGGAGACAGGTAAATCCATTTCCAAGAAAATGGAAAATGGGAATGAAGAAAAGGTCAGGATGACTGCTTATCTAAAAGAAAGTATCCACGAAAGGTTGCTCCGGGCAATCACAGAGGAAAAAATCAAACAGGCTAAAAAAGGTGATAAATCGGTGCAGGGTAAGTTAGATTTTTCTGCAATCACAAATGAAGCATTAGATGTTTGGTTGAGTCAGCATAAATACTGATTGTAGCGTGGTTTTTAGGGGTGATTTTTTTTGGGGTTATACAGGTATAGATAAACTATAAAGATGGTCTTACAACGGCATACAACCCCTCCATCACCTACAAACGATAACCTTGGCATATTTCTCTACTGGAGGCATCGCAAAGATGATCCCCTGTCAACCAAAGAAGTCTACGAATCCAGTCAAATGCAACGATCAATAGTTTCTAGTCAGCACCTTACCTTGGGCATCGTAAAGGGTATGTGGAATGCATCACATTTCTTGGATTTCTACCTAGGTGATGCAAAAGGAAACGGCGTTCAGTCTTATCTCAAAGTTTTTCCAAATGCAAATTATCAGTCAGCCAAGGCATCAGCCAGTCGATTGCTGAAGAAACCAAGTGTTATAAAGGCAATGAAATCGAAGTTAGAAAAGATGGAAGGTGTTGAGAAATGTTGAGGTCTTGAGCGTTGATGTTAACCTTTTTTATCTACTGGTATGATTGCTGAATTCAGTCTTGTCGAATGCTTGGGTGAGATAGATGAGCGGGAGGCTAAGCATGAGGAGAGTTGACTTGCATATTGTGGCAAAAACTTCATAAGAGCGTTCATAGCTACCCAAAAAACAGAGAGCATAATCATGAATTTAATGAGTATAGCCATTAACAATAAAAGGTGAGTGAGGGTGAGAATCGAGGTTCATTCCCCAGTGATGAATCGGCTTGTGATTCTGTTCCCTGAAAGGCTGATAGAAAATTAGCCTATGGACCTATGAAAAATACTTTGTATTTTTGCGCAGGTGACCAGACCCCGTTATTTATACCAGATTTAAGATTCAGTGTTCATAGGTCATAATTGTGCGTGAATCTGTATCGTTTAATGTTCCTTCCAAAAAAGGTTCTCTGGTATAATTTATAAAACTCCAAGAGGCAGACCATGCACTTGGCATAGTGACGCATTGATGCTGGCTTAGATTTACTAAGTCCTACTTATTAATAGTATCAAATTCTGAGGCATATATGGAATCCGATAAAGAAACCCGCGAGACAGTACAGGCCCGGTTGGATGTTTTACGCAAAGGCATTATCAGTGAGGAAAATTCCGCGAATTATTATATGACCC
>Ga0209091_10004142_pt1 | contig 11390 bp, 8 predicted proteins | sample ArcticOcean_MG_C_6_FD_187438 | JGI IMG/M metagenome (GOLD analysis project Ga0209091, IMG submission 187438) | Marine microbial communities from western Arctic Ocean - ArcticOcean_MG_CB8_128 (SPAdes) (version 2) | ecosystem: Environmental > Aquatic > Marine > Oceanic | place: Arctic Ocean...
CTGATTTTGTCACAGGTAACTTGTCTAAAATACATAAATCTGTACTGTGTTCTAATTTTCCTGCAATTCGTGAATTAGCAGGAGGAATATCTCTCCCTGAAGGATCAACTGTAGGGTTCCCTAAGAGAAGGGAAATACAGACTTCTAAATCATCATTAAATGCATGCTCTAATCTGCACGCAGTCGCATGGACGTCCCCCTCAAAAGGAAGTAGGGTCAACAAAACCTCTGCTAACCGGTGTCGTCTTTTCATCATCATACCATGTTCAAGACCAATCTCGGTCAAACTTACTCCTTTGTAAGGAATATAATCGACAAATCCATTTTTGGCCAAACGTTGGACCATTTCTGTCGCAGATGCAGGAGACACATCAAGATATTTTGCAAGATCACCATTACGAACTCTTTGTCCCGGTAATCTCTCATGGAAATCATATAGGGTTTCTAGGTACTCATCCTCAAATTCTTGAAAGTGACCTGCCCCCATTGTAGATGCCACCTGATTCATTACAATTGAATGTATTTCATTCCGCCCTTGCTTCAAAAATAGCCTCACAGGCAGGACAACGCGCTTTAGCCGGTCTACGGTCAAACGGAACCTTTAGTTTGCGAATACATTTTGGACATTCCAGAATATCGTTATCAGATGCAGACCAAAGGCCATCTTGTGGGATTTCTTGAGGCGCTTCGTCAGGAGTTACTTCCGGCTCCTCTACTTTGGCTTCAATATCAAATCTATTCTCACACTCCGGGCATCTAACTCCGCCATTATACGTGCTGGGTACACGCAGTCTTCGGTCGCATGTAGGACAAGCGACCTCGATCTTATCATCTTTAGAAACCGAAGGCTTATCCCCGGTTTTCTTCTCTTTCTTTTCTTTCTTTGGTGAATTTTTCATTCTTATGATAAAAATCAGTGCCATTCCAACTACTAAGCCACCAAGTATGCCACCCCAAGGAATAGCAAACTCATCGCCATCCCCTTCGACCGATTCAGAGATAACCATGACTTGGTCACTAACACTTTGTCCATCTACATGCCAGGTTACAATAATTTTGACACTGTCACCATGTGGCCATTTCACTACAGCGTTTAGGTCATTGGAGGAAGAATCCATCGATGGACTTGTAATCGAATTTAAAATAGTTCCATCATCATCTGTGATTACGATTTGTCCTTGAGGAGTGGAGCCACTACCTAAATTGCTCACTGTATAATACAAAGTAACTTGGGAATCTGCGATTGGAACTTTCGGTTGGGTAGATGGATTTACTGTTACCTGAGGTGTAATTGAGTGAGGTGGGATATCGGTTTCTGCATCTACATAAGAACCAAAACCAATAGTCCAGCCAGTTGTAGAGATGCTGGCAAATGCTTGCTGTCCATCTTGATGGCCTATATTCATTGAGCCAAAGGTTCGCCCAGACATCAAATCCCTCTCCTCCATCATTGAATCACTTTTGAGGCTGTCAGTAATAGTACCAAAATTGAGAACAACTGTCCGGTCGCGACCTTCAGACAAATCGATTGCCCAAGAAATTATAATTCCATCTTCGGCGATTATAATAGATTCAATGTCCATAATTATTATCTGAGATGCAAGTACTGGAATTATTATGCTCCCAGAAAGATTGGAATCTACTGCACCATCGGCACTAATTACACTCCAATTCACCAAATGATCACCTGCTGAAGAAAATGTAAAATCATTACTTACCTCGCCTGCTTTGCCACCTTCCAATGTTGTAGAAGAACCGTTTTGCAAATCTCCATCGATTTCAACTCGCATACTGGCGTTTCCAATTGCATCCCCTTCATTACGGAGTAGCATAGAAAGTGTCACTTCATCTCCTGTATGCCATGGTCCACCAAGTAAAGATGGTGAATTGTGGCCGGCACCAAAGAAAATAGCTGAACTCATAGATACCAAATCACTTGCATTTGTCGTAGAAGAGGTCCTAGCACCATCGGATGTACAATTTAATTGGCCCGGTTTAGAAATCATCGAAACCGAAACATTGGTCGAACCCAAAACTGGAATTGACACATTACCTGAATAGATTTGGTCACTGTCGAACCAACATACTAGCATGCCGTTAAATGGGGATTCCCCCGTATTATTGGCAATTAAGTTCCATGAAATTGTTGAGCCGGGCTGAGGTTCATTCAATCTATCAACACTAAGAATTAATTCTGGTAATGGTGGTGGACCAATATAGAATTGCGTCGAAAATGAATTATCACTTGTATCTGGATCAGATGGTCCAACTAGTAAAGCCGAAAGTTCAGCCGTTCCTTCAGTTAGTTGTTCTGTAGTGAAGGAAATAACGATTGCCGAATCGGGATCTGCATCTACTAACTGTGATTGAAGTACAACCGAGTCTAATGTGAGGTTTAATGTTCCATTCCATGCAACATCGCCATCATTGATTACTGGAACATCAATTCTAGCATAATCGCCGTCATTAATAGTCACATTACTCGTATCCGCACCCGTCGAATTAACACCGGTGAATGTTGGTGAACCTAAAGAGATGTTAAGAGGCCTAAGACGATGTATCGTAGTATAATACGTCGTCCATTGATTAGCCCCTGGGACTCCAATATCACCTGACAACGATATTGAGAGATTTGATAATCCCAATGGCGCATTTCCTAGCATTGTTTCAATGTAAGTCACCACACCATCATCAACCAAAGCATTACCATTATCCGAATCGATTACACCACCCTCCAAATCACTCAAAGTGGCACTCCAATTTACCGATGCGGAATTCGCACCACCCACTCCGATTAGAGAAATGTTGATGTCCACAGGACCGGCGCCAACCACTCCGTCACCAACTACAGAAACCGAATCTATGACTCCGCCATTAGCCTGTGCGACAGGCACTAGCGCCAATGATAGTAGAAAGACCACCATTACGGCTCGCCGCATGTAATACCCTCGGGGCAAGGGGGTTCTTCACCTTCACCCAACTTAATGGTGCGTCGTAGCCTTTATTCAAGAGAGTCAGGTGGCCGCAGTGATTGCAATGGATGCTAACGACCTTCTCGCCGTGTCGCCAAAGTTACTGGCACAGGCTATTTTGCATAGAAGAGAACGCCTATCGGAGTTGATTCCCGATGATCTTGAAGCTCGGAAAGTGGAACTTGCCGAGGCTGAACCTTTAGCAAAATCCGCTCGTGAGGAGAGGGATGGAATAAATTCCAAAGTTGCTAGCCTAAAAGCCGAAAGAAATGATGCTCAGAAGAAGGCTAGGGCATTATTCGAGAGGTCGAATCAAATCCGTGAGCAACTCATAGCAGAAGGTGGGATGAAGGACCCTGACCCTAAATGGGCTCAGGATAAATTATCAGAAAAGTTGCAATCGATTGAAACCCAATTGGAAACCAATGCCGGAACTCACAAGACCGAAGAGAAATTCATTAACGAAATGAAAGCTCTGATGCGAGAACACGAAGAATGGGTTGCAGAACGATCAGCATCTCAGCCTCTTGTAAAGGAAATGAAAGAATCACGTACTAAAGCAAAAAGCCTCCTAGATTCTGCACAAAAAGCCCATGATGCCATGGTGGAACTTGTAGGCGTTAATGCTGAGAGGCATGCTGACTTCGTCCGCTGGGAAGAAGTCAGAAGAAGATCTACATCTCGTACTAAGAGACTTGAAGATGCATTAACATCGAGTCAAGACGCTTTGGAGTTTTGGAAAACAAGAGTCGGTAGTAGTGAATTTGATGACTTAATTGTCGATGCGACTAGAGTCAGAAATGGTGGCCAATCATCAAAATCTATTGCTAAGGCTAAAAAGAGTACAAAAAAGATAGAGCCAAAAACCAAGAGCGGAGGTGAAGAAGAATGAGTGACCGATGTGAAATCACTGGACTATCTCAAGAAGATGTCAACTTTTTCGGTTACTTACACCCCCATATCATTGGAAAACTAGAACTTAACATCCCTAGTAAAGACACACTTACAAGTTTCGAGAAGCCATTGGAACGAATTGTTTCAAATAATCGCTTTGGCACTGGTGATATAAAGCGCAAAGATAGCCTGGTCAAGCACCTTGAAAAGAGTGTTTCTTCAAAATTCAGTGGTTCTAAATTAACAGTATTTGGATCCTCAGAAAGTGGCCTTTCACTAAAAACCGGTGACCTCGACTTGTGTCTGCAATTACCAGAAGCGAATCAAAAGAAAGTAATCAAGAGGATGAGTGGCATGCTGCGCGGCCAGGGAATGGAAAATGTACAAGCATTGACCAGAGCAAAAGTTCCTATTGTGAAATTCAGCGACCCTAGAAGTGGCATACAAGTAGATATTTCTATCAACAATATCCTCGCATTGCATAATACCAATCTGTTGTCAAAATATGCAAAACTTGACAAGAGGGTTAGACAACTAGCTGTTTGTGTAAAGCATTGGGCATTACACCGGAACTTATCAGATGCACCAAATGGCACACTCTCGTCATATGGATGGTCTATTTTAGTTATCAATCACTTGATTAGCGAAGGAGTAATTACAAATTTACAATCTGGCGATGACCGAACATTGGTTGAGATTGGTAGCCATGAATTTGATGTCACAATCAACGAAATAGAAAAGTTTGAATCCACCTCAAAGGCAACTCTTTCTGAATTGGTATATTCGTTCTTCACAAAATATGCAACATGGGATTGGAATAACCAAATTATTTCTATCCGCAACGGAGCGCCCCTTTCAAGGGATGAAAAGGGTTGGATGAATGAAGAACCCAGTGCACTAGACGTAGTAAATAGCAAGAAAGAAAAACCTCCGAGAATGGGGGAACATCATCTTTCGATTGAAGATCCATTTGAGGTTGACCATGACCTTTCAAGAGTAGTTAGGGCGGTTGGTGAATTGCGGATAAGAGATGAACTTCTTAGAGCCGCTAAGTTATTTGGAGATGGAACTAATTGGAAAAATATCTGTGACACGGTTGAACCAGAACGTCTGAAAGATATGGAGCCTGCAGACTTATTCCACGATTTGAGAGACAAAACTGATGCCGTAGTTAAGGATATGCTGGAAAAGATAAAAGCAGAAACAATCTCTCTCGAAAAGATAGTAGAAGCACTTGATTCTGAAAGACAATCAAATATTCGAATGGCTAAGGCTATGCGAGGGGTTATTGAGGAAACATCAGGTTTGCGAAAGGAGCACAAATCGATTATTGTTAAACTCAGAGATAGAAACAAGCAAATCGATGCTGCTAAGCAATTGCGTGATAAAATTAATTCCGATATTATACTTCCAATTCATATGATTGAGGATGAACTTGCGAAAGTATATTCGCGTTTGACTGAGGAAATTGACATCCACAGAGTTCCATCACTAGAAAGAGAAAAGGTTCAGTTCTCCTGGTTCGTTGAATTACAAGCTATGCATGGAAAGGCGCGTGAGGCAAGTGAATTACATCAACGCTTCATTGAATTGGTTATAGAGCAAAAAACCGAAATCAAGAAACTCAAAATATTTGAGACTAAACATGATGAAGCAACTACAAAACTCCTCGCTGATGAGCCGTTACTAAAGGACAAAAGCATCAATTCCAACGAAGTACGCTCATATGACCGACAAACTCTGAATATCCAACGCGCACTAAGGCAGCGCCGTGGAGAAATGCACAAACATCGTCGTGAATCTGGACGCTTGGAAGCATGGATACGTAAGAAGGATAGTCGCCCACCTAAATCTGGAAAGCGGGATGGGCCCAAAGATAAGTCAAGAAAGCCAACACCGACTACACCCAAGGTTTCCACTGGCCCAATGACGCTCGGGGATATTTCTGGCCTTCTATCTGAACTAAATACTCAATCAACAACAAAGAAGGAAAAGAAGGTTAGTTCAAAGAAAGCAGGTATGCGTAAGTTAGGAAACTTAGGTGCGCATCGTGGTTCTCGTGGGCAATATCAGAAGAAGGACTGATGAATAAGTAGTGACACCAGAAAAAACGATGGGCGTACGATGGTGTCTAGGACCCAGTCCAAAATCATTGGACATGCCAACTATCGAGGTTGTTAAACAATTATTCCTAGATCAAACTGGAGAACGTTATGCAGAAGCATCAGTGCGAAGCCTTCCCATACCAGAATGGGGAGGTAATTTGGTACTATTAGATGATAATGGGATGCTGAGGGGACTCTTATGGGCCAATAAATTCAGTGAATCGAGAGTGCGTATTGTCGCATTTGCAATCGATTCAGACTACAAGGGTAATGGATTCGGCTCCGAGGCATGGTTAATTCTGTTGAATGCTGCGCGAAATGATGGACACAACGAAGTTCAATTAGAGGTAAGGGGAGATAACCAATTCGCCATAGACTTCTATAGAAGGAGGGGTTTAGAGGTCGTTGCTACTTTAGATGGATATTACAAAGCAGGTGTAGGATATGTTATGCGAGGAAATATTTGATGCAAAAAGCCATCATCTGTCGGTGACCACACCATAACGTGGCAAACACGATTATTCCGGATTTGGTCGATGGTGAGTGCATAATTTCAGCCGCTCTCATGAGCCCTGAGGGATTTACCATTGAGAGAACTTCGAATCAATTTAAGCCTACATCGCTGATGGCGATAATGGATCTCAATCCTAATTCCTCGTTGATTACGGTAGTTGCGGAAGAACATACTGTAGTTGTATCTAGGCTAGAATCAGGCCATTCAATTGTAATCCAGTGTCCAAATGGTTGTAATTTGGGTAAAGCAAGAATGAATTTATCTAATGCTTCCAAGGCTATTTTGCCATTCCTTTAATTGGCCTCCCGTAGGGAGGCTTCAAATGGGTAAGGTCAGTCGCCCAGTCGCTGATAGTACGGGAGTACACAGCGAACAGGTGCGAAGGATAATGGCTGAAATAAAGGAAATCCTGGATGAAAAGCGAAAATTAGTCGACCAGAAGGCAACTCAGTATCGCACAACTCGTGATGATTGGAATGCTCGAACTAAGGCGCATACAGTTATTCGTAACGAACTTAATTCTGAAGTTCGTGAACTCATTCAGAATGTCCGACAGCAGCGTGAAATCCGTGAACAGATGAACGAATTAGTTCGTGAAAAGAAATCAATTCGCTCTGATGCTAACAAAAAAGTAAAGGAAGCTAAATCACTGCTTGATTCAGATCGTACCGAGAAGGAAGCACCAGCTCCAGGCCCACGTGGTCGCAAAGAGAAAAAGGTGACTGTCCATTCACTTCGCAGGGACCTACAGAAGTTTGAGCGAGAATTCGAACGTGGGGCCCACACTGGAAGTAATGAGAAAAAAATCATGAAAGTTATGAAAGACATCTCATCTCAGATCCGTGACATGAAATCCTCTGAAGATTCAAACGGTGACTTGAAGGAAGCTCGTGGAATGCTTCGTGAAGCAATGGTAACTCAAGAAGAAGCCCACGAAGAAGTTCAGACTGCTGCACAGGCAGCCCAAGAAGCACACGAACTTATGCTTCAATGGAACAAGGAAGTAGACAGGCAACGTGAGCAAGCTGAAACCGCACACCGTGAACTTCGAAAATCAAAGAAGGAAGCAGACAAGGCTCATCATTTCTATATTGTAGCTCTAAGATGTCTTCACTCAATCCAAGATATGCTGCGTGCTATGCGTGGTGCTTCATCGGGTGACAATCAACGTGGTGCCCGTGTTGAAGTTCAGGATTTAATGAGCAAGTTGATGAGTGGAGAAACACTCACTACCGATGAATTGATGAAATTACAGCGTTTTGACTAACCACAAGAGATATCTGTATAGCATATAATCAGGGAGGGGAAGCGCATGATAAGTAAGGACGAAATCGCCGGTATTCTCGAGGATTACGAACGTCTAAAGTTGCGTGTTGGAATGACTGCAAGCCATTCTGCTCTCGATATTTGTGACGGGGCAATCGAAGAAGGATTCCCCACAGCAGCATATTGCCAAGCAGGAAGAGAAAAGACCTATTCTCAATATTTTAAAACTCAAAGAACTTCTTCTGGAAGAGTTCGACGAGGAATGGTTGACAAGGCAATTGTGATGGATTCGTTCAATGATGTCATGCAACCAAAGATGCAAGATGAAATGCGTAAGAGAAATGTTGTATACATTCCTAACCGTTCATTCACATCCTACTCCAGTATTGACGACGTGGAAAATAACTTCCATGTCCCAATGTTTGGTTCTCGAAACATGCTTAGAATGGAAGAAAGAACCGAAGAACAGGATTACTATTGGATTCTAGATAAAGCCGGGCTGCCTTACCCTGAGGCAATCGCTGACCCACAAGATATTGATTGTTTAGTTATTGTCAAACTACATCATGCTCAGAAGAAATTAGAGCGTGGATTCTTCACTTGTGCATCTTACAAAGAATATTGTGAGAAGAGCGAGACTCTACTAAAGGAAGGCACCATTGACCAAGAGAGTCTTGATGGTGCTCGTATCGAGAAATATGTGATTGGGCCAGTATTCAACCTCAACTTCTTCTATTCACCACTTGAAGAAGAAATGCCAAAACTCGAACTCCTTGGTGTTGATTGGAGATTTGAGTCTTCACTCGATGGCCACGTCCGCTTACCTGCCCCCCAGCAGATGACTATGCCCGCCCACCAACAGATTCCTGAAATGACTGTTGTTGGACATAATACTGCTACAATTCGTGAATCTCTTCTTGAGAAAGCATTCGAACTTGGTGAGAAATTCATCACTGCCTCAAAGGAACATTATGACCCTGGAATAATTGGGCCATTCTGCCTACAGACTTGTATTGACAAAGATATGGATTATGCAATCTATGATGTCGCTCCACGTTTAGGTGGAGGTACAAATGTTCACATGTCAGTAGGCCATCCATATGGAAATGCAACTTGGCGTAAACCGGTTTCCAGTGGTCGAAGAATCGCTATGGAACTACGTCGTGCTGTTGAACAAGATCGTCTTTTGGAAGTAGTAACTTAAGGTGATTTGGATTTCCGAGAAATTTTGGATAATAATTTCTTTCCTTGCATTCATGCTACTCTTTGCAGGAGTAGGTTTGGCCTCAATTCGTGTAAAGAAAGATACAACTGATGATTATTTGGTTGCAGGTCGTGGGATGCATCCTGCCCTTGCTGCTCTTTCTGCAGTCAGTACATGGAACTCTGGCTACATGTTCATCGGTGCAATCGGGTTCACTTATGTGATGGGCTACAATGTAATTTGGCTGGCTATTGCATCAACACTTGGCCAACTTGTTGCATGGATGTGGTTGTACAAATATATTCAAGAAGAAGGTCACAAAAGAAATGTTAGGTCACTATCATCGCTTGTTGGTGATAAGGCGGGCTCGCCAGAAGCAAAATTGGCAGCTGTTCTCTCAGTATTATTCCTAAGCATATATGCTGCAGCCCAACTAACATCTGGTGGTAAAGCATTGCTAGTAATGATGGGATGGTCTGAACTTGTAGGAATATTGATTGGTTTCGTACTGGTTGTTGCTTACTGCTACGCAGGAGGAATCCGGGCATCCATCTGGACTGATGCTATTCAATCGTGTGTGATGATAATTGGTTCTATGATTCTGTGTTGGATTGCATTAGGGGAAGTGGGAGGTTTTAGTGGACTAAATTCAGGGCTTGAATCTCAAGACACTGCATTGACAAATATTATGCCGCCTGACCTAATGTTTGGATTTTCACTATGGGTTTTTGCATTCCTACTTGGGGGGTTAGCAGTCGCTGGACAGCCACAAGTGGTGTCTCGAGTTATGACTCTCGGTTCTGAAAAAGACAGGAAACAAGCAATGATTTGGTTCTTCGTTTGGCAGACTCCATTCATTATTTTGATGACATTTGTAGGATTGGCAAGTCGAGTATTGTTCCCAAAGGCAGACAGTTTCGACCCAGAATTAGGACTTCCTATGCTGGCCATGGATACAATGCCAGCAATCGGTGTTGGCATGATTCTTGCATCGATTTTCGCAGCAACAATGTCAACCGCTGACAGTCAGGTACTCGCCTGTACTGCGGCGATTACAGATGATATCAAACCAGAATGGAGGGAAGACCACAAGACAACAAAGAAGGTCACATTAGTTGTCGCTGCTTTTGCTACTGCAATTTCAATAGGTGGACTTTACGTTCCAGGAGGAGATTCTGTGTTCAAGTTAGTAGTACTAGCAGTATACGGACTTGGAAGCATATTTGTCCCTTTGTTGATTATTCGATGGATGGGATATAAACCAGATTCTACCCATTCGATTGTTATGATGTCTTCAGCATTTATTGCCGTTATAGCTTGGTCGATACTGCCAACTATTTTGGGTTGGAAATCAGTTTCCGGTGCAGATGGTTTATTCCCATCTGTACCTGGAATGGGGGCTGCTTTCGCAGCCCACTTCATTATGAGCGCAATGAGGACACCTGATGTTTCATCTCTGGGAAGATACAATTGGCCAGATAGGAACAAAATTGGAACTTTTGCTGCTGTAATTATGATTCCACTTGCCGCCCTTGAAGTAACTTACCTCGCAACAGCACCTGATTCCATGAACTCCTCTGAACCCGCTCCTGATTCGATGTGGAACCTCACCGTTGAATTTGAACCTCACTTCGAAGAACAGGTGATCAATATCGGTGATGGGGCGACAGACAGTTTCCAATTCGACATCCCAGCCGATGCGATTGGTGTCTCATTCATGCTCAATTATTCGGAATCCAATGAAGGAGGGATAGGTAGTCAATGTGATGATGTAGAATCTAGTTATGATGACACTAATGTCCCCAGCGAATTCAGAGTCATGTGGAACCTGCAGAACATAACTGGACAGAACTGCGGTGAGAATCCCTTGGGAGGCATCGCCACATGGTCGGGTTTCATGCAGACGAATACCTATGAGAATCATCAGATTACAATCTCTGAACTTACTGTGGAGAAGGATGCTGGTGAAATCATCTTCGATGTCAAAGTGGACGTAAATCAGGCAACTCCTATCAACGGAGATAATGGTGAGGAAATCACCTTGATGATGCGTTACAACACGCTCGTCTCATATGAATTAACTGAGGCTGAATGACATTCCTTCTTTGCCAACCTTCCAGCCCAATTCGGCCACTGGCGTATCATCTCTACACAATGGATTTGTGTGGTTTAAGTGGATGAATACAACTTCGCCATCACCCTCTCGTCTCTCACCAAGCATCTGTAATGTTTGTTCTACGGGAGGATGAGGCACATCTCCTTGGCTTCTATGCTTTAGTTCATCAGCACTGAAGAATGTACCATCGATTAATGCAATATCAACCTCGAGATGATTGAGCCAAGCTCGTAAGTCATGTTCACGAAGCGTTTCTTGCCATGTATCATGGTCTGGTAAGAAAAGAAGAGTTTTTTCAGCCTTGATTAGGTAAGCATGC
>Ga0209091_10004144_pt1 | contig 11385 bp, 7 predicted proteins | sample ArcticOcean_MG_C_6_FD_187438 | JGI IMG/M metagenome (GOLD analysis project Ga0209091, IMG submission 187438) | Marine microbial communities from western Arctic Ocean - ArcticOcean_MG_CB8_128 (SPAdes) (version 2) | ecosystem: Environmental > Aquatic > Marine > Oceanic | place: Arctic Ocean...
AAGGAGGATTTTGAATGGGTTGAACATCCTATTGGTAGTGGGGTTTGGTATTTCAAAGACAAGGAAACCTTACTGTGGATAAAACACTGAATTTTGAAAGGTCCCCAATGATATCTTTGAAATTATGATAATTAGCGGTAATTGAAGTTTAACGGTGCCAACCAATCATCTTCATTTGGAGGGTGTTTCTTCAGCCATTCTATGGTAGAAGGCTGAGAATTTTTCTTTACCAATTCATAGAATTTCATAGTGTCGATATTAATTTTGTAACCTCTGGATTCTAAATCCATTAACTCACATGAAAGGATTACACCAGGGGCATCGTGAGTAAATAGTGGTTCGTTCTTCAACTCAATTAGATGGTTTTTGCATACTTTTGCAATATCCGAATTGTTTTCACCAATTTGATTCGCCCAACGAAGACACCAGTATGCAATTCTTTGGGAAGGATGGTGTTCATTCAAACAAGAAATAACAGCATTGGTGAATTTGTTGAAATCAGTTTTCGGCCTTTCACACATTGCGCAACCTTTCAAAAACGAGGCTAAGTAATATCCGTCACCTAATAAATCATCCACATTAGAATCAACTGCTTTAGGCAACTTCCCCTCTAAGGCGGACATCGCTTTATCATTGTCACCAACTTCGAATTGTAATTCCGCATTCATTATCCAACGACGTTTTAAGTCATTAAAATCAGTAGTATTTCTTAATAAATATTTTTCTATTTCAATAGCAAATCCGAGACCGCTGTCTTTGTAACTTAGGGCACGCGATAATGCTTGTGCACCGAGATAACGATTCCACTCTTCATCGAATTCATCTTTCGTTGGTAATACTAAATCATCATCAATGTGTGAAAAGTCAAATTGGTTGTCCTTTATGCCGCCTTGTAAATTTTTGAATTTAATTTCGCGATTTTTTCGAGGTTTGTATCCGCTTTTGAGTAGTTCATTGCATATACTAATACATTTAACAGCTTGATCTTTAGCGCCAATATGATTTGAAGTCCCCAGCATCGCCAATGCAAAATCAAATCTGTCTTTTTCTTGATTCAATTTATTAATCTCAAGGCCAATATCAACAAACCCGTGGATTAATTCACTCACATATTGTCCTTGTTTGGAACTAGAATGAGTGTCCATGTGCTCAAGAAGTTTCTGCCAATCACCTTGACTCAATGCAGAAATTGACTCATTGATTGCAGGACCGAGGAAAGGTTTGACGTAATCACGAATATCTTCCTCTTTTATTTCGTATAAGAATCTAAGAAATGACAAAGGCCTCGCAGTCTCCTTCAGTGCTTGCCTAACAACACCATTCAAACTCGATTGCCTGTATGGTGATTGGAATATTTCATCATAAATCTGTTTATCCAAAACCTTGTCTTTCTCCTTTTTCATAATTTCAAACTTTTTACGATTAATGTTTGCCCCAATGGCGTCAGGGTAACCAATCCATGGGTGTTCACCCTTTGATATGACCCACAATTGGTCAAAATTTAATTTGGGCCAATTTCCCCTTGTTTTTAGTGCAGTAACGAGTTCAGTAATTATTGGTGAAATAATTCCATTTCCCGATTCCAGCGGGCCTACCTGTTCAATAAATACATCTATTCCTTTCTTTGTTTTTATTTTGCTAGAAATAGATTCAAGCACCAATGGCAAAGTATCTTGCCAGAATGACAAATGTGGATCGTTACCCATATCACTTGAATTATTAATTGCATCACCTTCTTCAAAACCAAAGGTGAAGAACATTATATCAGAATGTTTTAACAAATTATTTAATGCAAGTTTATAATTCTCATTCCCGAAATAGCTAGCACAATGAAAATCATGTGGGAGAGATTCTAAATTAGTTTTTGGCGGAATAACCACCCAACACATGGTTGATTTCACCTCTTCTGTTGTATTATCGTCTTTTTTAAATTCGTCCAAACCCCCAGTCTCGTCACCAAGAATCACCCATTTATCCTTTGATTCCAATTTTGTCCAGTCGTGAACAGCGAAAAACAAAGCTTGTTTGAATAGTTCTTTATCTGAAATATCATGTTCATCATTATGCACTATTACTGCAGCACGACAACAGTAACTTATGTATGGGTGACTGGTTCTTTTTGTATCATAGTTAGACCGTAATATATCTGGCCAATTAAATAATGTAACTTTCTTGCCAGGGAATTTTCCAATCACCTGGAATGTAAAATTCAACATCCTTTTATTCATATCTCCAGGAACCTCACATAGTAGTTTATTCTCTGAGTATTCCATAGAGTCTCGGAAGAGAGTGACTAATATAGGTCCATTTTCATCTATTTGTTTAGAAAAGATATTTATCATCTTTTCATTAGATAATGATGAAAAGGGTACCGCCATTGGCAAATCATTCCGACTAATAATTGCTCTTTTATCATCATGTTTTTTTCCATGTTGACCCGAACCAGGTATTTTTAAATCCGGCTTAATATCAATTTTCCAAGTCTTGTCAAATTCTTTAGTAATGTCTTCGTTGGCTTGTTTGATATTTACGCCGTGTTTACCAATCACAAGGCCAATAGGATCCACATCAATAATAATAAAGTTCTTCTTATTTCTTTGTTCAACCGAGACCCCTTTCACATTCACTTTACTATAGAAATCAGAATTATAATAATCCAATACAAATTTCTTTACTTCTTCATCCGAATAATTATTCATATTAAACCACCTAATATTTGAACCAATTCTGGTTCAGCATAGCCCACCATTCTGATTTCACCATTAGGTAAAATGTGGCATTCAACTTCGGTTTGTTCTTGGAGCACTGATTCATCGTATGTGTTCGATATGAAATGAACTTGTTGGTTCCGAGAACCTCGCCATCTAAGCGTTGTATCGCGTAATTCCTGGACAAAACGTCCAGTCACAGCAATGTCACTCGCATCGAAACAGGCTTGCATTGTTTTATCAAACTCTGAAGGCTCATAGCCGGTATACAGAAAGACACTGAGCCCTCTATCTTTGCATCCTTTAATCAATTCAAGACTTGCTTTAGACTGCTGCAAAGGCTCTCCACCAAGCAATGTAATTCCCTCAATACCTTTCAAATTATCTAGTTCAGATAATATCTGTGAAACTTCTATTTCGCCCCCACCTTTGGAAGACCAATACTGCGTATTCCAACATCCTTTACACGCTAATGTACAACCCTGTGTCCAAAATACTGAACGAATTCCAGGTCCGTAAATTTCACTATGGTCAAGTCGGTGACCGATTCTCAAAGTTTGTGACAAAATAATACCTCAACCAGTGCGTACTAGCACCATACGAATTTGTCCATTTTGTTTGGTTTCTTTTACACGGTAACCTAGTGTTTCTGCTTTCTCTAGAATCTCTTGGCGACGTTGTTCAATCAAACCCTGTCTTTGCGCTTCAAAAGCCTCACGCTCAGCCCGAACAGTTTCGCGTTCACTCTCTAACTGGGCACTTTCTTCTTCAGTCCGAAGTCTCCGCAACTTCCTAGTGACTGATTGTTCATATACTTGGCTTATATTATCTAACCAAGACAAATTACTACCTACAGTTCGCTGATTATAACGCAGAGAATAACGACCATGGGATTTTTGAAGAGACCACTCATTACCATTTATTTTAATTCGTAGATGATTCTCATTACTAGCAAGAATAGTCGCTCCAACCTCTTCAAGAGCCTCCACAGCACATTCATGATCAGTCATAGGCACGCTCCTTTCAGTCCAAACTCCACTCATTCAATTGCCTCCTTTTATTCGTTGTTGATTCGAATTTTGTTGTCGCGTTTGCGGTTCTTTCTCATGGTATTCTCGAGTATGTTTGACATCCTCTATCTCTGCTAATTCTGACAGTAGAGCTTCAAGTTCTTCAATACAAGTCTCGCCTTTTAGACCAGTAGTTTTGGCTGACATCTTGCCTTCAGCATCGATTGTCACTGTTATTCTTTGTTCCTTCATTCTAGAATCCCCCTTGATGCGCAAAGAGTTGCTGTTAGGCGCTTAGCATCTTTACGAGCCTGCTCAACCTCTTGCCAATTCTCAATGGCAAGATATCGACTTTGACCTTCTACATACAGGGTTCCTGTGGTTGGAAGACCTTCCTTTGGAATTTTAATTTGCAATTTTACCTCACGAGTATCGCCAAGGAATTTGTGGGTTTTATTATCACCCTTATTTGATGATGGCAATGTTGCAGGGGCTTTGAATTCGAACTTTGAAGTACTGATTTCCCTTGTTGCTTTTAAGTCAGAAGTCAGCAACTTCATTTTGGGAGTTAATTGACTGATATCGCTTTCAATCCGTTCCTTCTTAACACCTTTAGCCTTCTTTTCAGCCGCAGTGTGCTTTTTCAATTCAGCGCTCATTTTCTTTAACCGGGTCTCTAAATCTTTAACTAAGGACTTGGCCTTATTCACAGATATTTCGTGAGCCTCTCGCTGTTCCGTTTCTAATTTTGAACGGGCTTCCTCATCTACAGCAGCTTTGATATCATCCAGATTTCCACCAACTGATTCCGTTAAACCCTCTACCTTGTCAACTAAATCACTGAGAGACTTTGGATCAGAAACTGTTCCGAGTCGCTCAACCGACTCATCAATCGATTTTTGTAAATCCTTGGCTTTACGGCCAAAACCTGGAATCTTAGAAGGAGTATTCAATTCATTTAGAGCACTTAGGCGCTTAGAAACCTCGCTTCGCACCTTATTCCAATCATCATGAATACCATCCTGTGATGCTGAGGATGGCGGCACTGGAGGTGCACAAACCCATTCGAAAGTACATTCTCGTGCAAGATTTGTTTCGGATGGGTTCATTGGTGGTTGGTGTGAATGCAGAGTATCTGCAGAATCAGGCATTTTATCAAGATGGATAATTCCCAGATTTTCTTTTTGAGTTGCACTGATTGTCATTTCCTTACCATCGCGAATGATTTTATCACCAGCATCACCTAACTTTATTTTTGAGTGTCCAACCCATTCAGGTGACTTGCTGTGCTTCTGAAGCAGAGCCTTTGCAGCTTTTGCTTGCTCAGCATTAAGACGTAGAATACTGTGCCAATCACCTGTAGCAGAACGATCCCAGCCAGCAAGATAACTCTCATCACCAATCGCTAATTGTAGAGACAATCCCGAATGAGCGAATAGACCAGTAGTAGGTTCAACACTCTTTGGAGAGGAATGGATTACTTGTTCAGCACCTGTTCCAACCTCTATGGCTTCGCCATGAAGAATGATTGAACTCTTGCTTGAATTGCCAAGAACCTGGCCCTGCCATTTATTTTCCCTGCGGAGAGCGGCTTCGGCCTTGGAATCATCGCCATCACTCGCAAAATTTACTCGAAGAACATAGTCTCCGTTGTATATGGAACTCAGTGCCGCGGGTGCTTGGGCAATCTCCGGCGGATTCTGTACCTCATCAGCAGATAGAACTTCACGACCAGGGGCCTTATTTGACCAAAACTCATGCTGAACATGCTTGCTCAATTCATCGATTTGGTTCTTATCAAGTTTCATGGCCCAGCCGCTTGACTTTGTAGATAGTGTTCCATCAAGTGGGGTTGACAAAACTAAACCTTGGGTTGTAGGGAGGTGCCAGTCTGAGACAATCATATCGAGCCCTCTTTGTTGTCTCTCTCGAAGCAGTACATTTCCAATGATTGCATTACAGGAGGTATTGGATAGAACGGATTTGAAACCAGTTGAATCAAGTAACATATAGATTCGTACACTGCGACGCAACGCTTCTTCAACTGCCTGAATAATGTTAGAATCAGAGAAGCTCGAGGTAGAAATGAACAGGCGGTCTGTACAGGATTCAATGAGATTCGATATTGCCGATGGCATTGTGGTATTTTCCCCGGTAAACAAGAATGACCCTTCCTGTGACACTATATTTGAGGTTGAAGTATTTGCAATCCAAATATTGCCCAAAACTTCGCCTGTTCGATCTAGTTTTGATTGATTTGCAAACGATTTGATAGGTATGTTCTGACTCATTGGAATTCCTCCTTATTTTGATGTGCTTCAAGATGTTGGACGAGGGACTTTTCCACACTCGATTCATCCCACAATCCTGCATGCTTAGGGCGATCCAAAGCAGAAAGGAGGCCGTCGTCCATCACCCACCATCGAGTTTCTTTGTTGGTTTTGATTACGATATATCGATGATGGGGGCAGTCAAATCCGTTCTCTTCCATGAATCGAACATTGTCGCAGATTTCTGTTAACTTACTTCTGAACAATGCCACACAAGCATCTACATCTTCAATTTCTGACGGCCGATATAGTTCGTGAGATGTGAGTAGGTTAACTGATGCTGATGGAAAATGTTCGCGTAGTGCTGTAGTAAAATTGCTCAGTTCTTTGCGAGCGTTGGATGATACAGTGTAGCGATCAACATACCAAACCTCACGAGTTTCGCCTTTGATACCATCTGAGATTCGATTAAGGAACTTAGAATAACCGTTTTCTGCAATATATTGTGCCTTATTCGCTTCCTTCGTTTGTTTCAGAACGTGGTCTTCAATGACGAATACAGAGGACATATCATCACCTGCATTGAACAATTTAGAGATACGCGAACCGATTCGAATCTTCGCAAGATCTTGGTTTACTTTTGTAATGATACGGTCTGGTTCTACCGTGCAAAATAGTTTCTCACCTACGATATCCGCAAGCAATCTTTCAGTACATTCCGTAGTCCAATATCCTGGATTGCGCTTTTCAAGCAAGAATCCGGCCCATTCGGTAGCATCGTTCTCAGTGGCTGCAATTAGTGGTACATCACGAATCTCAATCGTGTCCCATTCTTCAATATCATCCTCTGACAACGAAATAGATCCGATGGTTTGCCGAAGTTTTTCTTCTACCGAGAGTTTATCATATGGTCTGCGCATACCAAAATGCTCAATATCCCATGGGCTGCTGGCAAATTCCCCACTGCTAAGCCATTCTCTGAATTTTTGATTGGGGTCGATTGTATCCTCATAGGGGATTGATTTGTTACCTATTGATTGCCGTTGATCCTTCTTGCTACCAGCGATATCACCCGAGAGATTTAATTCAGGAGATAATTCAAATCCCGAAGAAGAGTGTTTCCACGTCCAATTCATTGTCAAGGTAGTACTGAATGAATCAATTGCCTGCCAATTCTTACCCAAATTCTTGCTAATTAATTGAAATTCATTCCCCCCTTGTCTACTTGGAATTAGTGTTGAGAAGCGCCCCTGGGCACAAAGTTTCTCTAGCAAATTCCTGATACCTTTGGGTTGCCCACCTTTGTTTTCTTTTGAAAGCGGAAGGATTCGATTACGTTCAACAAGAATAGGTACGATACCAGTGATTGGGTGCTCAAAGAGCCACAGGCGCAGAGCCCCTGATTCGGGGGAATGGATGATGCGATTGGAGGCGGTAGTCGAGCCGTCAAGAGTTAAACTACCCCTCTTGTCCCAAAGGTTGTGCTCAATTCCCAGATCAAATAATCTTTGGATATTTGCCTTAGGTAGAGACAGTGTTTTTGCAATCTGCTCCCTATCAAATACACCTGAATTCGCTTCAACGATAGAACATAGTCTACCCCAATGCGCATGTTCTGAGGAAATGGTATATTTGGTGACGATATCAATGACTTTAACTTCGATTTTTGATTCAAATGAAACATGCATGTTAATTCCTCCTTTAGCTGATTAGTGCGACACCAGAATGACGACTTGCCATTTCCTTCAACATCTCATCCCGGCTGCCCAGAAAATTGGAATGACGACCAACGATAATTCGCTTTCGGCGAGCCCTTGTCAGAGCGACATTCATTCGATTGGGACTATCTAGGAAACCTTGACGGTGTGTTAGAACAAGACTGATGATTACAATGTCTGCTTCTTGACCTTGGAATTTATCAGTACTTGAGACTAACAGTGTCACTGGGGCTGGATTTTTCATCTCTTTAAGGTTGAACCGGAATGAACGATCATGGATTCCCGTAATTTTCTGCATCTCGCCCACGATCTCCTTGCACTGGCCAGAATATGGAGTCAGAACGGCGATGTGCCAGGTATCATCATTCCGTCCCAGTGGTGGATTTTTTCTAGCCCATTCAATTGTATTTCGAACTTCCTTTACAACTGCTTTAATCTCCTTTGAGTTATATCCATTTTTCTCATTGCCGTCGACGTTAAGCCAAATAGAATCCGGTTGGTTTTCGCGATAATTAAATGGTTGTTCTCGCCGACGATTTTGGACTGTATCCGCATCAATCAGAGCTTCTCCTTTGTAGAATTGATCTCTTGGGAATTCACTTATCTTTGGTTCCATCCGGTGTTGGTAATTCAACATTCGAAAGCGATTCTGGAGCGCTGTGGGGGGCATCCCGTGAGTCAAGGTTGATTGTACTGCGCCATCGGATTCATCTCTAATATCAAAACCCTCTTGGAGGCATTCCATGACAGATGGAAGAGCAATCAACCGTATAAGATCAACATCTCCGGAAATATCGACAAAATTGGGCATCAACCGATATATCGCATTTTTGTAATTTCTAATCAATTTCTCGTTTTTAGAGTGCTTTAAATCTGATAACCTTGCAAGCCTCCAACTCATCTCGTAGGACCATTCTCCAATTTCGGGTCGCCCGCGGTCATCTCGATTATGTTTTTTGAAGCAACGATGCTCAGTATGTTGTCTTGAGCGATAACTTGCAATTTCAAAACCATCGGATTTGACCTTAGGGCCCCAAACAATGGGTTGCCTTGGGAGAAGATGCTGAATCTGATTTAGTGAAATATCGTCAATTATTGTGACCTCACTACTCATGACATCCATACCAATATTGAAACTTGAATTCACCTGTGAAGACGAATAGATCCGAATCGTATCCGCTATTGGGAGCTCAATATTCTCGATATCTGACATCACGATTGTCAAATCAATTATTGGAAGGGATTTTTGTTCACGCTGTGCCCACTCTTCTACGAGGTTTCGAACTACATCTGAACGCTCAACTAGGAGTATCGCGGGGTCATTAACACCTGGTTTGTTGATATCTCCAAGTTGAAAATTCAACAATAAAGCTCTTTGTTCGGCGTGTCCAAATCCCTTGATATTCTCCAAGTTTGACTTAAATTCATCCTCCTGGGTGTAAGGTGGTAATTGGCGAATATCTCCCACGAGTACGAAGCGACGACAAAACATCGCAGGGACAATAAATTCATTGAAAGTAGTCTTACTACATTCATCAATAATCAATGTGTCCCAATGCGGTTGGGGACTTTTGCGAACAAAAGAGCCGCGGCCTTCATTTTCTCTAGCTTCGATTCTTGTTTCTTGAATCCAGGGGTGACCAAGTATACCCTCCATGGTCCCACATGTCAGGTTTGATGAGCTAAACACCAATCCTTCTGCTTCGTCATCAGACAAATCCAAGATATTCTTCAATCGACGTTTTTGAGCAGCAAGCGTGCAAGGTCGAATCTCTTCATCATAGATGTTTCCCTCATTTCCTATTCGAACCGGAGAAACTATTTCATTGAAACGTGAATCATTGAGAATTCGGATGAGAACATTGTCGATTGATGCTTGAGTGGAGCCGCAGAGTAACACATTCTCTCCTTCTAGAATCTTCTGAAGTACTATTTCCAGAATGGTCGTAGTTTTTCCACTTCCAGGGGGGCCTTGTAGTATAGAAAAATCACGAGATGAGAGTGCCACTCTAACCATCTCCTTCTGCATTTCCGTTCCATCTGCATTACCGGTTAGAACCATCCAATCAAGGCCTGATTTCAATGATCGTGGCTCCCCCTTCTTCCAAATTCTTTCTCTATCGGTCAAACTTCCTGATGCTAACAAATTCAGAAGCCCACGATTATGGGGTAATGAATGAAGTTTCAATTCTTCAATCATATCACGTTGCGCTCGAATCATTCGAGTACGAGGGGCTGATGTTAGTACTGCCCCTTCATTAGGAAGACGGTCGACTCTAATCGTTCGTGATTCTGAATCTCGCCCACGAACCTTGACTTGATGGAGCCCCTTAATTCGATCGACTGAATTCCATTTCCCTTCAATTTCTAAAAACCGAACTTCACGATTCGGTGAAAGTATGATGTCAAGGGGGTCATCATCTTCTGATTTATTCAATTTAGATACAGCCTCTGGGTGAACATCTAATTTGATTCGAAAACCGATTCGACTATTTCGCCCATCACCTTGGCTCCAAGAATAAGGCAAATTCTCCCCATCATAAATTGTATCACTGAACGGAAGAGAAAGAGCTTCAATGACTTTCCCCACAGAATTCTCTCGGACAATTGTTGCAGATGTAGTATCTTTGAGAATACCATGTGATTTAATGTTGACAATGTCTACTGATATTTCAGAACCATTCAACATAAATTTTTGATTAGAATGGAAATTTCCACTAATGTCAAGGGTGATTCGGTTATCATTTTCTGATTGCTTCAACACTTCAAAGTGCTGGCCATCAACAGTGATTTGATTAATGGTAACAGACATTTTGTCAGAAATATAGTCCAAAGAAGCCATGCCTTGATCGAGGCGCTTCCAAACCGGATGGATTTCAAGGGGTTCTTGGGTATTGAATGGAATACGACCATCTTCTAAGGCTGAACCGATTTGAGTGACTTTATTCAGTGCATCATTGCCGTCAGCATACAATGTTTCACCTTGATTGAGTTCTAATGATTCCGAGATATAATCAAAGCAATCTATACTCGTCTCAAGGCGAGTGTACTGAGGAACAATCTTTATGCTGATAGGTTCTTCAACAAGAGACCAATTGAATCGTAGAGTTTCTCTCTGTCGTTCCGCTGCCTTGATGCTCTGTTCAGCATAATTGAGATATGGAGCCAGAGATTCTTGCGCACCTGCAAGTATTTCCAACATTCTCCGATCATTGCTACTTCCCGCTGTGAAAGCCAAATAAAGCCGGGTTCGCGCCTTTGAAGGAATGTAATTAAGAATTTTATTAGCTTTGCGTAGGATACGCTTCCCGATTGTTATCTTCGCCTCTCCGTTTACACTGACTATTTTTGTGACTTGCGACTTTCCATCAGACTTCACCATTATCTTGTATTGGACTACATCATTTTCCTTGAAGTCTTGAACGAGGGGCGGTGGGCAAAAGTGGTCTTCATTGGAATCATTATCAGTGAAAAACGCGAAACCATTGGCGTGAATCGTTTTCACAGCCCCATCTAATATTTCGTCATCACTCAAAGGAACCCCTCTATTCTCCGATATTGTCATGCAGCATCTCCCCTAATGAATAGGTTGCGCCGTTCGTTTGGAAGACGCGGCACATCTTCAGCATCTTCAGGCAATGTTTCCTTCACTTCACTTGAAGCCAAACGAGCGCGATAC
>Ga0209091_10004145_pt1 | contig 11384 bp, 13 predicted proteins | sample ArcticOcean_MG_C_6_FD_187438 | JGI IMG/M metagenome (GOLD analysis project Ga0209091, IMG submission 187438) | Marine microbial communities from western Arctic Ocean - ArcticOcean_MG_CB8_128 (SPAdes) (version 2) | ecosystem: Environmental > Aquatic > Marine > Oceanic | place: Arctic Ocean...
TTCCTTTTTTTGATACTATGCCACAAAATTCAATTTCATTAATCAACATGAATAGTATTAAGGATTTTGAAAAAAAAATTGATCATAAAATAGATCATGAAAGGTTTAGAGGAAATATTTATATAGATAATATTAATCCATGGTTAGAGTTTAGCTGGATTAATAAAAAAATTATAATAAATGATTGTTCGTTCACCGTTTTGAAAAAAATTCCACGTTGTTCAGCTACTAATTTAAGATTGAATTCCAATGTCTTTGATATTAATGTTCCTCAAAAGTTAAGAGAAGTTTATGGTCATATTGATATGGGTATTTATTTAGTTCCATTAAATGACGGAACGATTAACATTAATGATAAAATTGTAATAACTTAAAATAATTATGAATAACAAATCTGATTCAAAGATAGTATCACCATGTATTAGTATATGTAAAACTGACTATACTACTGGCTATTGTTATGGTTGTGCTAGAACTGATGAAGAAAAAATAGTTTGGAAAGATGAGAAAACGGTCAATAAATGGAAAGTAGAAAATATTAATGAACTAATTCAAAGAATGAATGGATGGCAACTAGAAGCTTTTATGGAATCTTACAAACATAAAATTAAAACTGGCATTTCTATATTTAAGAAGAATCAAATCAAAAAGTAATATTGTATGAAAAATAACAATCCAAAAGGCATTTTGTATATTTTGGTTGGTATGGCTATATTTTCAATTCAAGATGCTTTGATAAAATTTGTTCATGAAGATTCTGCTCTTTATGAACTTTACTTTGGAAGAACTGTTACAGCTATTACCCTTTTAACAAGTTATTTAATATTTACTAATCAAAAAATTATTTTAAAAACACACTACCCTTTTTTAACTGTTCTTAGAGTTCTCTGCTTCTTTTTCGGGTTTAGTTTTTTTTATGTTTCTTTAACTTTTATGTCTCTTGCGATGGCAAATGCATTATTTTTTTCTAGTCCTTTTTTTGTATCAATTTTGGCAAGTCTATTCTTAAAAGAACAAATAGGCATTAGAAGATGGTCTGCAATCTTCGTTGGATTTATTGGAGTATATATTGTTTTAAACCCTGACTTTGAAAATTTTAATATAATGAATTTAGCGCCAGTTGCCTGTGCATTATGCTACTCAGTATCAATGATAATAACTAAATTTACATCTGAAAAAGACAATGTTTATACTCAAATGATTCATCTATATATTGGTGCGATATCAATAAGCATTTTATTTTTTATATTTACAGGAAACGGCCAATTTAATAATTTTACTGATCCTGCTTTTCAATTTATGTTAAGAGAGTGGTTTACAAATCCAGCGTATGCTTGGCCAATTATTGTTGCGATGGGTGTGACTGCAACTTTTTCTTTTTATTTTGTTTTCTCAGCTTACCACATTGCCTCGCCATCGGCAGTTTCACTTTTTGAATACTCTTTAATTATATGGTCTATAATAACTGGTTACTTAGTGTTTAATGATATCCCAAGTATAAGAACATTTGTGGGTGTAATATTAATTATTTCAGCAGGTATATATATTTATATAAGAGAGAAAACTAAAGAGCAGTATATAGCCACTGAAAACCCGATAAGATAATTATTTTTTTAATTTATTTTTAAATAATAGATTTTCAGAATTCAATTTTGAAGAATTTATTTTAATGGTGTCGTTCATAAGACTTAATCTTTCTTGCTCAAACTCGATGACTTTTCTTTGTTTTAAATCTACATACAAGGACAAAACTTCATTGGTGGCAGCCAAATATTTTTTTTCCTTATGAAACATAGAAAGTCTGTAATGAATTCTTTTTTTATCATGATCAACATAAGTTAAATGTGTTTCCACTTCCTCTTCTAGTCGCACTTCTTGTTTATACGCGGTATACATTTCGGCAACAAAAGTAGTTTTTTGATTTTCTTTTGCAGATTCTCCTCCCATTTTAAAACTATCTAACATTACATCTGCCGCTATATCAAAAATATGAACATAAAATGCCACATTCAGATGTCCATTGTAATCTGTCCATTCCTTTATTACTTTTTCCGATTTTAAGAACACTTTTTAATTAAAATATAGTTTTAATATTTGAGGATGCTAAGATTTGATTCAATTTGTCTAATGTTAATTTTAACTCTTTCTTATTTTGTTCGTTTATTAATAATTGACTTTTAACATTTTCTAATTTTTTTTGAATTTCACTTCTGTCAATAATAATTTTTGCATTTTCTTCTCTATAAAATTGAATTTTATTCTCAATATTTTTAAAATTAATATCTTTGTCTTTTTTTAAATTTTCAATTTCAACTTGAAAAGTTTTATTTTGTTCTACTAATAATAATATTTCGTTATTTAATTGATTTATTTTTTCGTTTTGAACTACAGATAAATTTTCAATTTTATCACCTTGCTTGTTTTTAATGCTTTTACCTTGATATATTTCAACTAATTTTAATCTTAAGTCTGTCTCTGTATCTTCATGACGTAATATTTTCTTTCTGAGCACAGCATTATCTGTTTGGTATAATTTTATTGCTTTATCAAGATCAGAATATCTTTCTTTACTTTTAAATCTATTCAGCAATATATTTAAATCTTTAATCTTTTCATCTTGTTCCGTATTACTATTTTTTAACCTTTTAATTTCATACGCAAGATTGCTATCTAACTCTTGGATATTATTTTCATCTTCTAAGTTTTTTCCTTCGGTAACACCTATGTTATCTTCTTTAAACTCATTTAATAAGATTAAGGGTTTTTCAAAATTTCTAGATAAAGCATTTCTATCTGGGTTAGATCCAGCTTCATCTCTTGTTTTATTTAAAATAAGTGGCTTTTCAAATACATCATCTTTTTTTTGATTATTTAAAATAAGAGGCTCTACAGATTTTTTATCATCTTGTGCTTTTTCTGCTTCAATAATAATTTTTTCTGCATCCCGATTAAATTTCATGTCTATTTTTTTTTTAAAGAACTTTTTGTGCTTATTAATAATTTTTCTTTTACCATAATTGTCATATTCGTCATTGCTAACTATGGAATCTATAGATTCTAAAATTTCAGCTATGTTAGTACTTTTATTTATCATTTAATTTAAACATTTATTTAAAAACGAATCAACTATTGATTGTACTCTTTTTTTAATCTTTTTTATATACTGTGGTGTGATTACGCAAAAATAAGGAAATTTTTAATTAATTTCTATAACTATTTAATATCACTGTTTGTAATTGGTTTGTGCCTTTTCAAAATAGCACTTGGTTAGTTTAATTTTTTTTCCCAATTTAAACAACTTTTAACTATAACACCTAAATTATTATATTTAGGTTTCCATTTAATAAAATTTTTTAAATTATTGTTATTTGCAATACTAGAGACTATGTCTAATGGCCTCTTTTTTAAAATAATAACGTTAGCATTTTTTCTTGAAATTTTAATAAACCCGTCAACGACTTGCATGACGGAGATTCCTTTTCCGTAACCACAATTCAAGGTTATAGATTTTTTTATACTTTCAATTTTTTTAAGGATTTTTATATGAATTTCACTTAAATCTGAAACATGAATGTAATCTCTGATGCAAGTTCCATCTATTGTATTAAAATTATTACCATAAATTCTTATATTGACACTTTTTTTAAACATAGCATTTGAAATATTTTTAAATAGAGTATCGTTTTTTTTTAAAGGACCTATTTTTTGACTTGAGCTTGCCCCAACAACATTAAAATATCTCAAAATTGCATAGTTAATTTTAAGTTTTTTAAGATTTTTGGTAACTATTTTTTCTGCTTTTAATTTTGTTATGCCATAAATGCTCTGGGGTTTAATTCTCGATAACTCTGTAACTTTTTTATTACTTGTATGGTAAACAGCTGCAGTTGAAGAAAAAACTAAACTTTTTACTAAACTATCTTTACAAGCTTTAATTATATTAAGCGTGCCTTTAACATTGTTATCATAAAATAATTTATTATTTTTAATACTACCACCAACACTTACACTGGCTGCCAGATGTATAATCGAATCAATTTTATTTTCTTTTATAATTTTTTTAATTTTTTTTAAATTGTTAATATTTAATTTATAAAACTTTGCTTTTTTGTTTATTAATCTTTTGTAACCTGTTGAAAGATTGTCAATTACAAATACTTTATACTTTTGCTTAATTAATAGTTCAATAATATGACTTCCAATATAGCCAGCTCCGCCTGTTACTAAAATATTATTCATTTATAGTATTTGTTTATAATAATTAACATACCATGCATAGCCATGAATATGATGGCCACTATCAAGTAAAGATTTAGCTAAACTAAACCAATTAGAAACAGCAGATCTAGTAATAAAAATATTTTTTTTCATTATTCTTAATAAGATTTTTAAAAACTATCAGAACACTATTATAAATCAAATACTTTAATTAACTTTTCTATCGACTAGAGCTGTTAGTAATGTTACTTTTTTAAAAATTAGAAAAATAAATTTATGAATCAGAAAGTCTTCGTTTCATGTGCTGTAACTGGATCAGGTGATACTTCCAATAAGCATCCTGATTTACCAAAAACTCCGGAGCAAATTGCAAAAGCTGCAATTGAAGCTGCTAAAGCTGGTGCAGCAATTGCACATATTCATGTCAGGGAAAATGACGGGAAACCAAGTAGAAGATTGGAATTATATAAAGAAGTTGTTGACCGCATTCGTTCTAGTAATACAGATGTAATTTTAAACTTAACTACTGGAATGGGCGGTGATCTTGATATTGGACAAGGGAAAAATCCACTTGAATTTGGCCCTCTCACAGACATGGCAAATGTTATGGAAAGAATTGCAAACGCTGAACAATTGCTTCCTGAGATTTGTACTCTAGATTGTGGAACTTTAAATTTTGGTGACAGTTCTGTTATTACAGTAAATACTCCAAACGATTTAAGGAAAGCTGCTAAAAAACTAAAAGAAATTGGTGTTAAACCAGAAATAGAAGCATTTGATTTAGGAAATATGTGGTTTGGTTCACAGTTGTATAAAGAAGGTTTGTTAAGCGATCCTCCTATGTTCCAATTATGCTTAGGTATTCCGTGGGGAGCTCCCGCAACTCCTTTAGCCATGCAAGCAATGATTGACATAATGCCCAAAGAGGCAATTTGGTCTGGGTTTGCAATATCAAAAAATGAAATGCCTTATGTAGCCCAAACAGTAATCATGGGAGGAAATGTAAGAGTGGGACTCGAAGATAATTTATATTTATCTAAAGGCAAGTTGGCAACTAACGCTCAACTAGTAGAAAAAGCTATAAGAATTGTAGAAGATTTAGGTTCGTCAATAATGACACCAACAGAGACAAGAGAAAAATTAAAATTAAAAAAACATAAATAATTTGTTCTGTAATGATTTTTAAGGAAAAGTTTTGAAAAATACTATGATAATTTTAATTTAAACTTTGTTAGCTTTCTATGTTTTCCTGGTTTTCCTCTAACTCGTTTACGCCAGAGTATATAGCTATTTTTTTTTAATGTTTTTCTCATAATAGAAATAACATCTTTTTCTAGCAAGCCAGTTTTTTTTTCAATTTCTTCAAATGAAATTTTATCAGACCAAGCCATTCCTATTATATCAAAGTTATTTTGATTTTTTTTCATAAATTAATAACAAATTATATATTGGTAGGAATTAAACTGTAAAGAGGTATTAAAATTGTTCTGTTTCCGTAGAATCTTTCATAGCTGTGGTCGAACTTTTGCCAGAACTTATGGTATTAGATACTGCATCAAAGTATGATGTGCCAACCTCTCTTTGGTGTTTAGTAGCAGTATAACCATCTTTTTCACTTTCAAATTCTAGTTGTTGTAATTTTGAATAAGCTGTCATTCCATGTTTTTTGTATTGTTTAGCTAAATCAAAAATGGCATAATTTTGAGCATGAAAACCCGCTAAAGTTATAAATTGAAATTTGTAACCCATTTTTCCTATTTCTTGTTGGAAAATTTTTATTTCATTGTCAGATAAATTTTTCTTCCAATTAAATGAAGGTGAGCAGTTGTAAGCTAATAATTTATCTGGAAACTTTTTATGAATTGCTTCAGCAAATATTCTTGCTTCATTTAAATCAGGCTTGCCTGTTTCGCACCAAATTAAATCACTATAAGGTGCATAAGCTAATCCTCTGGAAATTGCTTGATCTAAACCATCTTTAACATAATAAAATCCTTCAGGAGATCGTTTCCCTGTTAAAAATGGCTTATCATTTTCATCTGAATCATTTGTAATTAATTTGGCAGCGTTTGCATCTGTTCTTGCTAGAATAATTAATGGAACACCCATAATATCTGATGCCAATCTTGCTGACTTTAAATTTTTAATCATTGTTTGTGTGGGCACTAATACCTTGCCTCCCATATGACCACATTTTTTTTCTGAAGCAAGCTGATCTTCAAAATGTACACCTGCTGCTCCTGCTTTTATGAATTTTTTTGTTAATTCAAATACATTTAAAGGACCACCAAATCCTGCTTCACCATCTGCTATAATAGGTAATTTAAAATCTATTTCTTTTTCTTTATCAATTTTACCTTCCATAATTTCCATATGTTGAATTTGGTCAGCTCTTATTAAAGCATTATTCATTGCTTCAACTAATTTTGGTGCACTGTCATATGGATATAAGCTTTGATCTGGATACATTTCTCCAGCGCTATTTGCATCTGCAGCTACCTGCCAGCCACTTAGATAAATAGCCTTTAATCCTGCTTTAGCGTGTTGTACCGCTTGATTGCCAGATAATGACCCTAAAGTATTTAGGTATGATTCAGTGTTTAATAAATTCCAAAGTTTTTCTGATTGCGTTTCACATAAAGTATACTCTATATTAAAAGTACCTTTAAGTTTTTCTACATCCTTTTTTTCATAATCTCTTTTTATTCCAGAAAATCTTTTGAGATCATAAGATACGTTATCTTTTTTAATATTAACTTTCATAAGATTTTAATTCTTGCAGAGTAAATTATTTAACTTATATCAGATTGATTTTGAACATCATTCATACCAGAACTTCCCCAGTCTTGGTCGTCTTCTCTTACATACAAACCGCTCTCTGAAAATTGGTTGGCTTGCTCTTTTTTGATTTCAACCTTTTTTTTGTATTTTAGGTTTGTTGAGTCGTCCATAAATTTACTATATTTACAAATTTTAGAATATTCAATATTTTTATTGATTTTACTTGTAAATATTTGTAAATAAATAATCTAGTATATGTAAATGTTGTAAATATGAATCAAGTAAATCAACAAATTGGCCATAAAATTAAGACTGAGAGAAGAAAGATGGGTATCACTCAAGCTGGCCTATCTAAGAAATTATCTATATCGCCTAGCTACCTTAACTTGATTGAAAGCGGCAAACGAAAAATAAATTTAGATTTGCTATTAAAAGTAGCAAATGAATTAAACATTGAAATATCAGATATCTCAAAAAAAATAGATACTAATCTATATCAAAATTTAATGGATTTACTTGGTGATAATTTGTTTGAAAATTTAGATATAACAAATTTTGATGTTAAAGAATTAATTAACACTAACCCTGCAATAGCTAAAGCATTGGCTAAACTTGGAGATAACTATAGAAAGAAAAATCAAGATATTGTTAATAAAGTAGAAAATATATCAGGTAAATTTATTGATAATAGAAAAAACTCTTTTCCAGGTGAAGTGGTTTCTGATTTTTTACAAGAAAATGAAAATTATTTTCCTAAGTTAGAGGAGTTTGCAAGCAATTTATTTAATAAAATTCAAAGTAATAAGCGTGTTGGATATTCGTCTATATGTGAATATTTGTTTAATAAGCATGGAATAAAAGTAAAAGACGTAGTTCCAGATGAAAATAAACCATTTACAAAACAATTTAAAGTAACAGAAAAAATTTTCCTTGTTTCAGATTACTTAACTTTAGAGACAAAAAAATTATACTCTGGTGCTCAAGTTGCTCAATTGGAAGCTGGAGAAATTATAGATCAATACCTAAATTCATTTTCATTTCCTTCTGAAGAATCAAAAAAATTATCCAAAGTAGCTTTACTTAATTATGCTGGAGCTGCAATAATAATGCCATATAAACCTTTTTACGAAGAGTGTATGAAGCAAAGATATGATGTAGAGCTGCTACAAAATACTTTTGCTGTATCCTTTGAACAAGTTGCTCATAGAATTACTTGCTTACAAGACCCTAAGATGAAAGGTATTCCCTTTCATATGTTAAGAGCAGATGTTGCAGGAAATATTTCAAAACGGTTTTCTTTATCCGGAATAGAAATACCTAGATATGGTGGAGCTTGTCCACGCTGGAATATTTATAAAGCTTTTACTATGCCAGGAAAAATTAATGCAGCAGTTTCAAAAATGACAAACGGTGAAAAGTATGTTTGCATTGCTAGAACTGTTGAAAAAGGTATTGGTAAACATGGTATGGAAAAAACTTTATTATCTATAGGTTTGGGTTGTAAAGTTAAGTATGCAAAAAACTTTGTTTACGCAGACTCTCTAAATTTAAATGACAAAACAACAGAAACATTTATTGGAGTAAACTGCAGAACTTGTGACAGGATGGACTGCCAACAACGAGCATTTCCTCCTCTGCATAAAAAATTTGATATTGATCTTAATAAACGTGGAATATCTGTTTATGTAGCAGATTAATTAATTTTTAAATATAAGAAATTTATATTTTATTTAAAATTTTTACTAACTAAAAAGATTCCAATTGCAACTGCGGGACCAATTCCTAAAGCAAATATAATCGTACCTAATCCTGCGGTGCCTCCAAGTGACCAACCCAAAAATACAACTATTATTTCTATTACAGTTCTAATTAGCGCTATTGGTTTTCCAGTTATTCTTTGAACTCCAGTCATTAGACCGTCTCTCGGTCCCGGCCCAAGATTAGCAATTAAATAAAAACCACTTCCTAAGCCTGTTATTAAAACTCCAATTATTACTTGTAATACTTTAAATTCATAATTCTCAGGATTAGGTAGATATGGCAATGTATAATCTAAAACTAATGCAATAATTATTGCGTTTAAAATCGTGCCAATACCTGGTTTTTGCTTTAAAGGTATCCAAAGAAACAAGACAAACACACTCATCCAAAAAGTAGCCCAACCAATAGAAATTGAGTAGTAAATTGATATTCCTTCAGCAAAAACAGTCCAGGGGCTTACCCCTGCTCCAGATGCAAGCAAGAGAGTCTCACCAAAACCAAACAAAAATAGGCCTAATATTAAAAATGTAAGAGTTTTTTTTTTAGGCTTAATATTTAATGGTTTTTTTGAACTCCATGAAGACTTTGGTACACTTTTAATTAATTTGAAAATTGCTAAAAACTTATGCATTTTGAGAGTTGCTTTTAGACATTCTTTTTCTCTCATGTGGGTCCAAGTATTTTTTGCGAAGCCTTAAATGCTTGGGAGTAACTTCTAAAACCTCATCTTCATTTATATAAGACATTTTTTCTTCAAGACTCATTTGGCGCGGGGGTGTCAGAACAACATTTTCATCAGTACCTTGTGTTCTCATATTAGTTAATTTTTTTCCCTTTAAAACATTAACCTCAAGGTCATTATCTCTATTGTGTTCACCACAAATCATACCTTTATAAACTTCAGTGTTGTGACCAATAAACATTTCTCCACGTTCTTGTAAATTAAATATTGCAAATGCAACTGCCGATCCTGTTTCCATAGAAATTAGAGCACCATTTATTCTTCCCGTAATTCCAGATTTAAATGGTCCATATGAGTGAAAAGTTCTATTCATAATTCCAGTACCACGTGTTTGAGTCATAAATCTAGATTGATATCCAATTAAACCACGAGTAGGCGCGTGAAAAATTAATCTATTTTTTCCTGCACCAGCATCAATCATATTAATCATTTCAGCTTTTCGCCTATTCATATTATCTATAATTTTTGAAGAAAATTCAGAATTTAAATCTATAGTGACTTCTTCTATTGGTTCAGTTTTTTTTCCATTATTGTCAGTTTTAAAAATAACTCTTGGGCGCGATACAGTTAGTTCAAAACCTTCTCTTCGCATAGTTTCAACTAAAACTCCTAATTGCAATTCACCACGCCCACTAATTTCAAAAGAATCTTTATTTTTATTTTCAGAAAAGCTTATTCCTACATTATTTTCATCTTCTGCAAGCAAACGTTCTCTAATTTGAGTAGAGGTTAATTTAGTTCCATCTGCACCAGCTAAAGGTGACGAGTTTACACTTATACTTATTGACATCGTGGGAGGATCAATAGGCGTACTTGGTAGGGGTTTTTCAACAGCTAAATCGCACACAGTATCAGCTACAGTTGCTTTTGTTAATCCAGCAATAATCACAATATCACCAGCAAACACCTCTTCAACGGGAATTTTTTTTGTTCCTTCAAATCTTAAAAGTTTAGTTAATCTTCCTGCATCTACTTTTTCACCTACTAAATTAATTGCTTTTACATTTTGATTAATTCGAGCGGTTCCTTGACCAACGCGACCTACTAAACATCTTCCTAAAAAGTTATCTGCATATAAAAGTGTAGCAAGCATAGCAAAAGGTTTGTCTGCTTCTACTTTAGGTGCGGGAACATGTGCGAGTATTAAATCTAATAAAGCGTGTAAATTATCTTTTGGTTGTTCTAATTCTTTTACAGCCCAACCATCACGTCCAGATGCGTAAAGAATTGGAAAATCTAGCTGTTCATCTGTTGCACCTAACGCAACAAATAAATCAAATACTTCATCAATAACTTCTTTTGGTCTAGCATCTTTTCTATCAATTTTGTTTATAATTACTATTGGCTTAAGACCTTGTGCCAAAGCTTTTTTCATCACAAAGCTTGTGCCTGGGAGACAGCCTTCAGCAGCGTCTGTTAAAAGTATTACACCATCAGCCATATCAAGAACTCTCTCGACTTCACTTGCAAAATCAGAGTGTCCTGGAGTATCAATGATGTTTATCCTAGTTTCTTTCCATTTTATGGAGGCTGGCTTTGCCAGAATAGTAATTCCTCTTTCTTTCTCAAGATCCCCACTATCCATGACTCTTTCTTCAATTTTTTCATTATCACGCCATAGTCCACTTTGTTTCATTATAGAGTCGATTAAAGTAGTTTTTCCATGATCCACATGGGCAACTATTGCTATATTTCTTATATTTTTTAACATTACAGAGAGTTCTTATAGCTTAATTTTGAAAATATAAAATGATTAATTAAGGTTAATCTAACCTTATAGCGTTGCCATCTACGCCAATTATTTGGCCAGAAATTCTTTCTGAGTCGTTTGAAATCAAGAAAGCACACATTTTTCCTATATCATCTTCATATATCCAACTAT
>Ga0209091_10004147_pt1 | contig 11383 bp, 9 predicted proteins | sample ArcticOcean_MG_C_6_FD_187438 | JGI IMG/M metagenome (GOLD analysis project Ga0209091, IMG submission 187438) | Marine microbial communities from western Arctic Ocean - ArcticOcean_MG_CB8_128 (SPAdes) (version 2) | ecosystem: Environmental > Aquatic > Marine > Oceanic | place: Arctic Ocean...
CGGGCGGCGCGCTTGACTCCCGGTGACGCAGTTCCGTATCGAGCAACCAGCGTTGCGCCGGTTCATCGGTCGAACCCATGCGGAGCAGGAGCCGCTCGACCGCGAGTCGTCCGATCTGCTCGATTGGCTGGCGCACCGTAGTGAGCCGAGGGTTGACGAGATCGGCGAGCGGAATGTCGTCGAAGCCGACCACCGACATCTCCTCTGGCACGCGCAGCCCGCAGTCGCCACACGCCCGCAGGACGCCGATCGCCTGCTGATCGGTCGTGGCAAAGACGGCGGTGGGACGCTCGGGCAGTTCGAGGAGCGAGTGCGCAGCATCGATACCTCGCATGCTGTCGAGCGGCTCGAACCGGGTGTACGTCTCGGGTGAGATGCCGAGCTCTTTCAGACCGGTCTCGACAACCGACCGGTAACCCGCCAGACGTTGCTGGAACACAGGCATCGTCGCGGGGCCGCTGATGCACGCGATCCGACGGTGACCGAGGTCGACGAGGTGACGGACGACCTCGCGGGCACCTACCTCATGATTGCTGGCGATGAAGTCGAATCCCGACAATTCACGGTCGACGGCGACCAGTGCGGCTCCCTCGCGGATCACATGGGCGTCGTCGTCGGCAGACGAAGAGAAGATCATGCCGTCGAGTCCGCTGTCGCTGAGCTTCGACAGGTAGAGGTCTTCGATCTGGCGCGAGTTCGCCGAGTTGCCGATCAATACGGAGTAGCCGACCTCCATCGCTGCTTTCTCCACTTGCTTGACCAGCTCGGCGAAGAACAGCGCGGTGATGTCGGGAACGACCACGCCGATGGTGCCGGTGCGGCGCCTCCGGAGATTGCGACCGAGCACATTCGGTTGGTAGTCGAGCGTCCGGATCGCCTTCTCGACTCGGGCGACGAGCTCCGGCGACACGCTCGGCTCGTGATTGATTACCCGCGAGACAGTGCCCAGCGCGACCCCCGCCTCAACAGCGACGTCCTTCAGCGTAGGCACAGGTTCGGCCGCCCCGGGTCGTTCACGTTCCTACGCCGATCGCTGGGATGACCTCGTGCATGATCAGATCAAGCATGCCATGGTCATGAGGAGACATGTGCATGAAGGTGAAAGCTTCGGCCCCGGCCGCGGCCAACGCAGCCACGTGGACGGCCACTTGATCAGGGGTACCGAGCGCCCAACCGCTGTCTCGTATTTCGGCCAACCAGTCGTCGAGGTCGCCGTCGCCGATCCGTGCGTGGAGATCACCGGCGCGAGCGCGGAAGTCTCCGGCGCTTTCTCCCAGGATCACGGCCGCGGAGACCGACACCGGTATGTGAGGCCGACCTTCGCGGTCACAGGCGGCATCCACTAACTCCTTCATCTCCCGGACGTCGTCGGGTGTCGCCCAGGGTGTGTTCAGTTCATCCGCGAAACGGGCTGCCAGCCGGACGGTCTTCCGGCGACCGCTGCCGCCGATGATCACCCGCGGCTGAGGATTCGGCGACGGCAGAAAGACCGCTTCGTCGAGGTGCGCGAACTCGCCGTGGAAGCTGAACGGTTCTGCGCCGCCATCCCAGAGGCCCCGGATGATGGTGGCGTGCTCCTCCAGGCGACGGAACCTCGTGGCCACGTCCTCGAAGGGAAATCCGTGGCGCGTGTGCTCCTTCTCGAGCCACCCCGTTCCGAGCCCGAGGTGGACTCTCGGCGCGCCGTTCACCAACCCCGCCATCTCCGCGACGGTGGCCACGACCTTGGCCAGGTTGGCCGGCGGGCGGAAGGTCGTCGGCGTGACCATCGTTCCGAGGGTGATCCGTTCGGTCTCACGTGCCAAGCCCGCGAGCGTCGCCCAGGCATCGGTCGTGCCGCGTTCCTCGGGGCTCCAGACCGCTGCGTAGTGGTCGGCCCGGTAGAGCCCGTCAAAGCCAAGCACCTCTGCGTGCTGTGCCACGGCGAGAATATCGGCGTAGGTCTCGCCTTCCTGTGCTTCGAGATTCACGTTGTAGCGCACAGAGCGCTCCTTCCTTGGGGGTGTCGGCAGCGCGACGCTCAGGCGAACGGCACGCCGCTGGTGAGGATCACGTTGGCGTAGGGCGTGCACTCTCCCGTTCGGACGACGGCGCGAACACCGGCCGCCTCCTTCTTGAAGTCTTCGTGGGCGACCGCTCGAACGCTGGCTGCCGAGAATGCACCGCGCACGGCGGCGACCACTTCCGGGCAGTGGGTGCCAGCTTCCTCGGCCATCGTCACCTCCTCAATCACTAACTCGGCGGCGAGTGCCTCCACGACATCGACGAAACCGGGCTGTCCGAGACGATACGCCAGGTCGATCCGAACGACGCCGGGCGGGATCGGGAGCCCGGCATCCGCGACGCAGAGCCGGTCGAGATGGCCCAGGCTCGCGATCACGCGAGCCAGTTCGGGATGGATAATCCCGCCTGACCTCATCGCGCCCCCGCCCGGTCTGGGGCGAGAGTGATGGTTCGTTGCTCGCGGTTGCTGCGCTGAGCAGCCTCGATCACTTCCAGGACCGCTATGTGCTCCTCTGGCCGCACCGGCACGGGACCGTTCCCTTCGAGGTGGGCGACGAGCTGACGGTAGAAGGCGGTCCAGTCGCCGACGGCAGTCTCGATCAGTTGCCCCGCATCGCCGCGATGCAGCGAACCCCACCGCGGTGGAGGTTCGGCGCCGCTTTCGCCGGGCACCGGCAGCTCGCCGGCGAGGAGCCGTTCCTCCTGGATGTCCTTGCCCCGCTTCACGAACGAGCCATTGGAGCCCGACACGTGGAACCGCATCGACGGATCCCCCTCCTGTTCGCTCGCGTGGAGGTGGGACCGCACGCCCGAGGCATGCGTCAGCTGGAGAGCGAACCGATCCTCGGAGACCCGGTCCGGGTTGTCGCGGTCGAGAACCGAATGGACCGACGTCACCGGCCCCAGCGACAGAATCGCCTGGTCGATGAGGTGGGCGCCGAGATCAAGCAGCACGCCACCGCCGGCGACAGCATCGACATCCCGCCAGTTCGGCGAGGGGTCGGGGACCCACCGATCGAAACGGGAGACGAAGGTGTGAACCGTGCCGAGGGCACCGTCGTCGATCAGTCGCCGGATTGTCAGATAGTCGCCGTCCCAGCGGCGGTTGTGAAAGACCGTCAGCGTGGCCCCGAGGGCGCTCGCGTGCTCGACCAACTCTGTTGCCGAGCCGACGTCAGTGGTCAGCGGCTTGTCAACTACCACCGCCATCCCCGCCGCCATGGCGGCGCAAGCCAACTCGGCGTGGCTGTCGTTCGGCGTGGCCACCACGACCACGTTGAACTCGCCCGATTCGATCGCACTCGCTGCGGAACGAAACATCGCCACGTTGGCGTCACGTGTGTGAGCGAGCGCTCGCCGATCGCGGTCGCGCGTAACGATTCCTGCCACCCGGATTCCCGGTGTGGCCCTGATCAGGGGGTCGTGGATCCAGGCGCCGGCGAACCCGTAGCCGATCAGGAGCGCGCGGTGCTCGCTGCCGGTCATCGGGCGGCCGGGTCCCCGTCGTCGATCTGGTACTCGACATGCCCTTTGCTGCGGTCGACGGTGAGCGCAACGGGGTGACCGGTGCGCCAGGACCGGTCGGACGCTGTTGCGAGGGTGAAAGCGGCAAGCGCGTCCCACCCCGTGATCGGTGGCGGCGCACCGTTGCGAACCGCCTCCACGAAGGCCACGAGCTCTAGGCGATAAGCGTCGCGGAATCGCTCAACAAAGTCGATGGAGTGATCGTTGCGGGCGTTGGCTTCCGACAGCACGGTGACCTGCGTGCGCTGGGAGTTCGCGATACGCAGGGTCGACTTGGAGCCGACCAGCTCGGTGGAGGCCTCGTAGCCGTAGCCGGCGATGCGGCTGTTATCGATCACACCCAGGGCGTCGTTCTCGAACCGGACCACGATCACAGCGTGATCGACCGTGTCCATCTTCGCGTAGCCCGGATCCGAAACGCTGCTCCCGAACGCCGTCACCTCCACGATTTCGCCCACGAGCCAACGCGCCAGATCCAGGTCGTGGATGCTGACATCGACAAAGAAGCTGCCGGAGTTGGCGATGTACTCGAGCGGCTGCGGGTTCATGTCGCGTAGCGACGTGCGGAAGCTGTAAGGCGTGCCCAGGTCACCGGCTTCGACCGCCCGCTTCGCCTCAGCGGTATCGGGATCGAGCCGACGATGCAGGCCAACCTGCAGGGGAACTCCGGCGGTCTCGACCGCCGCGATCACCTGTCGGGTGCGCTCGTCGCTCAGTGCTAGCGGCTTCTCGCAGAAGATCGCCTTACCTGCTGCGGCTGCGGCCTCGACGTGATCTGGGTGCTGGGCGGTGGGCGTTGCGAGCACGACCGCATCGATCCTCGGGTCGGTCAGCAGCTGGGCAGTGTCGGTTGTCCATGCCGCGCCGTAGAACTCGCCCGTCGAACGGGCGAGGCCCTCGTCGACATCGGCTACCGCCACCAGCTCGGCAAATGGCACTTGGCCGAACACATGCTCGGCGTGCAATGAGCCGATGCGGCCGAGTCCCACGACGGCGACCTTCAACGGCCGCCCCGACGCGTTGTCGCTTCCTGACGTCGGTGTCATGAAGCCACGTCGCGGCTGTCGCGGAGGGCGGCGATCCGCTCGACGAACATATCGACGAAGCGGGCACCGTCGACATCGACGCAGATATCGATCAGATGGGCTTCGTCGTCATCAGAGCGCAGGACGGGCATGGTCTGCCCGGCCGAATAGTGGCCCGCCGTCTCCACGAGCACGGGCAATCGCTTGATCTCGAAGAGGCTCCCATCGATCGCCGCGGCCACGGCCACGGGGTCATAAAGGATGCAACCGCGCCGATCGGTCGCCCAGTCGAAGCGAGGCGCATCGATGTAGTTCCGGCAGATTAGGTGGAGGAAATCCGAGAACGGTGTCTTCACGTCGATCAGTTCGCTGAGCCGGTCCTCGTACAACACGGTGCCCACATTCGGGTTGGTCACGTCGAGCCCGATCGCCATGAGCGGGATGCCCGACTCGAAAACGATCTTCGCGGCCATCGGGTCGTGCCAGACGTTGTATTCGGCCACCGGAGTCACATTGCCCCTGCCGAACTCGGTCTCGAAGCCGAAAGCGCCGCCCATAATCACGATCCGTCGCACCTCTTCGGCGAGCTGGGGCCGCTTCAGCAGAGCCATCGCCAGGTTGGAGAGCGGGCCGACGGCGATGAGTGTGATCTCGCCGGGGTTCTCGCTGACCTCGCGGACGATGAAATCGACCGCGTGCTCGTCGGAGCGTCCGGCCGCGACTCGAGCGTGATCGACGGGCCCGATGTTGTCCCGGTGTTTTTGGTACTCAACTTCGCTCTGGGCGTGGAGCACGCCGTCGATCGATCGCGACATGCCCATGTTGACGGGGATGTGCGAGTGCCCAGTCGCCTCAAGGACTCGGAGCGCCGATTCGGTGGCGCGAGCTATCTCGACGTTGCCGAATACCGTCGTGACCCCGACGAGTTCGAGCTCAGGGCTGGCCAAAATCAGCATCAGGGCTAAGGGGTCGTCGGCGTCAAGACCAGCGCCGATACCGGGATCCGTGTCGAATATGACCCGTTCTGGCATGGTTCAGCCCTCCACGATCGGCGCCGGGTTCATCCCCGGAAGCGCCAGGTGGCCAGTGTCGACTGGAAGTTCGATACCGGTGACTTCGCTGGCTTCGTCGGAGACGAGCCAGATCATTGCGTTGGCAATCGCCCTCGGATGCATAGCGGTCCGGCCGCGCAACAGCTGCCAGTTGCGCACACTGTCGAGGTATTCCTCGCGGGTTGCGTCGTCTTTGCCAGCGATCCGGGCCCAGCCGACCGGGTTGTTGTTCATGATCGTGTCGCACGGGCCCGGCAGCACCGCGTTGACACGGATGTTGTGTGGCCCCAACTCGAGTGCGGCCGATCTCATCAGACCGATCACGCCGTGCTTGGCCGCAATGTAGTGGGCGTAGTTCATTCCGCCCTCCGCACCGTTGTTCGACGACGTGAGCACCATCGACCCGCTGAGCCGCGAGATCATGTGGGGTGCCACCGCCTTGACCGTGCGCCAAACACCGCTCAGGTTGATATCAATCTGATCGGCCCATTCCTCCTCGGTGATCTCCCAGATGGGAGCGAAGTCGACAATGCCCGCGTTGGCGACCGCAATATCGATCTGGCCGAACGCCTCGATGCCGAGATCTACGACCGCGTCGAGCGCGGCTTGATCGCGCACGTCGGCGATGGCCGACACACATTTTCGGCCCAACCCTTCGACGAGGCGAACCGTCTCATCGAGGTCCTCTTTTGTCCCGAGTGGGTATGCCACCGTCGGGAGGTCCGCGCACATGTCACAGATGACGATGTCGGCGCCTTCGGATGCGAATTTCGTGGCGATCTCGCGGCCCTGGCCGCGGGCTCCACCGGTGATGAGGGCGACCTTGCCCTGCAATCGGTCCATGTCATGCCTTTCAGGTTTGGCCTACCTCCGTGAGTGGAGGGGAGGGGAGGCCGAATGGATGCGTTGACCGGAGGGGAGCGACGCTCCCCTCCGGTCATCACTTGGGTGACTAGAAGGTGGTGCCGCGAATGTCGTCGACATTATCGGCAGTCACCAGCACCGCGGCGTTCACGATCCGCTCCGGCAGGGACTCGCCGGCGCAGAGCTTCGCGGCGGCGAGCAGGTGCTCGGGCGACGGGATGGCGTAGACGACCGTGGCGGCGTAGCTGCCGTCCTCGACAGCATCAAGGGCCGACTCCTGGGCGTCGATGCCCACCACAGCAATCTCATCTGCTCGTCCGGCTTCCTCGATCGCTTGGATGGCACCGAGTGACATCTCGTCGTTATGGGTGAACACAGCGTCGATCTCACCGGGTCCAAAGCGCTGGAGGTAGTCCTCCATCACGACGAGGCCCTCAGCACGGTCGTAGTTCGCCGTCTGATCCGCGAGCACCTCAATGCCGTCGGCCAGCGTGTTGAGGAGGCCCGCCTGCCGGTCGATAGTTGGCGAAGCGCCGAGGCTGCCCTGCAGAACCACGAGCTTGCCTTCTCCACCGAGCAAATCGGAGATGTGCGTACCCGCGACTTCGCCGGCCAGCACGTTGTCCGCGCCGATGTAGGTGGCGACGTCAGTGTCGACGTTACGGTCGGAGGCGATCACCTGGACGCCTTGTTCCTTGGCCTGCTCAACGACGGGGGTGAGCGCCGCCGCGTCAGTCGGCGAGATGATGAGCACGTCGATTCCCTGTACCAACAGGTCTTCAATTTGCGAGACCTGAGTCAGCGAGTCCCCCTGGCCTTCACCGGTGATCAGCGTCATGTTGGGGAAGAACTCGGCGGCGGCGTCCTCAGATCGACTGATCGCATTCGCGCCGAATGGATGCCCGGCAGAGTTCCACGAAAGACCGACGGTGCACTCGATCGACAGCGGGTCGGCCTGTAGCGTCACCGCCGCGAGGCACTCGTCGGTGCAGTACGGGCTGGGCACCGGGGCAACGCCTGGTTCGTCTACGTCGTCTTCAACGGGGTCGCCGGGCGTCGTTTCCTCCGCCGGTGGATCGGAGCTCTCCGATCCGCTGTCGTCGCCACAGGCGGCTCCGAAGAGCGCCAGTGCCATGAGAACCAGGCAGATTCGTTTCCATTGTTTATTCATTGTTGTTCCCTCTTCTCGTCATAGTTGATGGTGTTTTTCTCGCGGCCTGAGGCTGAGTGCTCGGTCTGCGATCTCTGATCCGCGGTGGCGGATGATTGGCTGTCGGGGCGAAACCGGTCGGTCCGCCACCAGGGCTCTACACGGTCACCGTCTGTCGACGAGCCGACCTTCCGCTTGGCGGCCCGGGCCCCCACCAGCACGGCGGCGACGATGATGGCGCCTTTCACGATGAATTGGTCGAACGGCGAGACACCCGCGAGATTGAGCACGTTGGAGACGGCAGCGAGGAGGAGGGCCCCCGCCACCGTTCCCAACATCCCGCCCACCCCGCCGGCGAGGCTGGTGCCGCCGATCACGACGGCGGCGATCGCGTCCAGCTCCAGGAGTCTGCCGCCCGACGGGTCTCCGACCGAAAGGCGGGCGGCGGTCATGAAACCGGCGGCGCCGGCAAGCGCCCCGCTGACCATGTAAGCCCCGACGAGGGTCGTTCGAATTGGAACTCCGGAGAGCCGGGCGGCCTCGGTGCTTCCCCCGATCGCGAAGAGATATCGCCCGAATGCGGTGTAGCGCAAGACGAACCACCCGAGCGCGGCGAGCACCAGGAACACCACAAACGGGCCCGGCAGCCCCAGTACTTCGCCGGAGCCGAAGATGTCGAGAAGGGAACTGTCGGAGTCGAATATGCGCGGGCCGCCGTCGGTGATCCGCAGAGCGACGCCTCTCAATGCCACCATGGTCGCCAGCGTCATGACAAAGGGCTGGATTCCGAGGTGGGCGACACCAATTCCGTTCACCGCGCCGGCGACGGCCCCGACACCGAGCGCGGCCACTGCGGCGAGCCACACCGGGTGACCCGAGTTGAGCACGCTGGCGACTACGACGGCCGAGACCGCAAGGGTCGAGCCAACCGACAGGTCGATCCCGCCGGTAAGGATCACAAGAGTCATCCCGACGGCGGCGACGCCGACGATGGAGCTCTGCCGCGAGACGTTGAGAAGGTTGCGCTGTTGGAAGAATTCTGGCGAGAAGACGACGACCGTAACCACGACGATCACTGCCGACGCGACGAGTTTCCAAGGACCCAACTTGTGGGAGGACGCCCGGAGTCCGCTGCCGAGCCGGATCAGCGCCGAGAGCGGTCCCGTGCTGTGCGGCGTCGTCTCACGCATGTGCAGCTCCCACGGCGTAGGACGCAATTCGTTCCTCGGAGGCCTGATCAGCAGGGAGCTCCGCCGTGATGCGCCCGCGGTACATCACAAGGATTCGATCGCTGAGAGCCAGCACTTCTGGAAGCTCCGACGAGATAAGCAACACGCCGATGCCCTGCGCGCACAGGTCCCGAATGGTTTCGTAAACCTCAGCCTTCGCCCCGACGTCAATGCCCCGGGTGGGCTCGTCGAGAATGAGGACCGACACGTCGGCTTCCAGCCACTTGGCCAGCACGACCTTCTGTTGGTTGCCCCCGGACAGCTGAATGGTGGGCTGGTCGACCCTCGGGATGCGTATTCCCAGGTTCTGGATGTGGCGGTCGGCGACGCTGCGCTCACCGCGGGGAAACGCGAGGAGGCTGCGCGTCTTGGCCGTGCGGGCTAGTGAAATGTTTGGCGGTGCCGAGAGGTTGGTGAGTATGCCTTGGGTCTTGCGCTCCTCGGGGACGAGCCCGATGCCTAGGGCAACGGCTCTCCCGGGCGACCCGATCCGCACCGGAGCGCCCCGGAGCAGGACCGCCCCTCCGTCGAGTTGGTCGGCGCCGAAAATCGCTCTGGCTACCTCCGTCCTTCCGGCGCCTCGCAACCCAGCCAGCCCGACGACTTCACCGGAGTTGACGGTGAAGGAGATGTCCTCAAAGACGCCATCGCGGCGGAGCCCTTCGACCTGAAGGAGTACTTCGTCACGAACCGAGGAGCGCACCCGATGCGACGCCTGGTCGAGTTCGCGCCCCACCATCATCGAGACGAGCGAGTCGTGGTCGACATCGGCAACATCGCCTTGACCGACCAGCTCTCCGTCCTTCAGGACAACGAAGCGATCCGCAAGACCGAATACCTCTTCGAGGCGGTGGCTGACGAAGATGACCCCAACGCCGTCGGCGCGGAGATCGCGGACGATTCGGAACAGCTCATCGACATCGGATCCACCGAGCACGGCCGTGGGTTCGTCGAGCACAAGCACACGAGCGTCGCGGGCGAGAGCCTTGGCGATCTCCACCATCTGCTGCTCGGCCACGCTGAGCTCGGCGACCCGGCGGCTCACGTCAATGCCGGCACCGACGCGGTCCACGTAGGTCTGGGCGAGTTCACGAGCCCGGGCCCAGTCGATCATGCCGAACCGCCGGGGCATGTTATGGAAGAGAACGTTCTCGGCGACGGTTAGGGCCTGGAAGAGATTGAATTCTTGATAGACGGTCGCTATCCCGAGCTTCTGAGCGTCGGCAGGACTGTGAAGCCTCACCAACTCACCGTCAATACGGAGCTCGCCAGCGTCGGGCGTGGTCGCGCCGGCGAGGACTTGGAGGAGGGTGGACTTGCCTGCCCCATTCTCGCCGATCAGGGCGACGACCTCGCCACGGTGCAGCTCGAGATCAACGTTGTGAAGAGCCTGAACGCCGGGATATAGCTTTGAAATGCCGCGCATCTCGAGCAATGGCTTCGCGGCGCGGACGTCCTGGAAGTCCAGGGTCTGTGTTCCTAAGTTGTTCCCCAGCATGCGAATCCCCCATTCGACGCCAGATCTGATGAAACGTTTCATCAGCTCACGACGCTATCGAACCAGAACGGGTTCTGACTGTCAAGAAGTACTACGCGCCGCGGTCGAAGCGCTACTCAGAGACCATCGTCGTGGCTGCGAGTGTCGCTGTCCTTGACGGTCATGCTCACCCGCGAAGCGGCGACGAACAGCCCGGCAACCGACCGTAAAAAGTCGAACGAAACAGAAAACCCAACACACGCTGCGGTGGACACCGATTTCGGTTCTCCGTGGAGCTAAGTGCGTGTGAGTTCAGGACATCGGAATGGTGGGCGATGGGGGACTCGAACCCTCGACCTCTGCCGTGTGAAGGCGATTCCGCAAGCCCTCGACTTCCGCGTTGGTAGCGGACCTTCCGCGTCGTTGCGCGCAAGGAGCGGTCTCCATAGTTGCGGTTGGTACCGGCTGAATCTGACCGCTTTCCGCTGGCTTGTGGCCCCGACGTGACCCCGACCTCAGCGAGAGATGAGCCGGGCGGCGCGCACTCGCCTGATCTGCGGTCCCTGATTTCCGGCTACCTGGCGAATCGCCGGCTATGGACCAGTTCAGAACAGCGAGAGCGGAACGACGGCGTCGGGCGAGACGAAACCACCCCGATCGGGACACGCCTCGAACTACACCAACCCCACCCAAAACAACGCCCCAACGTCGACGGATGGTTCCAACTATGAGCGTGTCGGAGGTACGCCTACACCGAAGACGTCGGGGTTTGTGCTCAGATCGCGGTGACGTGCGGGCTTGATGACAGCCCAACCCGCTAACCGGCTCGGCGTGCCGGGGCCGTTACCCGGCCACAATCTTCGACACCGTGTCACCGAGGTAGTTGGCGGTCCAGATGTGGGTGCCGTCAAAGGCCACCCCCCACGGTCCGTTACCGACGGTGATGGTGGCTGCGACTACACCGGTGGCGGCCACAATCTTTGACACCGTGTCATCGAGGACGTCGAGCTCGCCACGCTTGGCTGGATCAACTGGTTCAACACCGACCGCATCCACAG
>Ga0209091_10004152_pt1 | contig 11371 bp, 16 predicted proteins | sample ArcticOcean_MG_C_6_FD_187438 | JGI IMG/M metagenome (GOLD analysis project Ga0209091, IMG submission 187438) | Marine microbial communities from western Arctic Ocean - ArcticOcean_MG_CB8_128 (SPAdes) (version 2) | ecosystem: Environmental > Aquatic > Marine > Oceanic | place: Arctic Ocean...
TTGTATAGGGTTCGATACATTCATTATTCCCAAGAATCTGTGATGTACTCGCAGTTGGCATGGGTGCCATAAGAAGACTATTTCTCAAACCATATGTTTTGATGTCATCTTTTAGGGTTTCCCAATCATACATGCCACTAAATTTCGGGGAATCCCACATGTCAAATTGTAGGATCCCTTTGCTAGTGGGGGATCCTTTGAATGATTGATAATGGCCTTTTTCGATTGCCAATTTCATACTTTCAGTGAGAGACGCGTGATAGATTGTTTCGAAAATAGCTATGTTTAGTTCCTTTGCTTCATCACTATCAAATGCCATGTCACACAACATAAAGGCATCGGCCAGTCCCTGGACACCTATACCAATGGGTCTGTGTTTGTGGTTTGAATTTGCTGCTTCCAAAATTGGGTAGAAATTTATATCAATAACCTTGTTTAGGTTTCTAGTGACTATTCTAGTAATTTCATAAAGTTTTTCAAAATCAAACTTTCCATCTACGACATATTTGGGGAGTGCTATGGATGCTAGGTTACAAACAGCAACCTCATCGGGGTCGGTATATTCGATGATTTCTGTACATAGGTTGGATGATTTTATAGTTCCTAGGTTTTTTTGATTTGATTTTTCATTACAGGCATCCTTGTATAGCATATAAGGTGTCCCTGTTTCGGTTTGTGATTTGAGAATAGCCTTCCATATGACGGATGCCTTTATTGTTTTATTTGCGAGTCCCTGTTTTTCATATGTTTCATATAGCTTTTCAAATTTACTCCCATAGACATCACTGAGACCGGGTGCCTTGTTTGGACAAAATAGTGACCAATCACCATCATCCCTGACTCGCTTCATAAACAAGTCTGGTATCCAAAGTGCAGTAAAAAGATCCCTCGTTCTAGATTCTTCATCACCTTGATTTAGACGGAGTTCAAGGAATTCGACTATATCCGCGTGCCAAGGTTCGAGATAAATGGCAATGGATCCTTTTCTTTTTCCAGATTGATTTACATACCTGGCAGTTGAATTGAATACTCTCAACATGGGTATGATACCATCTGATTTACCATTTGTTCCAAGGATCGGTGAATTTTTGGCACGAATATCATGGACGTGAAGTCCGATACCACCGGACCATTTACTGATCTGGGCACATGTTTTCAGAGTGTCATATATCCCGTCAATACTATCTGCCTTGGGTGCTACTAGAAAGCAACTGCTCATCTGTGGTCTAGGAGTACCTGCGTTGAAAAGTGTGGGAGTTGCGTGTATAAATAACCCACATGACATGTGATTGTATGTTTCTATAATCTTTTCTATATCATCGCCGTGAATTCCGATAGAAACTCTCATAAACATATACTGCGGTGTCTCTACCACAACCCCATTGATTTTTTGTAGATAGCTCTTTTCGAGGGTCTTTAAACCAAAATACCCGTAATTGTAGTCCCTTTCTGGTTTTATAACCATATTTATAGTATTTACATTATCATCTGTACATTTCTTTACCGATTTATCTAAAATTCCATTATCAACTAGGTTATTTACAGTTTCTTGAAAGCCGAGGGGTATAGATTTTTGTATATTGCTGGCAACTATGCGAGTGGCTAATATTTCATAGTCTGGTGATTCGGTAATCATCCCGATAGCAATTTCCGATGCTAGATTATCCAGATCGGACGTTTGAATTCCGTCGTACATTGATGATACGACTTTTTGAGCAATTATGTCAGCACTTATTGTTTCATCTAGGTCATATGTAAGTTTATATAATCTAGATGTCACCTTGTCAAATTTCATAAGTTGGACTGACCCATCCCTTTTTACAACCTTCATTAAATATATCAATTATTTTTTATCACATCTTAAATCGCTTTCCACACGGACTATTCTTCCGCCAGTGAATTCGAGCTGTCTGTCGCAGCGGAGAGCATACGAATTGACCCAGAAAGGACCCATCTCCCCACTGGGGGTCACGGGGGCATATGAACCTATGAAACATCCAGGGGGGTTACATGGTGGTCCAGGGTACATACACATTTCGTTTTTGCCGAAAGCTTCTGATAGACTTGAGATATACATTGTTATTATTATATCATTATTTTTTTCCACCTAATATATAACAATGAGTTTCTTGGATTCGCTTTCACAAATCCCAACCCCCCTTAACCAGACGTTTTTTTCTGGTCAAAATATGAATTATCTTCAACATGCCATCAGACAAAAGGTAAAAGATTCTACTGGGTATTCTATTGACAGACAGAATCCCGATGACCTGATAACTATTATGAGGGCCACCTTTATAAACAATTCCACCAATGGGTACAGTAATGTTACTGAACAAGTGGCGTGGTGTAACAATGTGACAATCGAAACATGTGTTCAACAGATTTACACTGGACTTTCTCAATATATTGGATATATAAAGGAGATAGGTCGCAACCCAGTGCCATTACCTTTACCCACAAACGAGAGTACTTATGGGGAGTTTATGAATTTAAACTCGCGATTTGAAATGTAAAACACTTAAACACACGACACGTTAGAATAACAAGTATGAATGGTCTAAACAATTATCGCGATTATACACAGCAGATTTGCCACCAAAAGGGTTGGGATAAGGCAAATCTCCACACAGTATGGCTCCTATTGACAGAAGAGGTTGGCGAACTCGCCTCGGCAATTAGGCAGCACTCGAGGACTTTCAAGAAACAAGATTTAAAAAAATCAAGGGGCACCGATGTACAGATGGAAATGGGAGACGTGTTTAGTTATTTGTTCCAGCTCGCGGCGATGATGAATATTGACCTCGACGAAATGTGGCATTTCCATCAAATCAAGATTATCCAGAGAAATTATGTAAACTAATAGTAATGTTGTTCAATGTACCAGGTGCGCGGTCAGCGCCATTTGATTTTACAGATTTTGAAGGAGAATTAGGTGAGGAAGGAGGATCTCCACCATGTGCCATAGAACCCTCTTGTGATACCGCACAAAGCCCGATATGTAGTTATGCTATATCAGCCGGTGATAACACGATAGCCATGTGTGATCCCACGGCACCCAACTGCCCCATGTCCCGCCGTCTAGTTCCCGAGAGAAATATAGACGCTGGGAGATGGTCTCTTGTAGATAAACCCAAAATTAAAAAAGAAAATAAATTTATTAACAAGATAGAAAAAAAATATTTAATGTATATTATATTTGCCATTATACTGTATCTAGTGCTGCGGAATATCTAACAAGTCTCTGTTTGTTGATACAGTTTGAGATAATATCATGAGTGATGCGATCGGTGATATCCCACAGCAGTTTCCTCTGCCAATTACAATTTAGATTTATAGTTGGTGGGGTAAATGTATTGTCCAGGATAGTAATACGCTTGATTAGTCTGATGTGTTTATTGTAGGAATTTTCCAGAATATCATCCAGTTTTAGATGAGCAATCTTTCTAGCGACGACGAGGTTATTATGAACCATCGTTTCTAGAAACTTTGGATAAGACATGAAATCATTTAGGGAAAAATTAATGACAGTCCAATCACCTTTGGGCCAAGTTTCAATAGACTCTTTAACAGTGACGCGTCTTTCACCAGAGAACTTATTGAAAACGACTTCTACAAATCCAAGATTGTTCTCGTCATACATGTAACGAGCAGAGGATATGTAGCCGGTCATTTTGATATAAATTAGCTATTTCTCTAATAAAGAATTTGTGACTAATTAATCTAAATGTGTAGGTTAGAACTTATTATAGGGTGTATGTTTTCGGGGAAATCTTCTGAACTCATCAGGAGATTGAAAAGATTGAGGGTGTTGAATAAACCTATTCTAGTTATTACTTCATCAAAGGATATTAGGGTAGAAACATCGGATATCAAGACACATGATAATGTTAAAATGTCAGGTATCAAGACAAACAACCTAGATGATATTGTGAAAAGTGACGATTATAAAAACTCTAAGATTATTGCCGTTGATGAGGCTCAGTTTTTTACGGGATTGCGTACATTTGTTGAACAATGTATAACCGATAGGAAATATATTATTATAGCAGGTCTTGATGGTGATTTCAAACAACAAGTGTTTGGGGAAATTATCGGTCTTATGCCACTAGCAGATGATGTTACTAAACTTCATGCATTGTGCAAGGATTGTAATGATGGGACACTGGCATCTTTTTCAAAAAGAATCACAGATGATCAATCTCAGGAACTGGTAGGGGCAGAAGATTCATACAAGGCAGTATGTCGAAAACATTTATAATATTTATACATACTAAATGTGGGAATATATTCTACTGATTATAATATTGTTTATAATTCCGATTATAATTATATATTTGGCGACCAGAGATGAATGTCAGAAGAACGATGATTGTAAAGACGGAAAAATTTGCGAGGAAAATTTTTGTGTACCATCTACTACAAAAGAAGAAAAAGAAAAGAAAGGAAAGTGTGTAAAAGGATGTAGGTCAAGTGAAGAATGTATAGATGAGTACTGCTATGCTAAAGAAGAATGCGGTAATGATAGTGATTGTGAAGGTGGTGAATATGATAGGAAATGTAGGGATAAAGAATGTACGGGGAAATTTAGTGAAAATTGTAAAGACACCCCCCCCGGGTTCAAGTGTTACAATGACAACACTATAGATAGTAAATATATGATAGACAGGAAACGAGGGACTTGTGTAACAGATGACGATTGTGCGCCGTCGTATGAAACATGTGATACAGAGGAGAACACCTGCTATTCTAATAAACATGATATTGACAGTAGGATTGCTGAGTGTCAAAAAAGAACTGATTGTAACGCAGTTGCTTGTGACGCTAATAACGCCAATTGCGAATTATATAAAAAAACAAAGGATAAAACAGCAAGGTTTGGTGCTACAACTTATATTAAAAATATTAGCTAATATTAAATGAACTTTGATACAGTTTTACTTGGGTTAATTTTCATATTATTTGCCATTACGTTATTTTTTATGGTTCCCACATTTCAGTTTACTAAGAAATTATACAAAGATTACCCAACCATTAGTAAATTGATATTTGGAAGTTTAACCTCATTCACAAGCGACTTGAACACAGTCGTTGAAGCTGCCAAAAAAATTGAAACCATTTCTGGTCCCATGACTGGTTTAGTTGATGGCATGTGTGCGGATGGGATAACTGCGAGTGTAGATATATTAGGGACTAAGACAATTAATTTCAGTGCTAATTGTAAAAAGGATGCTTAAAACATTATTTTACTTTTTTTTGCTTTTAATTTCCATAATCTCGGCAGCTACTTCGTTTGGGTTATATAAATTATCAAAGAAAATTCCAGACCCAGTAACAGATATCCAATATGGGTTAGATAAAGCTAACGATGTTGTTGGCTATCTAGATACCTTTAATAAGGGTGTAGATGATTATTATTATCCACATTATACAGATACATGTGATAATGGTATTGTAGTACCTAGTTATACGGATAAGATAAGTTTTTTAGATGCCATAGTCGGAAAAAAACTTAGAAAAAAAATTGATTTTTCAGGTAACAAAATGACAATAGATTGTCCTTAGATGAAAATGCTTTTCGCTACACAATTGTATCTCTTGCCAATCTTGACAAATTGTTCATCGCAGTATTGTTTTAGTTTCAAAGCCGTTTCAATCAATTCCTCAATCGTCGCTTCCCCCAGCAGCAATTGTCTGTACGTGTCCGACATGACATCTACAAACATTTGATAAACCCCCCTCCAATCCTGTTTCTTGTGATTGGACTTGTCCCGCGTTTGTAGGGCGGCCTTGAAATTTTCTTCCGTCATTCGGTCCATCATATAACTTAACCGCAAACCAGTATTATCTTCTTGGCCCGTTAGTTCATATCGGATAATGTGATTTTGAATATGTTGGACTTCTCGGTGGATATAAAACAAACGATGTTTCCTATCCAGTGTTTTGTACTGATTAAGAAGTTCATATGCGTCCGGAAATCCACCACACGGGATATCCCCAGGATTTCTCATCACCCGATCATTGCGGCGACTGAATTCATAAAAGTGAGGATTATGAATTGTCCCCTTTTCAATCATCCCCGTTCGCCAACTGAATGGCGTGTGACAATCGGGACACCACATCTGGTCACATCCGCTGATTTTGGAAATCATTGTACCGCAATGGGGGCACGGTTTTGTGTCCTTTTTCAAAAGCTTCATCGTTTCTACATCATCCGCGTTACAAACATGATCGTCCTCCTTTGTGCCATTACACTGGGCACAATAACGGACTTCGCAAATTCCACATTTCCAAGCACTTGACAGGAACCCCTTACAACTTTCGTCCGGACACTTTCTGATGAAAAGTGTCTTGGTTCTTTCAGTGTCGTCGTCCCTGCCATTTCGCAACCTATACTCTCGGATTTCTAGTTCTTCGATTTTCATACGAGCAATTCTCATAAATTCACGTTGTTCTTCGATGAGTTCCTTGACTTTATCGGCTTTTTTGATATTCATAATAATAATCTGCGTAGCCGGAAAATAACTTCTTTCGCGTTCAAACAAGATATTTTCTCGGTGAGATTTCAGATCCTTGTTGATGTATTTTTTGGTAAAATTAGCACAAAGAAATTCTAGGTTCCACTCATGCTTACAATCCATACAATGTGGGTGTTGTATAGACGACGTAAAATACGTGTTTAAGCACGATCTACATGAACCAAATTCGCAAAAAATACATTCTACCTTTTTGCGATCAGATTTGTTGTACTTTTCACAACAGACATTACACTCTGACATTCTTATCTCATACTAATCACGTGACACTCTCTTAAATCACTTTTGAGCAAGTTTTTTCAAAGCTATATTATTGTTTAATCTTGTTAGAGTATTCTTGTCAATCACGACGGCTTTGTTCAATGACGCATCCATGTGACTGATTTTAGGTACACGCCCTCTGTGGTTCCTCTTGTTTTCTGTGAGATAACTCATCTTGGTTTTCTTATACTCTGATAGTATTTTGTTATATTCTCTTGTCAATTCAACCTGACTATTCCCGCTTTTTATATTTTTTTCGAGATTATTTAGTTGATTTTTTAATTTTAAAGATATACTACTATATTTCATATTTACTTTTTACCTAGTTTTTTTTTAGAACCCTTGGTTGATCTTGCTCTTTTTGTCTGTTTCAACAAAAATTCCGCACGAGCATATGACAAATCACCCTTTTTTAAAAGTTCCCTGTTTGAAGATTTTATAGGGTTATAAGCATCGGGATTTTTAGAAATTCTAGCATTTGCCTGTTTCAATTCATAAAATGTCTCGTGCTTTTTAACCAGTTCGGGCATTTTTATAATTGACGGGATCTGTGACGGGCCATCAAATTTCTTCATATCACTCTTGTACCTACCAATTATGTTATCAACTCTCTGCTGTTCTTTTTTTACGCGTTTTTCAAAACCTTTTAGTTTGCTATCTAAAACATTCAGTTTGTTCTTTTCGCTAATTTTTATTTTTTTTGATTCAGTTTCTATATAATTCACAAGCTGTTTGGACTGGTCTTCGTACCATTTAGAAGCCATTTGTATTATATATAGAAATTTTATCCTCAGTTGTTACCTTTAACTTTTTTGCGAAGCTCATTAAGCCTCTTTCTGATAATTTGGAGTTCCTGTTTCTGATTGGCCTTTTTGGCCATGCGTGCGTTGTTTGATTCTTTCTTCGCTTTATTTAGCTGATTCTGTTTGTTTTTGTTAATTAAATTTTTTAGCCTGGCTATTTCAGCATTGTATTTAGAAATAGGAAAATTTCCAGGATTCCCGGGTGTACCTTTTTCTGATGTTTCGGAGCGTAAATTGGTGTATTCCCTGACGAAGCTGTTCTGAGTTTTTTTTACAACTCCGGTAATCTGGTTTATTGCCAGTTTATATCTTCCCATCTCATCGGTGCTAAGCATCTCATTTTTCTTGTTAGCGTTATTGAGGCGAGCAATAGTATTTTCAAGGGAATTTAAAATACCCTTGGCTGTCGAAGAATACGAGCCGTTATTACTCATTTATTATATGTTATATTTTTTTTCGCAGTTCTTCTATTTTTTGTCTTATATTCTTCATAAACTCCTTTTGGTTTTTTAAAATATTTTTTTCGCATACCCTACTTCCTCCGACAAGAGGACATGAATTATTGTTCACTGGATTGTTTAGCTTTGGTTTTTTAAGTGCGTTATGTTGTTTTTCTAAATTCAACATATTATTCACAGATCTTTTCTTCATGGATTTGAGTTCTTGTTTTGACGCATTTGAATTTATTTGATTTCTTTTCAATTTTAATTGTGAATTGTAGATTCGTTTTTGTTTATTCAAATTTATAGAATTTGGAGAACTGATTGGAAATTTTAGTTTAGGTTTTAATTTACCAACGCGTTCGGTAGGATAGTTTATATTTGGGGTTGGCTTGAATACATTGAAAATGCTACCACCATTACCTGACCCACCAGTGCCCAGGGACCCTCCATTGCCCAGGGACCCACCAGTGCCCAGGGACCCTCCTCCCTCTTCGCCCTCTTCGCCCTCTTCGCCCTCTTCGCCACTGCCACCACCGAGCCCACCGTTTCCCAGGTACCCACCGTTTTCAAGTCCGAGGGGTTCTGGTCCTGAATTAAAATTTCTAGAAACCCTGACTTTTGTGTTTAGTCTGATGGGTTCAGTAATTTTCATTTTGCGCAACTTTCCAAAAATATTAACCAATAGGTCTTTTTTAGTCTTGTCTTTTATCTTGACCAATTTGATTTTTTTCGCAATTCTCTGAACATCTTTCTTAATGGGTCTGTTCATTAAAATCGCATAGTCCCGGGCGATCAATGGAGACCGCGGGTCAATTAAAAACAGGTATTCCTCATATGTTGAAAGTTTCAGAGGTGGTAGGGTCTTTGCGTTTTTACATCTTGTGTATATACTACAAATATTTCTCTTTTTGAGTCTCTTGGCATAAACATTGTTTAGGTTATAATTTACTTTGACCTGTGATCTCGCATAATTAATATTTGTATTTGGATTACATGGATCCATGTTTAATACAAACAGATATTATTTTCTTGTTTATATATAAAATGGAAAAAACTCTGCGTAAAAATTCAACTCTTTACAGAGCTACTAAAAACTCCAATGACTATACTAGAAATTCGCCCGTTTATTTTCTTTACAATAGAAACGGTGAAAATATAGCCAGAGAGGCTTATACAAAGCATGGTGGGTCTGTACATACATTTATAGCCAATAGAAATTTAAGACTTTTAAACGTCGGTAATCCAAAATCAGTAAAAATGTTGATAAGTTCTGCCAAGACCGATAAACAAAAAGAAGCAATAGCTTCATCATTTCGGATATCTTCCAATGGTGACATTGTTTTAAGAAAGTCAATAAAAAACTTTGATAATATGGTTGTAAACGCGGCACACAACTTGAAATATGATGGGTATATTGCCCCACGTTTAAAATATAAAAATACAAATAACAGCGGTACTTTTCATCAGGAAATAGCTTTATACAGAGCCGGTAACAAGGTTATTCATAGTTCTGATAAAAATAAAGATAAAAAGAAAAAGGGTCCATTTAATACACCTTCACCAGTAAAAAAGATCCCGATGAAATTAAATCTAGTTCCCCCTTACACGTCTATGAAAAAACGTAAACTATTTTAATTATATAATATAAATGAACAACGATAAACTTTTGATTGTGGTGACAATTTTGGTTCTTTACCTCTTGTGTTTCAGGAGGTCTGAGGGTCAAGAGACCGAGGGTGATTATATTTGTAAATTACCTACCAATTTTAATGATACTATTGATGGTCGTATTGACGCAAAACTTAATGGGTTAGTAGATGGCACTTTCGCAGATTGGGTCAACCAAATTAACAATCATCAGCATTATGGTTATAATGGGGAGCCAGGTAGCAACACGGGTGATCATGAGATGACAGTAAATGTTGATCAAACTTCTGGTCCAAAATACTTTAAAAAATAATTAAATTGTATATATAAATGATAAACATTTTTGGTGCCAAGGTTTCTATACCAGCAGCACTATTCGTGGCTCTTAGCCCAGGATTTATAACAAACAAATTCCATACATCGTACCAGCAGGTACTATTCAGGTCACTGGTCTTTGTTTTGGCATATCACCTCATCGCCAGTCTTATCGGACTTGTTCTTACACAGCGGGATCTAATTATGGGGGCGTTATTATTCATCATTCTAAATCCAGGAATGTTGGTGACCGCAAACGATACAGGAATCGTGTTTTTCTCGGGCCAAACAAATCTCAACGCAATTATAATACAGGCTTTCATCTATGCGATTATTCTGTCGATAGTGAGATGAAATATCTTGTTATAGGCCCAGGTGGTATGGGGATTTTTGGATACCTCGGGTACCTAAAAAAGATTGAATCAAAATTGGATAAAGTACAGGGGTACTCTGGTGCTTCTGCCGGTGCTATTTTATCTATTTGCTTGGCATGTGGTAAAACAATCGATGAAATTTTAATTTTTTTATTACAGCTTGATCCAAAAGATTTATCAAAAATAAATTTAAAAAGGTTTATAAATTCCTATGGTTTTGTATCAACAGACTTGTTCAAGGAAAAAATAATTGAATTTATAGGAGGTGATTATAAATTCAAAGAAATTGAAAAGGATTTATACATTTCATCATTTTGTGTAAATAGGGGAATTACAGAATACTTTTCGAAATATAATTATCCAGAGATGAGTATAATAGACGCAATGTGTATGAGTGTATCCATACCATTTCTTTTTGAAACAATAAAATTTAACGAGATGAACTATATTGATGGGGGGACAATGGAAACTTTACCTCTTTTACCATTCATTGACAAAGAAGATACATTTTGTCTGAAAATAAACGACAACAGAGTACCACAAATGGAAATAAGCTCTGTTCGCGACTATGCATCCATCCTTTTTCGATCACTCATGAAAAATAGACAGACTTACAATGTAAAGAATGTTAAAAGTATAGATTTATCGGAATATAATATTTTTGATTTGAGAATGAGCTACGATGATAAACTAAAAATGTTTTTTAATATAAATTCCACTTAGTATACCGGCGCCGTTGAATAGGATATCCTTCTTACTAGAAGACCACCACTGTTCGTATTCAACATCACCATCATCGTTCCGAGTTCTTTTAAACTTTAATTCCTCACCTTTAGGGGTCATTAAAACCTTTAACAAATATTCAACCATTTCCCACGCAACACCTAAACCAAATAGATGTTTAGCATATTGAGGCCAAATATATCCAAATATAAGAAATGTGATATAGTGGCTCAATGGCCACCACGAACAACAATTTTTCCCAATGAATG
>Ga0209091_10004153_pt1 | contig 11370 bp, 9 predicted proteins | sample ArcticOcean_MG_C_6_FD_187438 | JGI IMG/M metagenome (GOLD analysis project Ga0209091, IMG submission 187438) | Marine microbial communities from western Arctic Ocean - ArcticOcean_MG_CB8_128 (SPAdes) (version 2) | ecosystem: Environmental > Aquatic > Marine > Oceanic | place: Arctic Ocean...
AACAGGAATGGGTACTTTTACAGCTGAAGGCGGGTCAAAATTTAGAGGGGCGTGTTATTTTCAAGCATCTGCACCATCACTTTCAAGTCTTAATGGTGTTTGTTGTGTTTACCATTTTGATGTTGATGCAGAAGGAAATGCCACTTGGGATATTTGGGAGTGGAACTAGACGCAAAACAGATGTTAAGCAGCTTCAAAAAGTATTAAATGATAATGCTCATATGGATAGACCTTCAAGAAACTTTGCCAGTAGCCCGACGATGCCTCCAAAGCCGATTGTAAGACCCAGCAGCACCTTATATACCAGACTATGGGGTGGGAAGAACGATGGATATACAACAGTTAGCGCCAGCAGGACACCTGCCCCGATGCTCATTGTCATACCGTAACCCTGAGGTAGAAAGAACCCACCTACGATAAGCAGGATATTGAGGATTATCGTCGTCCAACCAAGGCCACCCCAATTGGGATCTTTAGGGAATCTAATGATATCTTCATCAGAAGTAATGTATTTACTACCCAATGCAGCTGCCGCCCGCATAGCGCTGAAGCAGGCTCCGTCAACATAGTTCTTCTTATCCGTATATTCTCCGGTGAAATGGATATTTCCCACCGGTTTCGCTAAATCGGGTAATGCTTCAAGAAAATATTCAGGAGTGAGTTCTAATTCCCCGATTGGATACCGTGTAACCTTTGAGCCTGTAATATATTTTTCAACGTCGGCAGTTTCCGGCATCAATCGTCTGAAATCTTTTATAGTAAGTTCTAAAATCTCTTCATCAGATTTCTCAAGAAACGATTCAATCTCATTTTTTTCATTTGGGGGTATAGAGATAATGAAATTATAGATAAGCGGGTTGTCAATATTCTTATCTTCTTCAGTATCATAAGTCGTATCAAACATACCCTGAAAAATAGTGTCGGAAGATAACAGACCGTAGAATCGCTCCCATGGGATATCTCTTTTTAAGAAAACTGAAATAACTGAAATAGGACCATAATCGACTTTTTCAAGAGCTTCTTTTTTCCAATCCGGAAGCTGCGGAAAAATTTTTAGGGTTGCCTGAGGAGGTATTGTTGTTACTACTGATCTGGATTTGACAACCTGCTCTTTTCCGTCTTTTTTATACCAGGTAGTGACGATGCCGTTATTTTCTTCCACCCTGGTTACTCCGGCTCCGTGTATGGCTCTTCCTTTCAGCTTATCCGCCAGGGTATCGGTGATCTTTTGAAAGCCGCCGGTAACGAATCCCATGCCTGCGGTATTGAAAATATCGTTCACCAACACAAACCCCATCCCAGCCGATGTCCGCTCCGGTTTCGCAACACAGGCTCCCCTCATATAAGTATTAACTAGTGCTAAAAGATCCGGATCGTAACCTTTTAGATATTCGGTGATATTTTGGGCTGCCAGTTTTCGCCAGCGGGGATCTGTTATCGGCAGTTCTTTGAATATTTTCATTTTCCGGTGGGTTGCTGACATTAATTTTAAAGCTGAGAATTTGGCCTTACCGCTTAAAACGGATTCAATGTCTGTAAAGAGTTTGTTGTTTACAAAAATGGCAAATGGAACAGATTTCGGATCGTGAGTTACCCATTTAACACCAAGCTCTTTGATAAGGCGGACAAAAGAGGAATCTTCTACGGTAAAAAATTGAGTACCGATGTTGTTCGTTGCTTCATGGACCTTTTCAGACAGGACCCTTCCGCCAAACCTTTCGTCTTCTTCAAGCAGCAGGATGTTTTTATCTCTTAGCATATATCCTGCAGTCAGCCCTGTAATTCCTCCACCAATAATAACGGTATCATAAAGGGTGCCTTCATTTTCGGCTTTGTTCGGTTCATTATTCTTTGCCATAGCTTACTTTACTGTCATCAATAAAATATATTTAAAACATATTTGTCTCGCCAGAGACTTGTAGAATTCTTTTGGAAACTGTTTCATCAGCTTTTGATCTTTTCCATCGCTGGATCGTATAGTGGCTTTAGAGAGGCAGTTGCGGCTATGCGATCTCCTGCCACCTCAACTTCCCAATTCCCTTCATTGACCATAACCACGGTAAGTGGCGCATCTATTTCGGCAAATCCGATGCCGACAGCGCCACCCAGAGAGTGGCCGTATCCACCCACCTGTATATAGCCAACCTCCTTGCCATTCAGGTAAATCAATTCGTTGCCATAAAGCAGCGGCTCAGGATCTTGCAGCAAGAATTGTAGCATCCGAGTGCTGGGCACACCTTTCTCTTTGATTGCCGCCAGAGCATAGTGCCCTATAAATCCACCGGGTTTGTCTAGCTTGACGGCGAAGCCAAGGCCAGCTTCAATTGGATTGTCGGTGTTATCCACGTCAAGACCAAAGTCACGATAGGCTTTCTCAAGGCGCAAACTGTTCAACGTCTGCATTCCTGCATCACGCAGGTTAAATTCTTTGCCCACATCTTTGAGTAGATCATAGATCTGCACTGCACCATAAGACGGCACCTGAAGCTCCCAGCCCAGTTCCCCCACAAAGGTCACTCGGAAGGCTTTTACCACCCAATACCCCACATCGATGTCTTGGCATGTCATGAAAGGGAAGGCGTCGTTTGACATGTCGGCGTTTGTTACTTTCTCCATCAACATCCGTGCCTTGGGGCCGTGGATGTTGATCTGGGTGATGGCAGGCGTCATGTCGGTGATCACCACCACTTCACCCTCGGCAATGTTCCGCTTCATTCGCATCAACGTATGGCCATGGCTGTTTTCTCCCACCACAACCATGAATTTGGCTTCTGCCAGCCGTGTCACTGTCAGATCAGCCTCAAATCCGCCCTGTTCGTTGACCCAGGCAGTGTAAACAAGTCGGCCCAGTGCGACATCTACTTCGTTGCAGGAAAGGCGGCTCATCAGTGCGAGCGCATCCGGCCCTTCAACGTTGAATTTGGACATCGCTGACATGTCCATGATGATCACATCCCCACGTGCGGCGCGGTGTTCCTCGGCGTGCCATTCGAACCAGTTCTGGCGGAACCAGCTGTATTTTTCGATCTTCGCCTCTTCAGGTGTTGGTGCAAACCAGTCGGGCATTTCCCAGCCATGGCCCTCCGCAAAATAGGCGCCACTGGCGGCCAAACGGTCATGCAGGACCGAACGTTTCAGGTCACGCGCAGTTTCATAGCCATCATTGTGATAGTGCTGTCCAAACAACTTGCCCAACAGCTCAGGCCCGCGATCTCGCCGGAAAGCTCGGGTCGCCTCGTGCTGGGTGAAACGGTTCACATTCATGCTGGTGACATCAATCGGCGGGGTGCCGTCGACGATCCAATGAGCCAGTACCTTGCCTATACCCGCGCCATTCAGAATACCGAGTGAATTCATGCCACAAGCGACAAAGCAGTTTCGCAATTCGGGTGTTTCGCCCACCAGCGGAGCAAGGTCGGGGGTAAAGCTTTCGGGGCCGCAGAACAGCTTGCGAACGCCCACATTCAGGGCGTCAGGGACGCGTGTATACGCCTTTTCTAGATGTGGTCCGACGCGATCCCAGTCTGGTTCGATCTCACCGAATGAGAAGTCTTCGGGGATTTCGTCGAGTTTCCACGGGGCCGCACCGGGTTCAAACAGGCCAAGCATCAGGCCGCCAACTTCCTCGCGGTAGTATGTATAGGTTGAGGGGTCTTCAAGAACCGGCAGATTGTGGGGTAGACCTTTGATACTATCGGTGATCAGATAGTAATGCTCGGCGGCCTGTAGCGGTAGGTTGATCCCGGCCTTAGCCCCCAGTTGTCGTGACCACATGCCGCCACATATCACCACATTTTCCGCTGTGATGCTTTGGCCATCGGCGGTCCTCACTCCGGTAGCGGTGCCATTTTTAGCTAGGATTTCTGAAACCCTTACTCCTTCGAAAAACTTTGCCCCACCCATGCGCGCACCTTTCGCCAGCGACATGGTCAAATCCACCGGATTGGCGCGGCCATCTTCAGGAATATAGAAGCCCGCCAGAACATCCGTGAGATCCGCCATTGGAAACAAGTCCCGAGCTTCCTGTGGTGAGACTTCGTTGATATTGATGTTGTGACGACGCATGAACGGCGCAAGTCGGCGCATCTCATGGACGCGTTCTTCGTTAGTGGCTATTTGCAGGTAGCCCACATCGCGGAACCCGGTCGGCAGACCCGTCTCTTGTTCAAGATTGGCATAGAGATCGCGGCCATGCGTATAGATTTCGCACTCGGCCGCAGATTTGAGAAGTCCAGCTACAATTAACCCGGCGGCGTGCCAAGTGGTGCCTGATGTCAGTTGATCGCGCTCCAGCACGACGACATCGGTCATTCCCAATTTGGTCAGGTGATAGGCTGTATTGCACCCAATGGAGCCCCCGCCGATGATTACGGTTTGGGCGTGGGTAGGGAGTTTTTTATCCATTCTATCTATACCTCACTGATCGGGTTTCTGAATTTAATCAAATCATTATACTTGACAGGTTGTAAAATAAAGTATTTAATTGATTGAATGACCAATCAATGGGAGCGAACATGACGACAATCACAGATGAAAAGAAGCCTCGTACAGCCCCCCCCGAAGTGAGACGAAAGCAGCTGATTGATGCAACAATCATCTGCATTGCCAGGAATTGCATATCCGGAACGACACTGGCGGCCATCGCAAAAGAGGCAGGGCTATCGATGGGGCTGGTGTCTTTTCATTTCAAGAGCAAGGATATCTTGTTGTCGGAAACCCTGAAGTATTTGACCGAGGAACACCGTGAATTGTGGATGCAAGATGCGCGCTGCGATAATCTTTCGGCAGCCAGAAAGCTGCGCTCCATAGTAGATGCGCAGTTTCACCCTCGCATCTGCAGCCGTAAGAAACTTGCGGTCTGGTTCGCCTTTTTCGGCGAAGCGGCACACCGAAAATCCTATCGTGCCACTTCGTCTCAAATCGATATGGAAAGGCAGAAAGTCTGCGCTAGCCTTTTCTCAGATATTATTGCCGAAGGCTCTTACATGGGCATGGATGGGGAGAACGTTGCTCTAACACTCGAGGGGTTGTTTGATGGTTTCTGGCTGAATATGCTGATGTATCCAGCCAAGTTCTCGCGCGAAGAATCTATCCGACAGGTGTTGGCTTATCTTGAAATGATGTTCCCGCAACACTTCGCCAACCAAATATTATAATCAAGCTTTCTTGCACGGTAGCGTATCGTTTCATCTTTGTTTGGCCTCCCCTAAATCCACTGATCCAAGGTTATAGGCTCAGTTACAGAGAGGCGGGGTGCGATAAGGGTGAGCCCCTTTGACCTCGTAGATAGATATATACACCCTCTCCTCACACCTCAAACGAAATTTGGACCTTAGTTCAATCTGGAATATAATTCTATCATGCAAAAATTAACACAACAAAAAGTCAATGAATTCAAATCTCAAGGCTATCTTGTATTAGAAGATTTTGTTAGCTCAGGAGTATTGTTAGAGCTTAAAGAATCACTCAATAGCATCTTTAAAGAAATTGATAAAGAATCGAATAGAGTAAAACAATCATATGACAATAAGCATTACGGTGATATTTCAAAAGCTGGTCGAAAGTTTACTAAAAATCAAAGTAGCTATTATCCTGCGATTCAGAAATACCTTAAAAGTAAACCTATAAAGGAAGTTGTGACAAAGTTACTTGATGGCGATGCATTTATTTTCAATGAACAATTCGTATCGAAAGAGCCTAACACGCCGTCGAGTTTTAATTGGCATCAAGATTCAGGATACATAAATTTTGATCACAAGCCCTATTTGACAACTTGGCTGGCGCTTGATGATACCCATTCATTGAATGGACCTTTATCGGTTATCCCTACAAATATAGGGACCACTCCAGAAGTATTAACTCACCAATGGTCAGACAAATCAAAAGACCTATTTATTGAGGTCGATGAAGCCAAAGCAAAAACTTTGCATGTTGCTGCAGGAGCTCTCGTGGTATTTTCTAGTCTTACGCCTCATGCCTCTGGAGCAAATCAGTCATCCAAAACAAGAACAGCTTATCTAGCTCAATATTCATCGGAGCCAATTATCGACCCAAATACAGGCTTAAATAGAAATCAAGCGATTCCAATTTAAACTAATTACTAATTTGAAGGGTACGGGGGGAGGCTCATTGAACTCACCTAAGTATTGATAAATCATCCCTCACACATCAAACGAAGTTTGGACTTTTTATCTCACTAGGTTTATACTAGATTTCAATATTGTTGTATATTAAAAATATCAATATAATTGGGAGTAATTATGAATCGCACGAATATGTACGTTATCGGAGCTGTTGTAGTTCTTGTGATACTCTATTTAATTTATTAAATTAAATCGATTAGATACTAATACACCATCCTTCTCAAATCAGAGAGAATTTGGATAATTTTGAATGGTCTGAAGGATAAAGGAATTCAGAAGTTTAAATAAACCCCTCACACAAAAAACGAAGTTTGGACTTAGTAGTTTTGTACTTTAGTTAGTTGCTATGGTCTAATATTACAGAGCCAACTTTAGTATCTACAGAAACAATCCCTTGAATAGCGTCCATTACTTTATTTTTTGCAGCAGTTGCTCTTTCCATTGCTTCATTATTCTCATATAAAGTTACAGATATGTTGACGTTGCCTTCAGACTTAACTGCTATCAATTGCTCTGCTTCTGGAAAGTCACTTGGTGCATTTGGAACGTAGGCTGCAGCAGCAATATCTGCCGCTTCATTTGATTCAAAGGTTACTGTTGTAATTCTTGCTACTGACATTACTACTCCTAGTATTGTTTTTAAAGAAAATTAATTATAGTGTAAAAAAGAACTGCCTCACACATCAAACAAAATTTGGACTTTAGTTCAAGTTGATATACAATCCTAGTATGAAAAAACTACTTCTGTTCAACCTCAATTTTGAAATAATTTAACATTACGACAAATAACTTCTAGTCCTTTTTTGAGGACTATTTCATCTTTTGCATAGTTGATTCTAATACATTGATGCTTATGAATCCATTCATCATCGAGTCCAATAAAAAAATCATGTCCAGGCACTATAAAAACATTTTCAGCTTTAAGATAATTGTAGAGCTGCTCAGACGTTATTGATAAATTTGGAAACCAAAGCCACATAAAAAATGCACCTTCAAGTTTATGAAGATACACATCTACATCTGCAAAAATACTATTGAAGAGTCTGACTGCCATTAGTGCTTTTTCTTGATAGTAAGGCTTTATAACATCATCACAAAGTGTCAATAGTTCATTATCTTTTATCATTCTTGTCAGCAAACTTGGTCCGACACTACTAGGTGCTAGAATCATAATCCCACTAATCCTGCTTAAAGCCTCAATGGTTTCATGGTTAGCAATAACTACTCCAGTTCTAAGCCCTGGAAGACCAAGCTTTGATAACGACATGCATAAAATCATGTTGGGATTCCACTTTAATGTTGCTTCAGTATAAATAGCGCCAGGAAAAGGTTGGCCATAAGCATTATCAATAATTAATGGAACCCCATGCTCTTTTGAAATTAAATCTAATTGACTAAGCTCATTATCTGTAATAACGTTTCCAGTAGGGTTTGTTGGTCGTGAAATACAAATTGCACCGATATTGCCAGAATTCATAACATGAATTAATTCTTCAAAGTTAATTTTATATTTAAATTGCTTGTCATCCAGCATGTTAATTTCGGGTTTTATTGAAACAAACATATCTTCAGAAATTCCTTGGTCTGCATAACCAATGTATTCAGGTGCTATTGGAAATAGAATTTTTTTGTGTGATCCGTCTTCCATCTCCCCAGCAAATAAATTAAAGAGACTAAAAAAACTACTTTGAGAACCATTAGTAATAACTATATTTTTTTCATCTAGAGTCCACTCATAGTGATTATTGAACATCAATACTAACTCTCTAATAAACTCCTCATTCCCTTGAGGACCATCATATAGTCCGATCATTTGATCAACATTGGAACTGCTAATAAGTTTTTCTAGCTCAGATACAAATTTATCATTTGCTGCTGGGATAATTGCTGGATTACCACCTCCCAACATAAGGGTGTTTGGATTATTACTGTGATTAGCGCTTCCAAGATCAGACATTAATTGGGTGATGCCATTTTCTCTAGAGAACCTTTTGCCAAACTTTGAAAAGTTTCTTGAAGCCATTTTATTTTTCCTAAATTAATTTATAAATTATAGTTTAAAAGCCTTCTTCTTCACTCATCAAACAAAATCTTTCCTTTAAATATTTTGAAGATATAGGAGTGTCATCCCGTATCGAATATGTTCAATAGTAAATTAATCTAATAATTTACTATTTATTAAATTTATGTTTCAATAAATTGTATTAAACGTACATAATTAGCATAATAATTCCCAAATATGGTCTTTAAACTATTGAGACTATAGATATGAAGGGGTTGTGATGAATAAAACTGAAGATTTTTTATTGGAATTAGGCCAGATAAGTCCTAAGCACGTTTCTCAATTGTCAGAGTCTTTTAATAATTTGCCAAAGAATGAGTATTGTGATGGAGAGTATCGCTTACGAAGGTATTCTCAGTTTAATTTTTCTCAGGATAAATTACCGAACATTGGAATTATAAATATATTAAAGAAACTACCAGCTAAAGCATTTACTCAAAGTGCTGACTTCAATGTCTTCCAAGGTAATGTTGTTCGACAATATGAAGAAATTGAGCAAGACATTATTGAGTCAGAGGCTTTCGTTGAAATTTTTGCGCGTTTTAAGGGCATTACAAATTTAGATGATGAGTCAAACATTGAGGTTCATCAGATGCGAATCATCGCTAAAGGTGAAGCAGGCTCACAAGTGACACCAGAGGGTGTGCATCAAGATGGATTTCAAAATATTGGTATGTTTGTTATTGACAGTAGTAATGTAAGCGGTGGTGAACTAAATATACATACTCAACAACAAGCAAAGCCCTTTATTAAACACAAATTTGATCAAGGTGAATTTGTGGTCTTAAATGATGAAAGGTTTTGGCATAGTGCTGAAGATATTTGCTCTGCAGGTTCTGGTGGTGGACATATGGACTTGTTTGTATTAACAGCATAATAGACTAATGAGTATTGACAAATGTCGAGCTCAATTCCCCGCACTCAATCAAAAGATTGATGACACACAGCCGATCTTTTTTGATGGTCCTGGTGGATCTCATCCATCGCAAGCAGTACTTAATGCAATCATAGGCTATCTGTCAACCTCCAATTCTAATTTAGGTGGTGCTTATTTTAGTTCTCGGCAAACAGAGCAAACAATGATCCAAGCACGAGAAGCAGCAAAAGATTTATATTGTGCAAAAGATGCAAATGAAATTGTTTTCGGTGCCAATGCTACCAGTCTAAGTTTTATGATGAGTCGAGTATTGAGTAAAACTTGGCAACAAGGCGATGAGATTATTGTTACCGCTTTGGATCACTATTCCAATGTCTCCCCCTGGGTGATTGAGGCTAATAAAGCTGGCGTTATTGTCCATCAAGTGAAGGTTAATGAGGAAGATTGCACACTTGATTATAAGCATTTAAGTCGTTTAATTAATCTAAAGACACGTTTGATTGCATGCTCATATGCCTCCAACATTACAGGATCAATTGTTGATGTTGCAAAAGTCATTGAGCTGACTAAATCCAATAGCAATGCGCTCATTTATGTTGATGCCGTGCATTTAGCACCACACCAATTGATTGATGTACAGGCGCTTGGCTGTGATTTTTTAGTCAGTTCGGCATATAAATATTTTGGACCGCATTTAGGTGTTTTATTTGCTAAAGCCCAGCATTTGAACGAATTGAGCCCAGATAAGGTTGCGCCAGCAAAAAACATTAATCCAAATCGATGGGAAACAGGCACACAAAATTATGAAGCCATGGCTGGCTTGTCTGCGACTGTCGATTATTTGAGCTCATTAGCGGGTGTTGAAGGTGGATCAAGACGAGATAAACTTGAAACAGCTTTCCAAAACATTGCTATGTATGAGCATGAATTGAGCCGCCTATTTCTTAACAAAATAAATGCGTATCCTCAAATCACTCTTTATGGCATTAAAGATAAAGGTCGATTGAATGAGAGAACCCCAACTTTTGCTTTTACAATTAAGGGTGTAAACCCGAGAGCGGTGTCTGAGTTTTTTGGTGCACATTATGTCTGTATTTGGGATGGACACTTCTATGCTCCAGGCTTGATCAATCAATTGGGACTGACTGAATCTGGTGGTGTTATTCGAGTAGGGTGTATGCATTACAACACTGTTGATGAGGTTGAGTATTTTTTTGTTTTATTGGATAAGTTTTTGGAAATGTAAGGCCAGTGCAGCAGATAGAACGCGTCTAAAATAGAATATATGCATTAATATGCTATACTATTTATTTTTTTTAGAATAATAATGCAAAGTATTGATTTAATTGACCAAAAAATCCTCTCACTTTTGCAAAGCGATAGCAATCTCAGTGTGGCTGAAGTAGCTGATAAAGTGAATTTATCCCAGTCACCTTGCTGGCGAAGAATTTCACGCTTAAAAGAAGAAGGCTATATTAAAAACAAAGTAATTTTGTTGGATCGGCAAAAACTCGGTTTGCACTCAGTGGTTTTTGTAAATATCAAGCTCAATGCTCATGGCAGAAATTTTTTGAGTGAGTTTGAGGAGGCTGTGGTCAGTTTTCCTGAGGTGGTGGAGTGTTGGACAGTTACAGGTGGCATGGATTATTCACTTCGAATTATTACCAAGGACATTCAAAGCTATGAGCGTTTTTTGCGTAAATATTTATTACAGTTACCTCACATCTTAGAAGTGAAGAGCCATGTTGGTATTACTGAAGTCAAACATACCACCCAGTTGCCGATAAATTGCTAGTTTTTATAATTAACAATTTAGTTTAGATTTGAAAGGAAATCGATTACCCCTCTCTCATATACTTTGACCACATGGGCAGATGTTTATCATATATCCCTCCCTCTCAGATGAAATGAAGTTTGGACTTTGATTTCACCTGTCTATAATAGCCTCCATGAAAAAACTACTACTACTTCTAACATTATCCTTTTTCTCAATTCAAGGTTTCGCAGCAGGATATCCTGATGGCAGTGAGCCAGTAAAGAGTATTTTTTCACAATAACCAGGGATTATATTATGAAAGCATTAGTTAAAAGCCACTCAGAGAAAGGGATTTGGCTTGAAGACGTACCCATGCCAGAGGTAGGCAGTAACGATGTGCTCGTCAAAGTTCAGAAAACTGCAATTTGTGGTACTGACGTACATATTTATAATTGGGATGCGTGGGCAAAAAAAACCATTTCTGTGCCGATGACAACAGGCCATGAATTTGCTGGCGTTATAGCTGAGTTAG
>Ga0209091_10004157_pt1 | contig 11359 bp, 10 predicted proteins | sample ArcticOcean_MG_C_6_FD_187438 | JGI IMG/M metagenome (GOLD analysis project Ga0209091, IMG submission 187438) | Marine microbial communities from western Arctic Ocean - ArcticOcean_MG_CB8_128 (SPAdes) (version 2) | ecosystem: Environmental > Aquatic > Marine > Oceanic | place: Arctic Ocean...
GCTCGCGCCATGGCTCCTCGGCCTAAGGTCCTTTTATTGGACGAACCGCTATCAGCGCTTGATTTAAAATTGCGACAGGAAATGCGTTCTGAGCTAAAGAGACTTCAACGCGAAACAGGGATCACCTTTATATTTGTAACCCATGACCAGGAAGAGGCACTGTCAATGTCTGACAGGATTGCTGTAATGTCTGATGGAGAATTGCAACAAATAGGAACTCCATTTGAGATTTATGAACACCCTAATAACCGTTTTATAGCAGATTTTATTGGTGAAACAAACATGATGGCAGCAACTGTTGATACAGTTGATGGATTGCAAGTGGTCTGTCACCTGGAGGGTGGTCAAAACTTAAACGCCTTGGCTAACTGTCAAATTATGGAAGGTGCGACTGGTATTTTATCCCTGCGACCCGAACGATTGAGTATAAGTAAAACGGGACCTACCAGTGAGGTCCTTAAAGGAGAACTAGGTGATAGAGTTTACTTAGGGACGGACACACAATTCATTGTGAATCTTTCTGGTGGATTGAAGTTGAAAGTACGTATGCAAAATAGCTTCTTCCAAGGCTCTGACTTCAAAACAGGAGATGCCGTATTTGTTACCGTTGCTGACGGTGCTGCTCGGTTCTTGGTAGACTGATGGCTGCTGGAACAGGAAGCGGATCAACAGTTTCAGCGATATTTTCGCCTGTGCGGATTTGGTTGTTGTTGCCAAGTTGGGTTTCGATCGGATTTTTTCTGTTACTACCAGTCTTGTTAATGCTTGTTTATTCATTTCTGACAAAGGAATTCCGTGGAGGTGTTATTTGGGAATTTTCTCTAGCATCCTATGATCAATTCCTATTTGACCGTGGTTTATTTGGAGATGCGCCAGCAGTAATGAAATGGACTTATATTAACATCTTTATCCGCTCCATTTTACAAGCCACTGGAGCTACGATCCTATGTTTACTTATCGGCTTCCCCACTGCTTATTTTATTGCAACGCGCCCTATACAGTCGCGAACAATGTGGCTTTTCTTGATCACCGTACCTTATTGGGTGAACCTACTAATTCGTACTGTATCAATGAAGTTCCTAATCCGCGACACAGGACCGTTGAATGAACTACTTCTCAAAATTGGCTTAATTGACGCGCCACTGCATGTCATCAATACTAATTTTGCGGTTCAGTTGGGGTTGTTTTACTCTTATCTGCCATTCATGGTATTGCCGATCTATGCATCAGTTGAGCGCTATAATTTTACTTTCTCTGAAGTAGCATCAGATTTATATGCATCTAAAATCACAATTCTTTGGAGCATCATACTACCCGTCGTCAAACCGGGAATTATAGCTGGCAGCATTCTGGTATTTGTCCCCTCGTTGGGTGCATTCTTAGCTCCTGATTTACTGGGTGGTGCTAAAACATTCATGATAGGTTCACTGGTTGAGGACCAATTCAAAGGCAATGCTGGTAATTGGCCGTTTGGTGCCGCTGTATCAATGATCTTGCTTAGCCTGGTGTTAGTAGTTCTGATGTTTTACGTGCGTGCTCAACAAAGGGATCAAACCTGATGAACCGCACATTTGACATTAAACATTATCGTGGTTTTTTTGGTATCACATGTCTGTGTCTGGTCATTCTTTATGGGCCATTAATTATTGTGATGGTCTACAGCTTTAATGACAGTGTATCGATCACCAACTGGGGTGGCGTATCGTTGCGCTGGTATATCGAAATATTTACGGGGTTAGAAAGCGCTAAGTTCAAAGCAGCTGCCTGGAATTCGTTTACCATCGCAATCATGGCTGCCACAGTCTCAACTGTCATTGCTACTGCGGCATCCATTGGTATGATCCGTGGAGGGAATTTCAAAGGTAAATTTGCATCGTTTGCGCTGATATCGCTACCAATCATGGTGCCCGAAATTGTGACAGCGGTGGCAACATTGATCTTCTTTTCAACTATTGGATTCAAACTTGGTACATTGTCGATCCTTGTAGCGCATACAGTTTTCTGTATTCCCTTTGCTTACCTACCAATTTCAGCCCGCCTTCAGGGCATTGACGCAAGTTATGAAGAAGCCGCCCAAGACCTATTCGCGAACCGTTGGATGACATTTCGGTACGTTTTGATGCCAATCATGTGGCCCGGTATATTGGCTGGATTTCTACTCGCCTTCATTATTTCATTAGATGATTTTATCATCACCAACTTTATAAAAGGAGCAGGGATCGAAACCCTGCCAACAGCGATCTTCGGATCGGTCAAGCAAGGGATTAAGCCAAATATAATGGCATTATCAACTCTTCTCTTGCTGTTTTCCATCGCTTTAGTCACCTTGTCCTACTTCATTGGCAAGCGTGGTGAAGCCAACCAAAAATCACAACAATAAGGAGGAAATTATGATATTAAAAACATTTATTGGCGCCGCCGCTCTAGCGTTGGTTGCTAACTCAGCCGTGGCAGAGGGTAAGTTGTCCGTCTATCACTGGTTCGAATACATACCCGCAGAACTCGTTCAAAAATTCTCAAAGAAATATGATGTGGAAGTTACAATTGACACTTTTGACAGCAATGAATCGATGCTAGCATCGCTAAAAGCTGGTACTATGGGGTCATATGATGTTGCTGTCCCAGGCGATTATATGGTAGAAATAATGGTTGGTTTAGGGCTGCTCGACACTATTGCAGAAGGCGAATTGACCAACATAAATAATATTGAAGACCAATGGTTAAATGTCCCTTTTGATTTAGGTCGAAAACACTCTATCCCATACCAGTGGGGATCAACCAGCTTTTCTGTAAATCGAGATGTCTACTCTGGAAATATCAACACAACTGACATTATTTTCAACCCGCCAGAACAGCTTAAGGGCAAGATCAATGTACTCGACAGTCAGGGTGAAGTGATGGCCTTGGCAGCACTGCATCTGGGTATGCCACAATGTTCTACTGATCGAGAACAGCTAAAATCATTAGACGCTCTATTACAAAGTGCTAAAGAACACTGGGCTTCGTTTGGCTCAGACACAGCCAAGGATGTTTTGGTCTCAGGCGATGCTGCGGTTGGAATGATTTGGAATGGTTACGGAGCCAGAGCACGAGCAGAAGGTGCAAATATTGAATACTCCTATCCTGACCAGGGATATGTGGTTTGGATGGACAATGTTGTGTTACTGAACGACGCACCAAATCGTGCAAATGCTATAATATTCATGGATTTTTTACTAGAACCAGAAAATATCGCAGCGGTGACTAATTATGCAATGTATGCTGATGGTATAAAAGGTTCCACAGAGTTTCTAGACGCAGAACTTGCAACAAGTCCAGAACACAATCCGCGTGCTGGTTCTGGTCCAGGTGTGTTCGTTTCAGTATGTGATCAAACTACGCAAGAAGTATATGACCAAATCTGGACCCGTTTAAGGAGCTAATCTAGCTTTGTTGGTATAGAAAATATTACCTGCTCACAGCTCTTAAAAAACTGTGAGCAGGAAGTTCAAAACTTTAACTATGGCATCCATCGAAACGTCAAGAAGTATACACAAAAGGCCAAGCCAGTTCAAAACTTTGGCTCTTTAATGTCCGCATAATTGCCGAACTTGGGTTGTCTGACTGTGTGATAGAATTTAATAGAAATTAGGGTCTCTCAAGTATGACAAGAATAGCCTTTTATGAACTTTCAAAGTTGTCCTATGATCAGCGATCGGTACTTCTTACACGTCCTGAAAATGATTTGGATCTCTTTCTGGAGAGGGTAAAGCCAGTGATCGAAGACGTACGTATCAAAGGTGATGCGGCATTAGTAAAATACGCTGCAAAATTTGATAAAGCTCATTTTAGAGCATCCGAGATTAAAGCAAGCGAGACTGAGTTTGAAGAAGCGTTTGATCTACTAGATCGTGATGTCATTGAGGCACTTGAATATGGCGCTAACAATATACGCCGTTTTCATGAAGACCAATTACCAGATGAAATGCAAATGAAAGAAGTGCGTCCCGGAATATTTACAGGCGAGCGCCATACTCCCATAGATAGTGCCGCAATTTATTCACCGCGGGGCAAAGGCTCTTTTCCATCGGTTACATTGATGGCCGCAATTCCTGCCGTTGTTGCTGGTGTGAAGGATCCAATCATTTTAACGCCCGCTGGATCTGATGGCAAAATTGACCCAGCCACATTGGTGGCCGCCCGTCTATCAGGAGTGGATCGTGTTTACAAAGCTGGCGGTGCAGTTGCTGTTGCCGCCGCCGCCTTTGGTACCGAAACTGTTCCCAAATGTATAAAGATTGAAGGCCCTGGTAGTCCTTGGCTGGTGGCTGCAAAGCGGCTTCTAACAGACAAGATTACATCACGCCTTCCTGCTGGGCCCAGCGATTCGATCATATTTGCTGACCAAACGGTTAATCCACGTCTTGCCGCAATGGATCTCCTGATTGAATCTGAGCATGGGACTGACAGTTCTGCATTTCTTGTGACCACGTCGCGTGAAGTTGCTGAGGGAACAATTGCGGCGTTACCCGATTTTTGGGCCACTATGGGTGAGCCTTGGGTCGAACATTCTTCTGCAGTCCTTAGTGGTGAAAATGGTGGGGTAATTTTAGCAGACGACCTTCAACAAGCCTATGATTTTATAAACGATTATGCACCAGAGCATTGTCAGGTTCTGTCGGATGAACCTTTTGAACATCTCCGCCACATTCACAATGCTGCGGAAGTTTTATTAGGAAACTGGACACCAGGTACACTAGCAAATTATGTGCTAGGACCAAATTGTGTATTGCCTACTGGCGCTCATGCAAAGGTTCATTCGCCTTTGGGTGTTTATGATTTTATGAAAAGTGGCACTGTAGCACATGTTTCGAGATCTGGCTTCGATGAAGCTGCACCATTCGCCCAACGTTTAGCAAAGTATGAAGGTTTTGATGGCCATGCCAACGCAGTATCAAATTTGCGCGAACAGCTGATATGTCCGCCATTTACCGGTAAGGTGGTTTTATGAAATACTTAAGCTGCGCCGTATTGTGATGAACTGGGGTAAACTTTAAGTACGGTGTGGATGAATGGAGGCTTATAGAGACTAGGAGTGCTTTTTTTCGTAAAGCAGTAGTTGAATTATCAGATAAAACGTTGCTACCCTAACCTTATGCCAATCAAACTCAAGGCGTGTAAGCTATGAACAAAATATTAAAATCTCAATTAAGTGGTCCATCAGTTTGGAATGCGAATACTTTTGAAAATGATGATAATTGGATTTATAACTTTAGCGATGAAGAGCTTTCTGAGATTGATACGGCGCTTAAAGATTTAAGAGCAGTCAATTTAGCATTTCCAAATTTTTCAAAAACAGATTTTCATTTGCCTAAATTGGAAACAAGGCTGAACGAATTTTCAAACGAATTGGAGAATGGCAGAGGTTTTGTCGTTTTGCGCGGGCTTCCAGTTCATCGATATAACGATGATGAAGTTAACACCATATATTACGGATTAGGGTTAAACCTGGGACAACCAGTTTCACAAAATTTCAATGGTGATATGATCGGCACTGTTATGAATGTTGGTGACTTAGAAGATAAAAATACTCGAGTTTATCAGACAAATCTGTATTTACCTTATCACACAGACCCCTCTGATGTTGTGGGACTATTATGCGTTCGCAAAGCTAAAAATGGCGGTTTAAGTAGTCTAGTTTCAGTACCTGCAGTTTATAATATTTTGCTAAGTGAGTATCCTGAATACGTGGGCTTGTTTTACAAACAATGGTATTATGCTCATTTGGGCGAAGATTTACCCAGTCCCACTTCGCTTTTTGCGATACATGATGGTAAATTGAATTTCAGATACCTCAGGCAGTATATCGAGCTTGGGCACGATCTTAGAGAGCATCCCTTATCACCTGTGGAAATTGAAGCACTAGACATATTGGATAGTATTATTGTCCGTCCTGAATTACGCATTGATATGATGCTTCAGCCAGGTGATATTCAGTTTGCAAACAATCACTTAATTTTGCATTCGCGTACTAGTTTTGAAGATAGCCCTATTGTGGATGAGCGGCGTAAATTACTAAGGCTATGGTTGAAAATGGTTAATGCCCGAAGCCAACCTTCTGAGTTTCCTGGCAGAAATGGATTTTAATTGAGCAGTGTATGATTTGCGATGATAACATAAGATGGTTAATTGATTTGATATTGGACACGGGAATGCGGCTGGTTGAAGGGGCAGGGTTGTAGAGAATGTTTTGCTTTGGTTGAGATAAAGATAAATGATGCTATTTAAAGGATTATAGGTAAAGGAATATTGAAATGGCAAATCGTTGGACGCAAAATTTAACTGAAAAAGATATCACACCTGAGTCTAATTTTTTAAATCGTCGCCAGGTTGTAAAAAGTTTAGCTGGAGTAGGGCTTGCTGGCCTTGGCTTGGCGGCGGGGACAAGTTCTTCGCTAGCAAACGGGTCAGATGTAACTAACACTTGGGAAGAGATTACTAGTTATAATAATTACTATGAGTTTGGAACTGGTAAGAATGATCCATTACGGTATGCACATCAATTAAAAACAACTCCATGGTCTATTGTTATTGATGGTTTGGTTGAGAGACCGGCGCGATATGCTCTTGAGGATATCGTGGGAAAGATGACTGTAGAAGAACGCATTTATCGATTGCGATGTGTTGAAGGATGGTCGATGGTCGTGCCGTGGAATGGGTTTGAACTGGCTGATTTATTGAATTTAGCAGGAGTAAAAAATGGAGCGAAATACGTTGCATTTGAAACTGCGCTGCGGCCTGATGAAATGCCTGGCGTGTCTTATCCAGTCCTTGATTGGCCATATGTAGAAGGGCTAAGGTTAGATGAGGCCATGCATCCATTGACGATAATGGCCAATGGTATTTATGGAAAGGCTATTCCCAATCAGAATGGTGCTCCACTTCGTCTAGTTGTGCCATGGAAATATGGATTTAAATCAATCAAATCAGTTGTGCGGATAACTTTAACTGACAATCAACCGTCAACCAGCTGGAATAAGTCTAATTCCCGCGAATACGGGTTTTATAGCAATGTAAATCCTGAAGTAGATCATCCACGCTGGACCCAAGCTTACGAACGGCCAATCGGTGGAGGCTTATTTTCCAAACGTAAGCCTACTTTGATGTTTAACGGTTATGCCTCAGAGGTAGCTGGCATGTATGATGGTATGGATCTTAGAAGCTTCTATTAATATGTTAAGTATTTTAAATAACATTGTGCGTAAGGTGCCAATTTGGTCAATTTATTTGATGCTGATGTTACCTTCCTTTTATTACTTTTATATAGCAGTAACTGGTACTTTGAGCATAGAACCAATAAAGGCGCTTGAGCATAAACTGGGTGAGTTTGGGTTGAAGCTGATTATTTTTGTGCTGGCCATAACACCTCTGCGGCGATATTTAGGTTTTAATCTGTTCCGATTTCGGCGCGCTGTTGGGTTAATGACTTATTATTACATCTCCCTGCACTTTTTAGTTTGGTTGTTACTTGATGTTCAAGTAATGTCGTTAATAGTTAAAGATATAGTCAAACGACCCTATATTACGATTGGTATGTTGGCTTTTCTGGCGATGACGCCACTGGCGCTAAGTTCAAATAATTATGCTGTGCGTAAGCTTGGCCGTGTCTGGCAGAAATTACATAAGTTAGTCTATGGGATTGCTGTTTTAGGAGCAGTTCATTTTATCATGTTAGTAAAAGGTTTTCAGTTGGAACCATTTATCTATCTGACTATCATTCTTAGTCTTTTGGTATTGCGGATAAAGTTAAAAAAAATTTACGTTCGAAGTGACTGATTATAATGATCAATTCCACAAGCTAAAAATAATAGTATTATAGAATAACTTATAAAGCCAAATGCTTTAGTGGAAATAAATACAGGTGTTAAACTGAATTTTCCTTTTCACTAAGTGTTATTCGTCTGCCGCCAACAAAGCTTTATCCATTAATTCTTTAATATCTTTTCGGGACGTTGCTGCAACTAAACGCCCTAACTCCTTACTACCTTTCATGGCAATAAGTGTTGAGCGGCGAAGAACTTTAAGTCTTTTTGAAATTTGCGCATCGGAGTATTGATCCCAGTTCACTGTAATAAAGGTAATTCTGGAATCATAGGTTTGATTGCTGGAACGAAGCTCGCGAATAACTCGGTCTTGAGCAACACAGGTAGTGCACCAATTGGTCCAAAAATCTAGAAAAACGACTTTTCCTTCCTCGATGGCAGCTTCAGCTAGGCCTGGAGAATAAAAAATTCTTTCTTTAGCGTAGCCTACTTGAGATGTAATTAAAATTGAGAAGACTGCAGACAGGAATATGCGTCGTTTCATTTTTTTCCTCTTATATAGTTACTGAAAAATCTATAAGCCATGTTGGCATATGGTTGATGATCCAGGCATCTACTACATGATTAACACGAAACCAAAGTCCAAGTCCAATAAGTATAAAAGCTCCTCCTAGGATCTGTCTTGATACTTTTGCAAGCGCCTGCATTCGAGCCATATTCTGCTTTAACCAACTTTTCGTACCGAACGCGAAGCCGAGGATTATGGTTGAAACACCCAGAGAAAAGCTCGTCATGATTAAAGCGGAGTGGGTGAGCTCCAACCCCTGATTTGCTAGTGCAATTGCTGCACCGAGCGTAGGTCCGATACATGGGCTCCAAACTGCACCTAATAAAATACCACCAAGAAATTGTCCTTTTAATCCATAAGATGCTGTTGCGCTCATGCCCAAATTCGCTGTTCCTGATATGGTGGAGGTGGCAATTGCAAATTTTTGACTTAGTAATGGAAGGATTAAAAATAAACCAAACAAAACCATCAAAAGGGCGGCGGAGTTGGATATCATTTCGTTAGTTAAACCTAAAGAGGCACCAAGCACTGAAACAGAAAGTCCAAGCAATACAAAGCTAATACTCATGCCAGCTGCTAATGCAAAAGGTGCACGGCTATCGGCTTGAAGACTTGTGGCTAAAACGATTGGCAATACGGGCAAAACGCATGGATTTATTAAGGTTAAAAGGCCCGCTAAGTATCCAAACAAGATATCCATTTAAGTATTTCTTTTTAGTTGGGAAGATGAATTATGTGTTTTTTGCGCAAGTTTGCATCCAGTTGGGGTTCAAAACGGGCAACAGAGCGTTCTGTGAGGATTTCTTCTTTGCGCTTAGTTGCCTTCTCTAGAAGATCTGGCTTCCCTAATTCGGCCCATTCCTTGGGAGAGGTGCGGTCGCCCAATGTTGGGTAGACAAAATCTGATTGCATGCGGCTGAGAGTTTCATCCGTACCAAGATAGTGACCGGGTCCACCCATACAAACCTGCGCCATTTGATCAAGAGCGAGGGTTTCATCGGTGACTTCGATCCCACGTACGCAACGCAAAGCTTGACCGATGATATCGTCGCTAAGGATCAGGCTTTCGAGGCAAAACCCGAGCAGTGAAGCGTGCATACCTGCCGCTTCATAGACCATGTTGAGGCCTGAAAGTCCCGCCATTACATTTGAACACATTTGCTCTGAGCCAGCTTGCATGTCAGGCATTTTGGAATCTGATGCCCCACCTACAGCACCCCCTGGAACACCATAGAATTTGTGCATTTGGGCACAACCTGCGGTGAGTAGCGCCTGTTCGCCAGACCCAACAGACATCGCACCTGTACGCAAGTCGAGGCCAAAGGGCCAAGTGCCGAAGATGGCGGGGTGACCGGGGGCAATGGCGTTGACATAGACGAGACCTGCGAGACATTCGGCAGTGGCTTGGGCAATTGCACCAGCTATGGTGGAGGGGGCTGTAGCGCCTGCCATTCCAGCGGATAGCAACAGCACTGGCATGCCACCACGAATGCAGGCCTCCATTACTTCACAGCTTTCTGTCGCGAATTTCATGGGCGGCACAACGAAGCAGTTGGAATTAGATACGAATGGGCGTTCACGGTATTTTGCCTCTCCACCAGCAATTTCGTAGAGCATTTCGAATGCGCCTGGTACAAAAGATGGTTCAGTGAATGATGTGCCGATATGTTTGGTTGTACCTGATGCACAGGCGTAGATTGTGTTGAGATCCATCTCGTAATTGTTAGGGATATCGCGGCAAACCATGGGGCGTTGGAGAAAGTGCACATTGTCGAGTTTATCTACTATGCGTGCGGCATCGTGTAAATCTTGGACTGTGCATTCGCGGTATTGATTGCCGTGAACATCTACAATGTGCACTGCGGCACCTGCGGTGCCATAGTGGACACGATTGCCTGAAAGTGTGAGGTCGTTTTTACCGTCACGGCTAAAAAGTGTAATCTCGCGACGCGCTTTGGTAAGCATGTCTTCGACAAGCGCACGGGGGAACCGGATACGACCATCATCACCTTGTATTGCGCCAGCGTTTGTAAGAATTTCGACCCCCGATGGGGGAGCATCAGCGAGGCCAATAGTCTCGAGGGCATCAAGTGCAGCAGTGTGGATTTTCTGAACGTCAAGATCGGAAAGTGGCTTGTATGTGCCACCTTCTAAGCCGGAGCGGATTGGACGGACATCGTCTGTAAGAGGGGCTGCGCGAAGAGCTTGACGGGCGGACCTTCCGCCCGAGCGACGAGAAATATTTTTAGACATTTTAGTGCTCATTTTTATTGGGTGAGAATTGACAGTTTTGATAGGAAGAAATTTGTGAACAATTTTGCATTGCGCGGCCGCAAGTATCTTCAAAGGTGCGCAATAGTAAGATAATAATTAATTTAAAATTCATCATTTTATTTTCATATCTTCATATTTTCCGTTGTATGAGAATGTGATAAATTATTACGCGTGGCAGGTCTAATTGCGGCAGGAGTGTCGTTTTCAGAGTTTTTTAAGGAAAAAATATGATATCTGTTGGTATTTTTTATTTGTTACATAAGCTCTACCATGGGCGGGTCATAATTATTGAATAATCAATCTCAGCAAGTATCTCCCTGCTAGTACTACACGTTAGTGGCAATTGGCCGATTTAGCATAATGGGATTGATGAAAGAGATTTATTGCAGTATTCTTTTTATCTAGATTGCACAGCTGGTCTACTCAATCATCATTATTACATTTCCCCGCTTGTTGCTTTATTTGCCTTGATCGATGAAAAGTCAGAATGGGCTTTCTGAAAGGATCTTGACATTAAAATATTATCACCTGATCAGTTTATTTCTTCCACTTGGAAAAATGGTACCGGGGTTACACATGAAATCGCTAAAATAACGAGTGAGAATCAGTTAATGTGGCGGCTCAGCATTGCGGAAGTTGATGAAGATGGCCCATTTTCATTATTCGAAGGAATGGCACGTATTCTAACGGTCTTCGAAGGGAATGGCATGGTTCT
>Ga0209091_10004158_pt1 | contig 11359 bp, 11 predicted proteins | sample ArcticOcean_MG_C_6_FD_187438 | JGI IMG/M metagenome (GOLD analysis project Ga0209091, IMG submission 187438) | Marine microbial communities from western Arctic Ocean - ArcticOcean_MG_CB8_128 (SPAdes) (version 2) | ecosystem: Environmental > Aquatic > Marine > Oceanic | place: Arctic Ocean...
ATCTGAAATATAACTGCCGAGCCCGGAACTGTAAAGATACCAGAACCAGTTGAACTTCTAAATGTGTTATAACGAAGTCTATCTTCTACTTTACATACAACAGCCGTTGCTGTTTTTGATGTAATACTAACAATTTGCAATGCACGACCATCTGTTGCACCAGCGATATAATCACCAACTACAATGTCAAATCCATTAAATACTTTGGGTGTTCTTGTTAAGTGAGAACCATGAGCAACTGGAGTTACAGTCATAGTAAGTTCCCAACGGTATGATTTTGGCTGAGAGCCACCAGACCACCAAAGGTCTCCTAATCCATCATCGTGTTCCCATAATGCATCAGATACTGATGCTGTTACACTGACAGATATAACTTTTGCTGGAACATTTAAATCTATTGCACTTGTCTTATTGATTGCCATCTTTAACTATCCCTTTACACTGTCGTAAACATTAACCATGCATGTGTTGTTGTACCAAAACTTCTAGAGGCTCCTGTATCTGCTTCTCTAAGTTTCAGTGTTAATTTAACTGACCCCATCGTTCCGAATGCTATTGGACTGCCTGATGAACCACCGCCTGTTACTTCTTTAGTAGTCATATCACCACTTACTGGTTTGACAACATATTTGTTAGCGGAATATGCATAACCATACATTAACATATTAGCAGGTGGATAACTAGTGCTACTGAATTCTATATCAACTGTACCGCCAGTTGCGGATGTGATTGTTGCAGTAATTCCTGAAGTCGTATTCGTAACTGATGTCAAGTTTCCGTTTGTTGCGTAATTTAGTTTAAACATTTCTATTGTTGCACCTGAACCACCACCGCCACCTGAAGGTGCGGCTGGAGCCCATTCACTGTCTGCTTGTACCCATGTTAGAACGTCACCGTTAGAAGGCGCACTCGTAGTTGTGTCTACATCTGATAAATTGTCAATTGCACTAGCGCCACCACCTGATGGAGTTGTTGCAACAAAAGATGAACCGTTCCATGATAAGTATTGTCCACTTGTAATGCCTGATGTGCTAACATCAGTCAAGTCATCCATTGCCGCACTGCCTGAAGTAAGGTCAGCGGCTGGTGCCCATCTACTATTGCCATTGTCCCATTTAAGAACTTGCCCCTCTGTAGGTGTAGCAGTGTGAACATCTGTTAGTCCACTCAATGTAGAATTTAATGAAACAACGCCTGAACTGACTTGTATGCCTGTTCCTGCTGAAATTGTAGAAGGTGTATTCTTAAGATTGTCATAATCTTGTACATCATCGCCATTGAATAATAAGTTACTACTGTTAGTTCTAAGAGTATCAGAACCGATATACAATGAAGTGTCGCTTAGATATAAGTGTCTTACTTTATTACTTGCACTACCAATGTCGTATGTCGCATTTGCTTCTGGTAGAATATGTCCAGTATTAGCAATTCTCCATCTGTCAGTATTTTCAGTTTCGAACATAATGTGGCCATTTGCACCGCCATCAATTACTTCTACACTAGAATTGCCTTCTGTAATCTTATCAGTAGAACCACCACCTGCATTTGAAACCCATGCGTAATCTGTGCCTGTCCAACTTAATACTTCGTTGTTTGATGCACCACTTACATTTAAGTGTCCGTCAACTTCAGCGTTAGCATATCGGTCAGTAATTCCATATCCAGCAATAGTTGTAGGTTTGCCAGTTAATGAGGCGAACGATTGTGCTGGAACACTTTGTAAGGCAGTATCTGCTTTTGCACCTTGTGCCGCTGTCGCGGCATCAGTAATTCCATATCCTGTAAGATTCGTAGGTTTGCTTGTTAGTGAAGCAAACGATTGTGCTGGAACTGAAGTAAGATAACCAGCATCGTTAGTCCATTGACTATTATTACCAGATTTATTTGTAAGTGTTGCTGAACTAGATGCTGTAAGTGAATCTGTAATTCCATAACCAGCAAGTGTTGTTGGTGTACCTGTTAATGCGCCAAATGTCCCATTAAATGCATCAGTAATTCCGAAACCTGCAATTGTATTAGGTTTGCCAGTTACTGCTGACCATGCCGGTGTACCAGAGTTTGCAATCCAGTCATAATCCGAACCATCCCAACTTAATATTTGTCCTGATGTTGCTGAAGCCTGATTTATGTGAGTGTCAACGTCATCATTATCATAATGAGCAGATTCTGAATATGATATAACACCAGTTGATGCATTATAACTTAAATCACCAGAAACACTAATCGCATTTCTTGTTCTTGCATCTGTAAAGTATTTGTTTGTACCTTCAGAAATATTTGTTGTTGATTTTGCCGCAAGTCTAGTATCAAAGTCGGAATTGAATGATGTATAAATTGTATCATCATTTTCATCTGTGCCTGGTGTCCATGTAGTACCGTTCCATTTTAAAACTTGTCCAGTTGATGGAGCAGTCGAGGCTACATTTGATAAATTCTTTAATTCTGCGTTAAGTGAGAATACACCTGTTCCGTTGTTGTATGATAATCCTGTAGTTGCTGATAAGTCAGTTAAGGCAATGCCTCCACCGCCTGCGTTTGCTACCCATGAATAATCTGAACCGTTCCAACTCAATACATAACCACTTGTTGGGTTAGATTGATTTAAGTGTGTATCTACATCACTGTTATCATATGTACTTGCTGAAGTTATGAAACCAGCATCGTTTGTTAATTGGCTTGTAAGTGTTGGAATAGAAACTGTTGAGTTAGTCCAATCACCAGCACCATTGTCATATGTTAAAAATTGTCCATCTGAAACTGATGAGATTGCCACATCTGCGAAATCGTCAAGTGTTAATACACCTAGGTCAACATTGTTACCAGTTGATATTGTTAATACTGAACCATAAAGTGATAATGTTTGTGAGTCTGTTTGTGCAGTTAAATAACCAGCATCATTCGTAAATGATGAAACTGTGGTTGGTGCACCTGTAAGTGAACCATAAGCACCATCAAAGTGTCCTGCAGTTAATGAGAATGATGTGCCTGTTAATGTTAGTCCAGAACCGGCTGTATATGTTGTGTCACTATCAGTTGATGTAACCCATGCGTAATCTGTGCCTGTCCATTTTAATATTTGGTTGGCAGATGCGCCACTTACATTTAAGTGTCCGTCAACATTACTATTAGCATACATCGTAGGCGCACCAGTAAGTGAAGCATATGCTCCATCAAAGTGTGCGGCTGATAATGAGAATGCTGTTCCAGTAAGTGTTAATCCACTGCCTGCTGTATACGTTGTGTCACTATCAGTTGATGTAACCCAAGCGTAATCTGTTCCTGTCCATTTTAATATTTGGTTTGCTGTTGCACCACTTACATTTAAGTGCCCATCAACATTACTATTTGCATAAGAACCCCCACCATCAGTGATTCCGTATCCCGCTAATGTTGTTGGCTTACTTGTTAGTGAAGCGAACGTCTGTGCTGGAACAGTTGTTAAATAATTTGAGTCGTTAGTCCATTGACTAATAGCACCAGATTTATTTGTAAATGTATCTGTGCTTGATGCTGTTACATCACCACCACCGTCTGTAATTCCATATCCAGCAAGTGTTGTTGGAGTGCCTGTAATATTTGACCATGCATCATTCTGTGAGAATGTAATTACACCAGTTGATGAGTTATAAGATAAATCACCTGCAACTGAAATAGCGGCTCTTGCCGCAGAGTCTGAATATCCACCACCACCTTCGCCTGCTGAGGCTGGTGTCCATAAACTTGTACCTGAATTCCAAACTAAATGTTGCCCATTGGCTGGTGCAACACTTGACATATCTGATGCTGATGATAATGTACCACCACCGCTTGAGTCAGCCGCTGCCCATGATGTACCATTATGAGTTAATACTTGTCCACTTGTGCCTGAAATTGTTAATTGGTCTGCTAATATTGCCGTACCGTGAAAAGTTTCAGCATAGATATCATTAAATTTGAATGTTGGTGAACCTACGTCATATATATTATTTGTAGCAGGAAGGAAGTTAGCATCAGTTCTATGATATTTTGTATTTGCTTCTGCTTTAGAATATACATCTAAATTTGTTCTTGCTGTTGCAACATTTGATAAGTTGCTTAATGTTAGGTCTGCGTCTGTAGTGCCCGCGGCAATATCATTAACAAGTGTTAATGTGCCTGCGCCATCGTCTGTAAGTGTAAGACCTGCACCTGCTACAATACTCTTAAATTGTAGAGCATGTGTTCCAGCATCTTTTGAACTGAATATTGCAGTACCAGAACCTAAATTTGTACCATCTTGAATTGTGTCTGTGTTTGTAGCCGCTAATATTAATCCACCAGTACCGTTATCAGTAATAGTAAGATTATCGCCACCAATTAATTTTTTAAGTTGGAGTGTTGTGCCTGCTTCTCCATAATGGATTGCAGTACCAGTTGCTCCCATATTCTGTATTGCTGTAAACCCCGAAGCACCACCGCCACCAGAATTTGCAGAGTTAACAAAGGCACCCTCACTAACATCATATTGTAGTATTTGGTCTTCTGCTAAATTGCCAATAAGTTTGAATTGTGGCTGAAATGGTTGTGCATTAATACTCATGTCTCTTCCTTATTAGTAATTCAGGTATATCTTTCCTACGGTTCCCGCAGTAGCAAAGTCTGTAATACCCAATGATGTTCGGTCTAATGATGCTCTCAAGTATACTAAATTCGCAATAAACGTAAAGCCGTCTACGCCAGTGAATCCATTATAGTCTTTATATGGAAGACCGGCTAATAGAATATCAAACCAATCTGCTTCAGTTGGTGTAGTTGCTAGGGTTCCTTGGATTTTAACTCTGCCTTTAAGTGCATCGCCGTAGATTGCTACTGTATGTACGCCGTCTGTGTAACCGTAATAAGAATCACCAGGTACTGCGGCACCTGTTGTGTTTAATTCGGTTGCGCCGGTAAGTGGTAGTAGAGTAGTTGTTTTACGAGCCATGTGACATCCTCTTAAATTGTGTTAGTAGTTAAAGATACTTCTTCTATCTCTTATTTATCTAATTCACTTATAAGGACTGCCTTAGAAATTGATTTTATATTCTCACCAAACATAAAAGCGAAGTATTCTACGTCTACTTCATCTTTACAGTACATACTGTATGTTTGCCATCCGCCATAGTAACCAAATCGTTGTGTGACTGATTTTATATTGCCGGATATTGCGAAATTTGTATTATCTTTGAAAGTTTCGGTTATATCATCACATACCTCTGGAAAAGTGCCAAACGTATATTTTAGTTCTACTTTATAGTTGAACTTTTTAAGATATAGTGACTTACGGAGTGAAACATTAGAATCAAATCGCTCTAATATTTCTTTTAAATCTGGAAATAATGGTTCAGTGTATTTAACATGTAATTCTTTGAATTCTTCTTTTGCTTTTAAATAATCTTCTTTTTTCAAAAAATAAGCATGTGTGTGATACCCGTTATTGAATTTAATTCTTCCTTTGAACTCTGTCTTTAAATATTCGTCACATTGCTTTCTTAACATCCAAGAGTGTTCGCTTGGCTTTTCATGGCGATAATAAAAACGTGGAAGATTCCCCAATCTAGGATATGTTATTCTATAAGGATAAATGTTATAGAATAGTTTCGTTACGATTTCAGTATTAGGTGTATACAAACTCGATTTCATCCTGCTTGTTTACATTAATAGTACAGATGCCGCCATCTCTTAGTTTTCCAAAAAGTATTTCTTTTGATACTGGTTTCTTAATATTATCATTTACTACTCGTTGTAACGGTCTTGCTCCCATTTCTGGAACATAGCCTCTATCTCGTAGCCATGTTCTGGCATCCTCAGAGATTACGATGGTTACATTTTTATCTTTCAACATCTCATTTATCTCATTGATAGTTTTATCAACAATCATGTCGATGTGTTCTCTTTCAAGTGACACGAATTCAACAGTAGCATCTAGTCTATTTCTAAACTCTGGTGAGAAGAACTTATTTACTGCTTGGGTTGAAGCATCATCGTGGTCGTTACTAAAACCAATTGCTTTCTGGTTCTTCTGTGCCGAACCTAAGTTACTTGTCATAATCAAAATAACATTAGAGAAATCTGCAACTTTGCCTGTTGAACTAGTCAAACGACCATCATCCATTACTTGAAGTAATAAGTTCATTACACTAGGATGTGCTTTCTCAACTTCATCAAGTAGAACGACACAGTTTGGTGTTTCATCTACATCATTGATAAGTTGTCCAGCACCAGCACCACCTTCTGCGTGTCCTACATAACCTGGAGGAGCACCGATAAGTTTCGATACAGAATGTTGTTCCATATACTCTGACATATCATACTTGCGTAATTTTATTGATAGATTGTCTGCGAGTTGTCGGCATAGTTCTGTTTTACCAGTTCCCGTAGGACCAACAAACAAGAATGAACCAACAGGTTTATTGCGTTCTCTCATTCCCGACTTACTTACTAAGATACTTTCAACTAAGGCACTAACTGCCCCATCTTGTCCGAATAGTTTCTTTTTAATGTTATCTTCTAAACTACCAAAATTATTATTTTCTTTAGCATCAATCATATCCATAGGAATACGAGTTATCTTAGAAATTGCTTCTTCAATTTGTTTATTTGTAATTGGTCCTTTATGTCCATGAAGTTTACCTCTAGCACCTGCAATATCCATGACATCAATAACTCTATCTGGATTATATTTGCCATGCATATAACGTTCTGCTAATTCTACTGCATAGTCAAGTGATTCTTCAGTATATTCAAGTTCGTGGAATGCTTCGTAGTATTGTTTGAGACCTTTGACAATTAGTTTTGTAGTTTCTTTGCTTGGTTGGTCTACTACTACTTTCTGAAAACGTCTTTGTAACGCTCTATCTTTTTCGAAATTTTCTCTGTATTCTTCACTTGTCGTTGCACCAACACAGAATAGTTTACCACTCGCTAATAGAGGTTTCAATAAGTTTGCGATATCAATGTTTGAACCACCGGCTGAGCCAGCACCCATAATCATATGAATTTCATCAATGAATAAGATTACTTCTTTCTTTTTAGCAAGTTGGTCAAATACGAGTTTAGCACGTTCTTCGAATTCACCACGATACTTTGTTCCAGCAACTAGGCTAGTAACATCGAGGGAGTATACTGTTTTCTCTTTTAAGATATTAGGGACTTCACCTTCTGTAATCATCAATGCAAGTCCTTCAGCAATTGCTGTTTTACCAACACCTGGTTCACCTACAATAATGACATTATTCTTTTTACGTCTAGCAAGAACTTCGGTAATCTCAATTAATTCATCTTCTCTACCAATGACTGGGTCAATAAGTCCACTGGCAGCACTAGTATTAAGATTAGTACAGAAGTCTTCGAATTTGACAGCCTGTGACGAGTCACCAGTAGTGACAGGTTTAGATGTATAAAATTCTTTTTGAATAAGTTGAATTGCACCTTCACGTGTTACGCCATGCTTTGCTAAGAAGAAATATGCATATGAATCTGCTTCACTTAAGAGTGAAATGAGAACATCTCTACAATACAATTTAGTTCTTCCACTAAAAATAACTTGAGTAATTGCACGATTGAATACTCTGCTTAATGCCGCTGTTTTACGAGGACCTCTTCGTTCTTCAGGACCTGCAAAGTTGGTAATATCTTCTCTGTTCTTTAGATATTCCTCTACATCAGAAATAATAGCACTACCTTTCACATTCATGTCAGTTAGTAAATCACTTACATCTTGTTCCTCTAAGATAGAGAATAATAGATGTTCTAAGGTTACATACTCATGCGTAAGTGAATTGGCAAATTGAACTGCTCTCTCTAATGTAATACTAATTCTATCTACACTTCCATCTCGTTCTTGTTCTGCCATTTATATCCTCTTTAGAAAATTTATCTTCAAGTTCGTATTATTTATGATGTTTTTTACTAGTATTGTATCTCCGATCCTAGTTGTTTTTGGTACTGTAACAATGTAATGGATATCTGGAGAGATATCATCTCTGAAACCAGATTTAGTACCACGCATTTCATCCAATTCTTCTTCAGTAAGTTTTACATTCAATGTAACTGTAATGATACTGCCACTTTCTGATTGTATCTTTTTTATATCAGTAAATGCGTTTCGAATATCATCAAGTTTCTCTCTGTCACCATCACCCGTATCAGGATGATGCTTCTTTAGTAATCGCTTATACGCAATTCTTATTTCGTCTTCTGATGAATATTTTGTTATGCCTAAGACCTTGAAAGGTGACATGACTAATCGCTATTTAAGAATTTTTTAATTGAAAAAGAAGAACTAGCCTTTGCGTCTTTTGTGTCTTCAGAATTTGCATCGTCAATTGCTTTGTCGGCTTTTTCGTAATATTCTTTGTATGCTACGACAACTGCTCTTTGTTCAGAAAGATATCGGATAATATCTGCATTGTTTAATGCTAGATTTTCGTAACCATCGGCAGTTAGTGCAAATAAAACAACAGATTTTCCAGATGCTTCTAATTCAGCCCAAACTTCGTTAACATTTTCTTTTGTGACTACGATATAGTCCACATCTTTCATATTAACTATTTCAGATTCGGGAAGTACAAGGAGTGGGCGTTCTACTGGTTCAGAAGAGTACTTTGTTACTTCTGGCAAGAATGATGAACATCCAGTTAATGATAGGGCTAATGTCCCTGCTAATAGTGTTTCTTTAATCATAATTATGGCCTATAGTTAGGGTTAGCCACGTCTGAACATGTAGTATTTGCTTTTGATTTCTTAGTAACAGCAATCTCTTCATCAGTTAGTGGAGAACCAGTTAGTATCTCATAACATCTTAACACATCCGCAGTACCTTTGTCAATGATTTTCTCTATTAATTTTGGTTTTTTTTGTGCTAAGTTACCAATCTCATGTTCACTTAGTTTTTCCTCTAGTTTACTCACTCTTCCTTTAGCAACTGCAAACTCATCCGAGACTGCTGTAAACTGTGCTTGAATCTCTACCATATCTCTTTTAATTGATTCTATAGCCGCTTCTGCCTGTTGCTGTGCTAATTCCGCAGTTGCGGCATTGACAGCATAAATTCTAATCTGTTCTTGTGTGTATTGGTAATATTTCCATGCACCAAATCCTACAGCGCCAATAACGACGGTAAGAATCAACAACATTTTAATTTTTCCTAATATAAACATATTTCTCTTTCTATTTTATTTGTGTCTGAAAGTGAGCCTGCCCATAGTCAAATCATATGGGGTCATTTCAATGGAGACTTTATCCCATAGGATAACTTTGATGCTATTTTTACGCATTTTACCAGACAATGTACACTTAACTATGTGTTCGCTTTCACCATCGAGTTTAACCTCGAATTTGTCACCTGGAAGAATATTTATTACCTTACCTTCGAACTTTAACGGTTCTTCTTTAGCCATTCTTTTATATCTTCTGCTTTTACTTCAATGGATGAACGTTTATAAAACTTTATATTCCATTCACTATTATTTACTAATCCACGAATATCATGGATTAAACTAAGAGTAGTATGCATTAAATCTTCATTTTCAACTTCAACGAATACTATGTACATACCAACATCATTTGGATTTGGAGAAACTTCTGTATCTAACATTGGAGTTGCACCTCTTTCAATAAACTTTGCTAAGTCCATTGCTGGTGCTTCGTCTTTGACGTAAAATCCAATAACAATAACATCTTCTTCTGTTCCTGTCTTTGGTTTGAACTCACCAATTGAAACAGTAGTATCTACTAAACTTTCTAAGTCACCGTATTCAACGCCTTCTTTGATATCTTCGTATTTCATTATGTGTCCTGTCCAATTTTAGTTTCGTCATCCAATCCAGTTTCGTATGCTTTTGTTAAGTCAGACTGATTGATGTCTCCATCTACTACATCTTTACCTGTCAATGCTTCATCTACGAACTTTCTTGGCATCCAAATGTCAACTAACCAAATATCAGTAGCATCTAATTTTGGTTTCTTATTTCTGTCTAAATCTTCTTGTTTTTTGACTGTTCTAGGAACATTTAATACTGCTTTCTTAAATTTTATATCACATCCTATATTCTCTAACCTTGCTGCCGCTTTTGGGTTAGGCATTTTCTTATATGGATACATTAGCGTTACATTTAGCCAATATCTAGACAATTTCGGACCATGTGCTACTTCACCTTCTTTCCAATTCTCATATCCGTACATGCCTTGTTCTTCAAGCATCTTTTCGAATTCTAACAGAATATCAAGTAATGTACCATTTCCATCAATATCTCTTAGATTGTCAGTGATATCGTTTTGCTTAATGTTGTCCATATTTTGTATTTCTCCACACAATTATAAATGTATTTATCATTTCCAGAACGGAATAATTTTTATCTCATTTAATCCTATTACATCCCTGCATAAACACTTCTTGGCTAAATACCTGTGTAAGCAAATAGACTTACATTCTGAAAATCCCTCATCAGAGGAGAGATATATGGCACGAAAAAAACGTGTTGAAAGACAAAGTAATAATCATAAAGTAAACCATACCAGCAATGATATAGTCCCACTTTATCGAAAAAAAACACCTACGATTTTACCTAGAAATGTTGCACAGGAAGATTATCTATACCAATTAGCAGACCCAAGCACGAATATTGTATTCGCAGTCGGACCAGCAGGTACAGGTAAAACTCTATTGTGTACACAAATGGGTATTAAGGCATACATGGAACGGGAGGTCTCCAGAATAGTAATAACAAGACCGGCAGTGTCGGTCGATGAGCAACACGGTTTCTTACCAGGTGACTTGAATGAAAAGATGGCACCTTGGACAAGACCAATATTTGATATATTCGAAAAACATTTTACGATGGCACAAATTGAAAATATGTTATTAGAAAATATCATAGAAATAGCACCACTAGCCTACATGAGAGGTAGAACATTTGAAGATTCTTGGATTATTGCAGACGAAATGCAGAATGCAACTAAATCACAAATGAAAATGCTATTAACAAGAATAGGCAACAACACAAAAATGATAGTTACGGGCGATTTAAAACAACATGACCGCGGATTTTCAGAAAACGGGCTCTCAGACTTCATTCAGTTAGTTGACAACTTCGAAGAAAAGGAATTATCACATATTATGATATCACATTTTGATATGCAGGATGTAGAAAGGCATCCAGCCGTAATAGAGATTCTACAAATCTACGGAGAAGATGAGTAATTAAGATACCAAAAAGGGGGCAAATTGATTGCTCCCTTTTTATTGGTCGGAGTAGTAGGATTTGAACCTACGATTTCTACGTCCCAAACGTAGCGACTTACCAGACTAGCCTATACTCCGTAATGTTGGCCTGCTCGACAGGATTCGAACCTGTGACCT
>Ga0209091_10004161_pt1 | contig 11355 bp, 6 predicted proteins | sample ArcticOcean_MG_C_6_FD_187438 | JGI IMG/M metagenome (GOLD analysis project Ga0209091, IMG submission 187438) | Marine microbial communities from western Arctic Ocean - ArcticOcean_MG_CB8_128 (SPAdes) (version 2) | ecosystem: Environmental > Aquatic > Marine > Oceanic | place: Arctic Ocean...
CTCTCTCTCTCTCTCTCTCTCTCTCTCTCTCTCTCGAACAACAACTGTAACTCAAATAAACAGAACGGAGAACCGAGGAAGAAAGTGACCAAAGCGAAACTGGGGAACGACTCTGAATTTTACTACGACGAGACTCTCAAAGCGTGGGTGGACGGCTCCGATCCGAATGGGAAAGATTTAGCCAGACAAGCCGTCGGGATCGGAGGGATCGGAGGAGGACCGCCACCGATGATGACGATGAATAGCAGTAATAGCAGTGGTGGTGGTAATGCGACGAATGCAAGTTTAGGAGGAGGACAACAGGTACAGCAGCAACATATGTCTTTTGAGAAGGGAAATCAGCAACAACAACAAGTGGATGAGTTTTCGCGAGTACGTGACCCGCGGAATCCGACGCAGCAGCTGCAACACCAAAACTACCACCAAAACTACCACCAAAACTTTAGCAGTAATAGTAATGATGCGATGCAGCAGCAGCAGCAGCAATTGCGCGAGGAAGAAGAGCCTGCGACGTCGTCTGCGTTGAATTCGAATGAACCGCCGCCGATGCCGCGAGCGAGTAGTTTCGTGGCGAGGCAAAGCGACGTTCGCAGCCGATACGTGGATGTTTTCAATCCGACGGGTGGGGATACGAGCGATGGTGGTGGTGGCGGTGGTGGCGCTCAAAGTTTATCGGGAAGTGCGGCGGATGTAGCGTCTTTTTTACCGCCTCCGATTGCCGTGGCAAAGCCGCAAAAGTTTTTCGTTCCCGGGCCGAGCGCGAAGGACGAGGACGAAGCGAAGAACGAAGGTAAATTAGAAAGCGAATCGCCGCATTACGTAGAGAATCAGCAAGTGCTCTCGCCGACGAAAAGAGAAAGTCCTCATCATAGTAGCAGCAACAACAACGATATCAATACTTTTACTAGCGATGGTGAACATCATCATCATCAGGAGCAGCAACAACACCTCACTCATTTTAAACCGGGCTCGCCGGCGGTTCCAGAGAATGAAGTTTTGAATTATCCTCCGCCTGGAGAACACCATCAGAATGGAATGATATCGAATACTAGCGAACAACAACAACAACAACCGATGTATGACCAGTGGGGAAATCTCATAGAGCAACAGCTGCCTCCGCAACCTCCATCCGCCACGGGATCTATGCGAAGCGAGGGGCACGAATCGACGAGTCAGTTCGACGCATACATCGATCAGAATAATCAGTATCCGTCGAGTTACGATCAACCACTTCACGAACAAACGCAGCAACAACACGTTGATTACGAGGACGACGACGATTACTTGCGTCCTCCGCAACAAATGGAACAACAACAACAACAACACCAACAAAACTATTCGGAATCTCCTGGACGAAACAGCGACGGGTATGATTTTGCTCCGCCATCACCTCGAATTAGCGAGGGCAGCACCGTGAATACTACTGCCGCCAATAACAATAACGCGAATACTGCATTCATGCCGCCTTCTTCTTCGGATGGTTTCGCGCAAAACGACTACGATTTCAGCAACGAAATAATGCCGTCGGCGCCACACGACGAGAATAAAGGCAACGATGAAAACATGAACGACTACGACTACGTCGACTACAACGACGGCAACGACAACGGAAATGAAGGAGACCACGACAATGCGGGGGAAGATCAACCGCCGTTCAACCCGGACGATTACCCGGGATGGGTATTAGACGAAGCCTCAGGCGCGTGGTATTATGCCGGCGATGGCGAGGAAGAAGGCGAATTCGTCGAAGGCGAAGGCGAAGAATACGAGTACGACACGACAGGTTGGATCGAACGCGAAGTCTACGACGACGTCGCCGCGAAACTTGCAAACGCAGAGGTTATAATTAGCGATAAAAACGTCGAAATCGACGCGGTAAAGAACGAGAATGAAAATCTCAAGTTGAATCAGGCTGACGCGGCGACGGATTTAGAGCAAGCGGAAAGAGAAGTCGCAGAGTTGAAGTTAAAGGTTGAGCAGTTACAGAACCAGCGCGACGCAGAGTTGACGGCACAGCAGGTGGCCGAAGCCGAGGAGCGAGGGTACAAGCGAGGCTACGATGAAGCGACCAAGCACTTCGAGGAGGAGATGAACGACTTGTTGATGTGCTTGGGTCAAAGCGAAAGGGCGTGCGATCGTTTGAAGGAAAAGTTGGCCGAAACGGGCGCCGATGTCGACGCGATACTCGAAGAGTTAGAAGCCGAAGAAGACGAAGAGTTGAACAGATTGTTTGCGCAAGCGGCGAGTGTGGAAGAGAAAGCGGAAGTATCGGCGGAAGAAGAGCAAGCGACTCCGCCGCAAAGTCCTACTTCTGCGAGGAAAAAGAACAACGTTCTGGGCGACCTCGAATTTCCAGACGCGCCGGATTCTCCCTTCGTTGGTGCCGATTCCACGATGGAAGATAGAGACGACGACGATAACGACGACGACGATAACGAAAAAACCAAGGAAGATGAAGAAGAAGAGGAGATGGAAGATGCCGAGGACAGCGCTTTTGTCATTCCAAACGCGCCGGCGGGCGTCTCGGAATCGGACGTTTCCGCGTTCTTTGCCGATTTCCATCTTCCCACGCCGCCTCGCGGGCAAGGCATTGCCGACTCAAACAAACTGGAAGAAAACGACGACGTAAACAGCGGAGATCATGAGGGGGGAGAAGAGAAGAAGCACTTAAATTTTGAAGACGCAAAGGAAGACGAGGCGGAGGAAGAAAAAGAAAACGACGGCGACGCCACGGAATCGGACAGAGAACAAGAAGAAGCTCTGACGGAAATCCAGCTGTAATTTTAGAAGCAAATAGAGATAGCCACTACATTGAAAATAGCTGCTCACCACATTCTTATTTATACACTATCACATCGTCATCGTCATCATCATCATCATCATCATCTTCGTTCGCTAAAATGGCACCGGCTGGGCAGGATCCACCCCGTTTGATTCGCGAAACTGTCTCCTCTCTTCCTCGCTCATCTTTTCGTATTGCTCCATCGCGTTTTTCCTGTCTCGCTCCAACCTCTCCTCGACTTCCTCCGTCGTCAAATCGTAACAATACTCGTGATATGTCCTCAACGGAGAGACTTGCCCTCTTCCACCAATCTCGAGATTGGTCTCGATCGCTTTTATTCTCATCAACTTTACGCATTCCTCGTGTTTCGATTGTAACGCCCAATCCACGGGCGCCTTGGACCACAAATCTCGAACCTCTAACTTCGCCCCTCTCTCTAACAAAAACTTCACGCACGCGACTCGCCCAAACCCAGCCGCGAAATGTAACGGCGTCCTCCCCGCCGGGTCTAACGCGTTCACTTTGTCTTCTTCTTTTTTGTTTTTGTTGTTGTTCTTCTTCTTCTCGTCGTCATCCTTTGATAAAATCAATCTTCTCATTCCGTCGAGATCTCCCTCTCTCGCCATCTCGTGCAAATCCGGTGCTTCGAACAATCGGTGCGCCTCCTGGCCTTCCACCATCGCGCGACACTCGTTCGTTCGTAACGTTCGCATCGACCATTTTGTCATGATGTTATTATATAAGTGTTTGTCTTTGTCGCTTTGTGATCTTTTCTGTTGATGTCTTTTTTTTCTCGTTTGACTGCTTATTTTAAGCGTTTTTAAGAAATTAAGAAGAAGAACTTTTTTGGTTTTTGCTCAGTCATAAACAGTTGGGGAAATACCGGCATTAACAATATTATTAATAGTATTCGTTTTATCAGCATTATTGCGCGCAGAAAGAAGACATGATGTTGTTTTATGTGTCGTCGTTTTCGGCGGCGACTGCTGTTACGAGTACTACCACGAAAGCGCTCTCTTCGAGGCACAGAGTAGCGACGACGAGGACGACTTTCTCTCTTCAAAATGGAGAAAGAAGCAACAACACAAACAGAAGAAGAAGATGTTTTACGTTTTCCGTTCGAAACGAGAACGATGATTCGCCGAAAGTGTGCGTCCCGTGCGGTGCGTTTGGCGGAGCGTCGTCGCCGGAAAGGAAAGCGGCGGATGTTATGCACCAGTTGTTGACGTATACCGCCACATGGGTGGTGATTGGTCAGTTGGAATCGATAAATTGCAGACTCAACGTGCAAACGCCAGACGGAGAAAGCACAGAGGCGAACTTGGACGGTCAAGGCGAAGTGAACCGAGTGAACAACCAGCACGAATTTTTGTTGGATTTTCTGGAGAAAAATCCGATTCGAAACCCAGAAGAGTGGATGAGCAAGCTTTCGAAAGCAGACCAGAGTTTGGCGAACCGAATTATGACCGCGAGACAAGGGTACGCGAACATGGATTTCGAGTGGAAGAGCGTAGAGGCGCTCGCGAAGAGAGACATCGAGAACGGAAATAAAAAGTTACAAACGGAAATGCTGGAGAGCATGATGACGGGCGGCGGTAGCAGTGATACTACTTCGTCCGCGTAAGAAGGAGAGAAGAGTTTGCGATGTTTTGTATTTATTGTAATTTTAACCCAAAGGTAAAACTCTTCTAAAACGTGTAACTGCTACGTAGCTAACTCATCTCTCTATGACTACACTCTCTATATTTTCCTGCGCGCCTCGATTTCGGCGTCGTACGTTTGCACGGCAAACTCGAGCGCGTCCGAGACGCCTCTCGGGTAATATTTTTCGATGATCTCCTCCACGCTAGGTTTTCCTCCTCCTCCTCCTTCCTCTTCGTCCTCGCCTTCGTTTCCTGTTTGATCGAGTTTATCAATCAATTTCTCTTCCCACTCTCGACCGAATTCAGAATCCTTCTCTTCAAATATAAACGAGCGTCGAACGGCTGCAAACGTCGCCAACGCCTTCTCCGCGTCTTTCTTCATCGCCCCGTTTTCGCACGCCTCGTACACCGCTTTCACAACTTGTTTCTGCACGCCTTTCTTGTCAGCTTCCCACGCGCCGCCGCCGTATTCTAAAACAAATAGCAGCGCTTTCAGCTCTGGCAACGTTTCCGGAATACCAAACCGTTCGTTGTTTGCAGTCAACCCTAACTCTTTGCGTCTTTTCTCCACGTGATTCACTCGCAACGCGTAAGCTTCCTCCAACATCGCCCGACCTTGCTCGACGGAACCGCTTCCGGCTAACTGAATCGCCGCGTTTCGCGTGGCGAATAACCTTTCGGTGATTGGCACCGCATTCATTCGTCGCTGCGCTTTCATTTTTCTCAGCACTTCTTTATCGATCATTTCGCCCGCTTCCTCCGGGCGTCGGTTTTTGGCTTTTTCCATCGCCTCCAGAGCGGCGAAGATGTTTAATAAAACGATATCGTTCTCTTCGTCTGGAATAACTTCTCGAGCCATCAAAGCGCCGGCTTCCAAAGCATCGCCGCGAAAACCGTCTAAATACATGGCACGCCAGTTTCCTTCGTCGTTGGCGCATCGACCGACTAAAGAGGATGCCATCTGCGTGCCCCGTCGTAAAACTTCCGGTTTCGCGTCTTTGGTGACGCTGCGAAGGATTTTGACAAAAAAAGACGCGGTTAAGATTCCGGATAAAACGCGACCGTTCAATTCAGTGGTCAAACCGTCTGTTTCTGCGGGGAATACCAGAGATGGATCTAACCCGTGCATTTGCGCGAGCTCGTGTTCGGAAAGTCGATTTAAAATTGCCGTCGGGCTTTTCCTGGGATCTATCGCCTCGTCGACAAGGGCCGGGGAGTTTCCATCGCCGAGAAGGTACGGATCGTCGTCGTCATTATCACCACCACCACCACCATCGTTAGCATCGCCGTCTTTATTTTTATTCTTGGATTTCTTCTCTTCGACTTGGTCGATGAGTAACCGAATAGCGTTTTGTATGCGCGTCTCGACGTTTTCTGGATCTTCCGTAGGTAACAGCGCTCTCGAAAACGTCACTTCTCGTTCGACGAAGCTGTCGTTTTTGGTCAACTTGTTCGCTTCGAGTCCAGCAACTGCGCGTAAACCAGTCGTTCGTAATTCTCTGTCCAATCGAACTCTGACGAGTTTCATCCAGTGTTCAAATTCCACGTCTGAAAAAGTAGGCGTCTTGGACAGAATGCCTTCGCCCATCATTTTCTTCAAAATCTGGTCGCTTTTATACGCTTTCATGGCTTCGCCGGATAACTTCGAGGCCCAGGACATTTGCAATCTCGCCAATTCTGTCGACTCGTACGTTTCCGCGACTTCGCACGTGTTTGATAACTCCACTCTGCACGAGGCCGTCACTTCGCACTTGCCGTTTTTCCTCCTCGCTTCGACTTTAATGTTCGCCTGAATGTCAAACGTTTTTTCCTCGCGCTCTTCCGATATTTTCTTTCGTCGCAATCGTTCCGCTTCTAAAGCCTCTCGTTCCAATCGCATCTTTTCCTCTCTCCGTTTCCTATCCTCCTCCAACTCTTTCTTCTTCCTCGCCGCTTCTTCTTCTTCGCGTTTTTTCAACCGCTCTTGTTCCTCGGCTTGTTTCAATCGAAACTCGGCGCGTACTTGTTCTCGTTTTCGTTCTTCCTCTTCTTCTTTTTTACGCTCAATCTCGAGTAATCTCTGTCGCTCCTTCTCTTCCGCTTCCTCTCTTAAGCGTTCTTTCTCGTCTCTCAACTCGCGTCTCTCCAACTCCTTCGCGCGTTTCTCGTCCAATTTTTTCTGTTTCTTTTCCAAGTAGCGTCGTAAATCCCCCTCGTCGTACAATCGCATTTCCACCGAAGTGTCGTTCTCTTGACCGTCTATTCTTTTCAACTCCTGAAACGCTTTCCCTACCGTCCACTTTTCGTTTCGAATAAACGCCTCCTTCTTCTCTTTATTCGTTCGCACGGTCTTGGAAACCGCTAACGCAACCGCCGCCAAACCCAGCGATATCAGTTCCGTCGGCGCGTCCAACCGTCCTCTCGAACTTCTCAAATACTCCGGCGTTACTGGCGCTCTCTCAAAAGCGCCGAAACAGTCTCGACTGATTTCCACACGCTTCTCTCGCACTTCCGAGATAAAATCTGAAATGTGGTCCATCGCCGTGTATTCGACTTCGATTTCTTCCTCCACTTCTTCGTACAGGAAACTGCTCGAATCTTCTTCTTTCAACTGTTCTTTTTTATTCGCATCATCATCATCATCGGCAGCAGCAGCAGAAGAAAAAGACGTCGCACTGCTGCTGCTGCTGTTTATTCTGTCCTCGTGAATACTAATACTCTCATCATCTTCATCATCGTCGTCGCCGCTCTTTCTCGTCGCATTCAGTCTGGAAAGACTTCTGCTTTTCCTCCTCCTCCTTCTTCCTTTTCTTTTTCCTCCCACGCGTCGTTCAGCTGAAAAAACGACGAAACGGCGAGCTCCTTCTGGCGTGGGAACAACGACGACGGCCATGCTTGTTTACTTGTTGTTGTTGTTGTTACGTCGTAGCGCTCTCGTGCCTCTTTTTTGTGCCGTTTTTCTCCATAAAAAAGAAGCAGAGAGACGACGATGCATGGCTCTTCTTCGTCTCCTCCTCCGCCTTCGGGAGTGACGACGCGAGGGCAGAAAAGACGGATGGGGGAGAGAGATTCTTTGTGGGATTTGATCGTGAATAAGAACGACGATATTTGTTTTAAACATATCGTTCCGAGATTGAATCGAACGGATGTGAAATTCTTGTACGAGGTGAATACGGAGACGAGAAAGTTGATTAAGAGATCGTCTCGCGCGAGTGATTTGAAGGAGAGGTTTAAGATCGAAGATATGTCGTCGATATCGACTTTGGAAGTTGCGTGGGAGAATAAATCGTTGTGGCCGAGTTGGTGGATATATAAAGAAATAGCTTTCTGCTGGAGAGTTGCTCAAACGAATAAACTCGAGTTGCTCAAGTGGGCGCGAGAGGAGAAAAAATGTGAGTGGGATGGAATGACGATTGATGCGGCCGCAGAACAAGGTAATCTGGAAATGGTCAAGTATTGCGTTGCAAATGAGTGTCCTATCGATATGGACGCGTGTGCAAATGCCGCCCGAAACGGTAATCTCGAGTGCCTCAAATACTTAAGCGAAGAAGTCAAAGCGCCTTGGGGTTCGCAAACTGCCGCATTGGCGGCTTTAAATGGTCATCTTCATATACTCGAATATCTCGTTGAGCGTAAGTATGATCAATTCAACACATATGCGTGTGAGTATGCGGCCGCGTTCGGCCACTTAGACTGTTTGAAGTACTTGCGCGAAACCGCCAAAGCGCCGTGGGACTCTCGGGCCGTACGAGAAGCGCACACGAAAAACCAAACCGAATGTGTACAATACCTCCTCGACAAAAACTGCCCATTACCAGACGGTTGGCGATACGAAGACGGAGTATTGCACAAGTCATAAACACGCGCACACACACACACACAGCTTGTAATTTAAAAAGAAGATTCAGCGCTCGCGTACCTTTTCCTTACTCCTCTTTTTCCCTTCTTGTTAGTTTTTTTTAGGGAAACCAACCCCTCGCTGTGCGGCATAAATTTTCTCTCTTTCTAACTCTCTGTTTGTGACTCTGATTATTACTACACGCGGCGTAAAGTATTTATATAATAACACTATCATCGAATTAGTACGCATCGTGCCAGACTGCTTTATTGGAGAGGAGAGACAGATATATATATAGTATTAAAGGAACGGATTGATTACTTTTGATTTTTGGATAACGAACCCGGGGATATGAATTTTAAGAGTCATCATCATCAAACCACGAACGCGAAGAACGTGGTTTTCTTCGGTCATCTGCAACGAAAAGGAAGACGAAGGAGTCGCTTCTCTGCGACGACGAAGAGAACGACGACAATCAAGGCTTTGTACGGGTATAAGGGAGCAAAAATTGTCGACCCTTTGGAGCAACTGGAACGTTTATTTCCAGAGGTTCCAGAGCCGGTGTTGAAAATAGGGAAAACGGTATACGAAGTCGTTTTAGAGCCTTTATACGACCAGTTACCGCTACCGGACGTGGCCAAAGACTTCATCGAACAATTAGCTCTGGATGAAAAAGTGAACGGGTGGACTTTATACACGAACGGGACGCCGTTTGAGGAGTTTCTTTTAGTCGCGTTTGTCGTGTTTTATTTAACCGCGCAGCCGGGGATTTTGGGGTACGCGTTCGATGAAACCGTCGCGAGAGCGATACAAACAGCCACGGCTGGGAATAAGTTTGGCAAAAGAGGTTCGAATGTAAACGTAGGCGGGAGAATCGGGGACGGGTCGTTCGGGACCGTCTATCGAGGACGATTAAATTCCAGCGAGGCGGAGAATTTGGTCTTGAAGTTTGCGAAAAATACAACCGGCGCGAGCGGGTTACAACGCGCCGAACGACACATGAACGAACGGATATCCCGGGACATTTTCGTCGCCGGCGGTTGCGCGTCTTACGTCGGATCTTACGAGGAAATTGAAGACGCGGCGGCACCGGTTTTGGTGTGGAAATTTGCCGGCGATGAAAACACGCTCGAAGATTACGTGTTGGATAGAAATTTTCCGAGCGCATTAGAGGTGGCGCTTTTTGGGAAATCCCAAGAGGATAAAGATTACGACGCGAGGTGTTACGCCGTCACAAAGAAAATCACGCAACAGTTGTTGTGGTCGTTGAGAGGGTTACACTCCATCGGTATAGTTCACAGAGACGTGAAACCGGCGAATTTAGTCAACGAAAACGGACGATTCAAACTGATCGATTTCGGCGGCGCCGCGGATTTACGAAGCGGCGTGAACTACGAACCGGAAGTTTCCATCTTAGACCCTTCGTTCTCACCACCAGAGGATTTTATCATGCCTGAACGAACGCCGAGAGCGCCTCCGGGTGCCATCGCCGGCGCGCTTTCTGTCCTTCCGTGGACCGTCTTCCAACCGCAATTATTCGATAGCTATTCCGCCGGCCTCGTTTTACTCCAGTTGGGATGCCCGCAACTCAGAGGCAAACGCGTGTTAGAACCATCCGGGTCGTTCCAGCGACGGTTACAGGACGAAAACTACGATTTGCGCAAAGTGCGCAAAGACTTAGCCGGAAACTTAGGCTGGGACTTTTCCGCTCTCGATCGAAACGGCGGCGCCGGGTTCGATTTAGCCTGTCGACTCGTCGCCGCCAGAGGTATCACGCGAAGAGGTCGGTTAGACGCCACGCAGGCGCTGTTGCACCCGTTTGTACTTTTACCTTTTTAATAATACATCTACTATTACTACTACTACTACTACTGCTACTACTACTACTACTACTACTATTGCTTTACTACTGCTGCTACTTCATGATCTTCATTCGTCAACTACTCGCCTCGCGGTCCCCAACCGCCTTTCACTGTAAACAGCCATCCGTTCTTCAAACCGGTCCCGTTGCACGCGTCGCAACGCACGTACCCGCGGCCAACGCATCGACTGCAGCAATAATCATCGTCATCCGTGGTGGTTGTCGTCTTCCCTCTGCCTTGACAGTGAGCACACACGCGTCTGTTGTACCCGAAACATTCGTTGCACTTGACCGGTTTCGTAAAGTAGTTATACATCTCTTCGATTGGTCTTCTTTGTCTTCGTGTGTTATCAGTATTGTCCTCGTTGCTTTCACCACTCGCTCTCAACACTTTTCTCCTTAGGATTATATTACTACTACTGCTTTTACTACTACTCCTACTACTATTCGCGCAGAAGAAGATGTCTTGACGCAACATGAGATGATGATTTTTTATCCGGTTTTGCGTCAGACTTTTTTCCAATTCAATGTCGTCGTTCACGTCCGCTAATGGCTCGCCGATGACGAGTCGTTTTCGTTTCGCGAATTCAAGAAGACGACAAAGAAGAGCAGACTTCAATCACGTCGTCAGAGCGTCGTTAGGGGAGAGAAAAGTGTTCTCAGAGAAAGCCGTTCTCGTCGTTTCGTGTTGTTCGCTTTTCTTTTCCCCGTCGATGAGTTTCGCGTTCGATGAAAGATTCGCGGGATCGTTCGCGGACCCGAACCACCCGGGGTGCCCTCGAGAAATCACCTCGAAAGGCCTGTTAAGAGGGTACGACCCGGTGCCGTTCGAGAAAGGCAAAGGGTGCAGAGGACGGAAAGTCGTCACGCCGGAAGATGTGTTCAAGTATCCCGGGAAAACCATGACATATTGGGAAATCCAAACCAAATTGGTTGGAAAGAATAAAGACGAGATATACATCGATTTCGACGAGAAAGACGGAAGTGGGGAGAAAGTGGTCGCGAAACTGAACGAGAGAGAGGAAATCGTGTTCCCGACCGGGGAGGTTTGGAAACGGAGACGAGGCGAGAGTTTCTTTCCGTGAGATTGAGATGAGTGAGATACGTAACTGTAATGGATAAAATAGAATGTAATGCTTCATTAGAGTACACCCCTCTTAATCAAAGCTTTGCCCTTCGCATGAACACACGATTATGACGACGAATCATAAGAACCATTTGTTCACGTCCCCGTTCCTCATCGCAATTCTCT
>Ga0209091_10004162_pt1 | contig 11354 bp, 10 predicted proteins | sample ArcticOcean_MG_C_6_FD_187438 | JGI IMG/M metagenome (GOLD analysis project Ga0209091, IMG submission 187438) | Marine microbial communities from western Arctic Ocean - ArcticOcean_MG_CB8_128 (SPAdes) (version 2) | ecosystem: Environmental > Aquatic > Marine > Oceanic | place: Arctic Ocean...
TTCCAGTTTTTCTAGAATTTTTTCGCCTATGGGTGCGAGTTATTATATGTGCTATAGCTCGATGTCCAAGCTGTAGCCAATTACGAATTTAATGTCGTCGTTGTCTAGAGCATCAGGGCCGGCATCATCCAGGTCAGTGGAAGTGATCATGAAGCTGAAGCCATCTTTACCAATAGATACATTGTAGTCCGTGTAATCGCCTGGGACGCCATTGAAGGCCTCAGAAAAATCGCCTTGATGATGACCAATATGGAAGCCTAGGTCGACGCCGTTACCGATAGTCGTACCGTAGTCAGCATACAGATAAGTCGCTTCGCCGAAACCAAAATCCTGACCTGGACCTTCATCAGCTTCAGTATTGGCTAGCACGTTCAGTCCAAAAGTAAATGCACCTATACCGATTGAGCCATAGAGTTCGCCGAAGTCGAACTCGGCTTCAGCGTCATAATTGTAGTAAAGGTAGCCAAAATCGTAGCTGATTCCACCCGCTTCACCGGCGAAGCCCGCATATAGATCGTGCTCATAGGAATAAACATCGTCAGCTGCATAGCTCACATTTGAGGCCCAAGTACCTGCGTAGAACCCGCTGTCAGACGCATAGTCAATTCCACCGGAGATAGCGGCTTCGTTTACCGTCTGAGTAAGACCACGCCAGATGTAGTTGTTAGAGGCGCCGAAGTTAGCCGACCATTCATCTGCTTGCACAGTTCCAGTTGAAAGCAAAACTCCCGCCGCAGCGAGAGAGAGAATTCGTGAGTTCATGTCTGTATTATCCCTTTGTTGATAGTGTTGATAGTGTTGAGGGGGTGATCATTTCCACCTGCTACATGACAATCTGCAAGGGCTGTGCCAATTCTGAAGAGCCTAGGAATCTGTGACATTTCGAGCCTTGCAGAGGCATCCTTCGTCGAAACCGCTCTACATTAGTGCGTTAAAATAGTGCGTTGACTCGAAATGGGGCAATGATGAATTTAGCTGGACAACATGGGCATCTCCAAAGTCTAGTGACGGCAAACTGGATTACAACGCACCGCATATTGAATTATTTGAGGCGGGAGTCGGTGACGTTTGTAGGTAATTGATTGATTCGAGATCCTAATTCTGACAGATTGGGATTTAACTTGGCAGCACCTGTTTCAGAATTGGTTCAGTATTCGGTTTTAATAACTGCTAGAAATTCATTGATCGATTATTTAAGGTCTCTTTACCCACTCTTTTATGTGGGCGTGGTAGGCTCTCATTTTTTGAAGTGGTACCGAAGCATATCTATGGCAGAAATTCACATAGTCATTGTAGAAGATGAGCCTGACATATTGGACGTGCTGAGCTATAGCCTAAAGCGAGAAGGCTTTCAGGTAACCGCTGCTCTGGATGGAGCAGAGGGTCTTAACCTGATTCAGGCTAAACTCCCTGATCTCGTACTTCTAGACCTTATGCTTCCTAGCATGGATGGCTTGGATATTTGTCGGCACCTTAAAAATAAAGAACGAACAAGAACAATTCCTGTAGTTATGCTAACTGCAAAAGGAGAGGAAAGCGATATCGTGCTCGGCCTGGGTATTGGTGCCGATGACTACGTTACCAAGCCATTTAGCCCCAAAGAACTAATCGCTAGAGTGAAGGCTGTGTTAAGACGCTGTTGCCCAGCAGCCAAGCCTTCCGCTGAACAAATTATTGAAGTTGATCAACTAGTAATCAATATCGGCAAACATAAGGTATCTCTTGCTGGAAGCGAAGTAAAATTCACCGCAACGGAATTTCGCTTGCTCCACTATTTGGCGAGCAATCCGGGTCGCGTTTTTACTAGAGAGCAACTGCTGGATCAGACCTTTGGCAATGACGTCGTGGTTGTCGATAGAAATATTGATGTACATATCCGCGCTATTCGTAAGAAGATCGACCCTAGTCAATTGTATATAGGGACTATAAGGGGTGTAGGATATCGCTTCAAAGATTTAAACTAGAGTTCCTAATTTCAGGTTTTCATCAGCTAACATCATTTTAGGACTAAAACCAAAACCATGTTTCACTCTCGGCTGCTATGGCGGCTCTATAGCGGTTATGCCGCAATCATCGTCATTTCGGTTCTGGTTGTAGGCATTCTTTTGAGCCGACAGCTAGAAGAAAATACATTGAAAGAGATTCAGGATTCTCTCTCGGTTCGCTCTGCTCTCCTCACTGAAATCGCTAGAGACTCATTGTTAACTGCGTCTACTGCTAATAGTAATAGTTCCTTTCAGTCCGCCCTTACTAAATTAGGCAACAGCACCGCAAGCAGGCTCACGGTAATTGCCGCTGATGGGCATGTGATCGCAGACTCTCAAGAACAGCCACAAGCCATGGACAATCACTTGCAAAGGCCAGAGATTATTGACGCTATGGCCAACGGCACAGGCGTAGCATCTCGTTATAGTCAGACTCTGCAACAGATGATGATGTACAGGGCTGTGGCCGTAAGCGAGGATCAACAACTAACAGGCTTTGTCCGTGTATCTGTACCCCTTACCACTGTGGACAGCCGGCTCGCTCAGCTAAGATCGATTATTTTACTCAGCGCCGGCATCGTGGCTATCGCAGCCCTTCTGCTCGGACTGTATTTCGTGAGGCGCTTCACCGATCCACTGCAGCGCATGACCGAGGCTGCTGAAGCCATATCGCAGGGTGATTATGATCGCAGAATAGACCTAAGCCAGAAAGACGAGGTGGGCACATTGGCTGCCGCATTTAATCGAATGGCCAAAACCTCAGCAGAACGCATGGATGAGATCATTCTCGAACGAAACCGCCTAAGCAGCATCTTCGCAGGCATGGTGGAGGGCGTGATCGATGTCGATCAACACCAGAAGATCGTGCACATAAATCAGGTGGCAGCGGACTTGCTGGAATTGTCGATAGATGACTGCCTCGATCAACCGATCTGGGAACAAGTCCGAGTGACGGAAATCATCGCGGCTCTGGAGCAGACGTTGAATAAATCAGATATCGTCAAGGCGCAAATGAGACGCCCCACAGAAGGAGATGATCAGGTAGTAAATATCTATGCAGCCGCGCTGCATAACGAGGGGGAGGAACTAATCGGTGCTGTCATTGTACTGCACGACATCTCCGAGTTAGATCATCTAGAGCGAATCAAACGTGATTTCGTCGCTAATGCATCACATGAATTAAAAACCCCGATCACCGCAATTCGCGGCTTAACTGAAACCATCCTAGACGACTCCAAAATGCCGGAAGAGACGAAGCACGACTTTATCAAGAAAGTTTATGCCCAGAGCCTGCGTCTATCTTCTCTCGTAACTGACCTCATGACCATTTCTCGCATGGAATCGGATCATCAGGAGAAGAACTTTGATAGCTTCGACCTAGTCGAGGTGGCAAAGCGCTCGGTTGCAGCAAGCGAAGAGATCACTAAAGAGAAGCAGCTGGACTTAAAGCTTGAACTGCCTGCGATAGCGATGAACATCAAAGGAGACTATCAGGCTATCAGCCAACTCGTAGACAACCTTTTAGATAATGCTATAAAGTATACTGATATGGCCGGTACCATCCTTATTTCCATACGGTCGGAAAACAGAGATGTAGTGCTTACCGTCAAAGACTCTGGCATCGGTATAAGCCCCCAACTTCAGCAGCGTATATTCGAAAGATTCTATCGAGTTGACAAGGCTAGGTCTCGCGAACTGGGAGGGACCGGCCTCGGGCTATCTATTGTGAAAAATATTGCGGAACAACATGGCGGCTCCGTCTCCGTAGAGAGCCAGCCAGGCTTGGGGTCCACTTTTTGTGTGACCCTGCCTCTCTAAGCTTACCCAGATAGCCAGAAATAATAATCGTACAAGCTAGTTAAGCCGCTCGATTAAACAAACTGGACACCTCTAGACGCCCTCTCTTTTTAATCCGATCTACTCTTCATTCCTTTACAGCAACTTAATTGAAATTAATTTTCTCTTTATCTTGGCTTTATATAAGAACTCTATTCTTACGTCTTCAATTTGAAAAAATTATCGAGAAAGATATGGAAAATCTTAATCAAATGAGGTCTGCGATTGAAATTGTGCGAGAGCCTAGAGAGAACTCATGAAACTAACTGTGCCACCCTTCAAAACCAGGAATTTATTCCTTGCAGTGATGCTGTTGAAAGCGGTATCTGGCGCCTATGCTGCAGATCAAGAGTTATTGGACATCTTGTTGCAGAATGGTGCTATTACCCAGGCTCAACATAATGAGCTTCTTAAAAGCGAGTCACTTACCAGTGAAGATATTTTGCAGTCGCCGGTTACTGTTGAGCGGTTGGCTGAAGTAACTGAAGAGGTTGTTGCATCTGAAGTTGCCAGGCAGATTGACTCCCAGTTTCCGGTTACGGCTGAACGTGTAGGTAGTGGTTTTCGGTTCGCAACGCGAGATGGGAATTGGAGAACCGATCTGCAATGGCGAGCTCAAACGCGCTACACAACACCGGTCCGGTCGGATCCACGTCAAATTTCATCTTTCAATGCAGAAGATCAGTCAAATTTTGAGGCCCGTCGGTTACGAATGAAGATCGGGGGAAATGGATTTCAGCCCTGGTTGCAGTACTATTTTGAAGTTGATCTCCAGCCATCCAGAGATGTGGATGACAGCAGCTCATCCGCCAGCTCGAGAGTCATTGACTGGCGTGTTGATATCGCAAAATGGGACTGGGGTGGTATTCGAGTTGGCCAATGGAAAGTGGATCTAAACCGAGAGCGCGTTGACTCTTCTGGTCGACAGCAATTCGTGGAACGATCAATAGTGAACCGAGTTTTTACTATTGACCGTCAGGTTGGAGTGCAGCTTAGAGGGCACCTGTTCGAAGATTCGCCAGCTGATATGCGCTATTTTGCGGGCGTATTTAATGGCGAAGGTCGGGGTGTAAACAATACTGACGACAATATGATGTACATGGGGCGGCTACAGTGGAATTTTCTCGGCCGGGACCTGGGGTTTCGGCAGACAGACTTTGAGTTCACTGATCTTCCAACAGGAAGCTTGGCAATAGCAGGTGCGACGCATCAAGGAAGCTGTACACGCTGGTCATCCTCCGGCTGTGGAAATCTCGATGGTTTTGAAAAGCCTGCAGATGCAACTGCAGACCAGTATGAAATTCGCCAGGTTGTGCAGGAATTTGCTTTCAAGTATCGAGGTTTTTCCGCGCAGCAAGAGCTACACCGTAAAAGAATTCGGGATACTCTAACTGGCGAGAGAAGCGAGCTCACTGGCGGATATGTTCAGGCTGGCTACTTCTTTCATAACACCTTCCCGTCATTCCCTGCACCACTCGAATTAGCTGCAAGAGTTGCTTACGTGGACGAGCCAAACGGATCAAATATAATGTTCGAGAATGCGCGAAATGAGTTCACTATCGGAGCCAACTGGTTTTTTAGCGGTCACAACAACAAGCTGACCTTAGACTATTCGCGCCTGAAAATGGATGACAATTTTCTGGGGATTGATGAATCTGAGAACCGCTTACGATTCCAGTGGGATGTGTCGTTCTAATCTGAATTCTTAACCTTCTGGAAAATTGAACGAGTATTGTTAACAAATTGTCTAGCAATAACTGCAAGCTGGCTAGAACAGATCTTAACCAAATCTTCATCCTTTCTTAATGCAAGGAATCTACAATATGAACCATTCAAAAAGCAGAATGATGAGCGACGAAAAAGCTATGAGAACATCCAATACAAACAGGGTTTTTAAAACAGGAACTTTACTGACATTAGCTCTCACATTGATGACCACAACAGCATTTGCAGCAGAGCGATTGCGTGGCACAGTTTCCGTTGACGGCTCAAGCACGGTGTTTCCCATTAGCGAAGCGGTCGCTGAAGAATTTAGTGCAGTGCAGCCGAGAGTCAGGGTAACTGTGGGCGTTTCCGGAACTGGTGGCGGATTCAAAAAATTCCTAGCCGGAGAAATCGATATTAATGATGCATCTAGGCCAATCAAGGAGAGCGAACTTGAGATCGCTCAATCCAGCGATCAGAAATTCCTAGAACTGCCCGTGGCCTTTGATGGATTGTCAGTGGTAGTAAACCCAGGCAACACTTGGGTAGACCACTTCAGCGTTGCCGAACTGCGTAAAATCTGGCAACCAGGAAGCAGCGTCAAAAACTGGAGTGATATTCGCGCAGACTGGCCTGAAGAACCAATTAGACTCTATGGACCGGGCACAGATTCCGGAACCTTCGACTACTTCACAGAGACCATCAATGGTGCATCTGGTGCTTCACGACCGGACTACACAGCGAACGAAGATGATAATGCACTTGTCAGGGGTATCAGCGGCGATGAATATGCCTTGGGATATTTTGGCTTTGCCTACTACGCTGCAAACAAAGACAAATTGAAGATAGTTCCTATCGATGGTGGGAATGGTCCAGTTGCGCCTAGCGAAATGACGATCAACAACGGTGAATATGCACCACTATCCCGTCCTGTATTTATCTATGTTCGTGAGTCGGCACTACTGCGGCCCGAGGTCAGAGCGTTCGTTGACTTCTATATAGACAATGCAGGATTACTCGCTTCGGAAGTTGGCTATATCGCCCTGCCGGACATGGCTTACGAGAGAGCCAAATCAAGGATCGCACAGAGCGATACTGGAACTGCCTATAGCGACAACGACCTATTAAGTAGCCGCGATTTACTTAAGCCCTAGCGTTCATTGGAGCTCAAAACAACAAGTGACTTTCTCTAGATGACAACTCCTGCTGTACATCTCAAAAGCATTAGCAAAGGCCGAGTACGCTGGCTAGAACCTCTTATACACAGCGGCCTGGGCTTTTGCACTTTAATATCGATTATTACTACGGCCACCATCGTATTCGTCCTCGCTAAGGAAAGTTTCGGCTTCTTCCAAGAGATTGCACCCAGCGAATTTTTCTTCGGCACTAGCTGGGTTCCGATGTTCAAACCTAGCTCCTTTGGCGTCCTGCCACTGCTGTGGGGCACGCTAATCGTTACGTTTGGAGCCGCCCTAATTTCTATTCCAATAGGCTTAGCAAGTGCCATCTATTTGAGCGAATACGCCTCTGCAGGAAAGAGAGCGGTCATCAAGCCACTATTAGAATTATTAGCCGGCATACCTACTGTCGTTTACGGCTACTTCGCGCTCACTTTTATTACCCCAGCACTCAAGGTCGTATTTCCCGACCTTCAGGTGTTCAATGCGCTTAGCGGCGCTGTGGTGGTTGGGGTCATGGTTCTGCCCATGATAGCCACACTGAGCGACAACGCCCTGAAGGCGGTCCCTGATTCCTTGCGCCAGGGCGCCTATGCGCTTGGGGCTACTTCTTATGAGGTAACCAGCCAAGTCGTTGTACCTGCCGGACTATCCGGTGTGATGGCATCATTCATTCTGGCTATATCGAGAGCCATAGGCGAGACCATGGCCGTAACCCTCGCGGCTGGAGCCACCCCAAATCTTTCTTTCACTTTTTTGGAAAGCATTCAGACCATGACCGCTTACATCGTGCAGGTAAGCATGGGAGATACACCAGCCGGAGGCGTCGCCTATCAAACTATGTTCGCCGTGGCAGGCTTGCTATTCGTTATTACTCTGACATTGAACATTATTTCCCAGTGGATCCTCGAGCGATATCGCGAGGTCTATCAATAATGCCTCTTTCAATAGAGCTCTCCAAACCAAAGCAGCGGGAGAGTTTGAACAAGCGTCATTTCAAGGCAAAGATATTTGCTCGATTCTGCGCCTGTGTTACTTGGATGGGAACGGCATTGCTGCTAATACTCCTCTACCAAATATTCTCCGACGGTTTATCCTGGTTAGACTGGGACTTTCTCAATAATTTCCCCTCTCGCTTTCCAGAACGCGCTGGAATTAAGTCCGCTTTGGCCGGCACTATCTGGCTTATTAGCTTAGTGGCAGTCTTCGCTATACCAGTAGGAGTAGCCACAGCTATCTACATAGAAGAATTTAGTAAGAAAAACTTACTGTCTCGCATCATTGAATTGAATATATCAAATCTAGCCGGCGTACCTTCAATCGTCTATGGAATCATAGGCCTAACCATTTTCGTGCGCGGCCTGAGCTTGGAACGCAGCTTGATATCCGGCGCCTTAACCATGAGCCTGCTGATCCTGCCCGTCATTATTATCGCCAGCATAGAGGCGATCAAGACTGTGCCTATCTCTATACGATCTGCCGCCTTTGCTCTAGGCGCCACTCGATGGCAGACCGTATGGTCTCATGTACTGCCCGCCTCTTTTCCTGGGATATTGACCGGAGTAATTCTCGCGCTATCGCGCGCGATAGGCGAAACCGCACCACTACTAATGATAGGTGCATTAACCTATGTCGCATTTGTACCGGAAGGCCCCATGGACTCCTTTACTGCGCTACCCATTCAGATATTTAACTGGGTATCTAGACCACAGGAAGAGTTTCATCAATTGGCAGCAGCGGCGATTATCGTGCTACTTACGGTTCTGTTGGCGATGAACTCTGTCGCCATTTTTGTCCGCCACAAAATGGAGAAGAAACTACAGTGAATTCGCAACAGATGCGCAAGAACGACACTGCTGAGGTGGTCGCTATTTCTGAAGACGAGCGAATACTAGGAATCGATGATGTAACTATATGCTACTCTGATAATCCAGCCGTAAAGAACGTTTCATTCGACATCGCAAGGAATAAGATCACCTCGATTATAGGACCGTCTGGCTGCGGAAAAAGTACGCTACTACGCTCACTAAATCGCATGAACGAATTTATTTCAGAAGTGAGCCTAAAAGGTAGAGTCAGTTTCGACGGGCAGGATTTGTATGCGAAAAGCGTGGACCCCGTAGAAGTTCGTCAGCACATAGGAATGGTTTTCCAGAAACCCAACCCCTTCCCCAAATCGATTTACAAGAACGTTTCCTGGGGACCGACAGTAAATCAGTATGACGGCTCGATCCCAGAATTAGTTGAACGCTCGCTTAAACAGGCGTCGCTGTGGAATGAGGTGAAAGACCGGTTGAATGACTCTGCTCTGGGACTGTCCGGCGGACAGCAACAGAGATTGTGTATTGCCAGAGCATTAGCTATAGAACCTACAGTGTTGTTGATGGATGAGCCCTGTTCGGCGCTGGACCCAATATCCACAGCACACATCGAAAACCTTATGTATGACCTGAAGTCTCGCTACACCATAGTTATAGTTACACACAATATGCAACAGGCTGCGCGCGTATCTGATTATACGGCGTTTATGGAGATGGGGAATCTGATTGAGTTCGGAGAAACCGATCAGATATTCACTCGCCCTCAGAAAAAACGTACTGAAGAGTATGTAACTGGCCGTTTCGGATAGAAGAGAACAAATCATGTCACGACACCTGCAAAGAGATCTGGATAAACTAAAGAAAGAAATATTGCAACTGGGCAATATGGTTGAGACCGCAATTAGCAACGCCATTCTCTCGCTGAACGATCGTCGCCCCGATCTTGCAGATCAAGTTATCAGCAACGAGATCCATATAGATAACAAAGAGGTAATGATCGAAGAAGAATGCCTAAAAATTCTTGCTCTTCATCAACCGGTTGCAATGGATCTACGATTCATTGTGGTAGTGCTAAAAGTGAATAACGACCTGGAACGCATGGGAGACTTTGCCGTCAACGTGGCGAAACGCGCGCTGTTTCTATCTAGCGAGAAACCTATTCCCAGCCCTCCAGAATTCACCGAGGTCATGTCAAACAATATTCGAACGATGGTGAGGAATAGCCTGGATGCAATGGTTAAGCTCGATGTCGATCTAGCTAGAAGTGTCATTGCGATGGACAATGAGGTAGATGACATTAACAGGCAGATGTATGTCGAGTTTCAGACCTTGGTAGAAGAAGACCCCACGACGATAAAGCGGGCGCTAGGATTGCTGTCCACCTCGCGCTATCTGGAAAGAATTGCCGACCTCGCTACGAATATTGCAGAGGACGTGGTCTTCATGGTCGAGGGAGAAGTAATTCGACATCAGTAAATGAAAGGTAGATGCACTCTCAGGGTATTGACAGTTTAACTACCAAAGCCTGAATAACTTCACCAAATTGAACAGCCCGACCATCGGAGATGATCGGGCTTTTTTACGCCTCCGAACAATGGCCAAACCCCAAAACTCCTGTATATTTACTAGAATCTATTCTTCAATTTCAATACATTCACCACATTGATGCAAAGGATAATTCCGTGCGATCCAAATCGATATATATAACTCTACTGCCTGCCCTAGTCATGTCTCTGGCAGTTACTGAATCTACTGCACAAGACCTAACTGCAAATTTCACTGGCATCCAAGCAGAAACCTTCGGTGGCAATATGGCACTCTCCAATGCCTGGGGAGACTATGACAACGATGGCGACTTAGACCTCGTGGTGTCATTCAAAACCGGAGACGTTCGGCTTTACAACAACGAGCTGGGCGGCTTCGTCAATGTCGGCCCTGCACTGGGCTTGCCCACTGGCGGCAAAGAACGCAGAGCCATCGCCTGGGGCGACTATGATGGCGATGGTTATCTCGATCTTTATATAGGCAGCAACCGGCAAGGTAACGAGTTATTTCATAACGATAAATCTCAGGGCTTTACAGAGGTGACCGACGAGCTGGGTGTGGGCATACCGCAGGTCAGCACTCGACAGATTAGCTGGGTCGACTTCGATAACAATGGCACGCTGGATTTGTTCGTCGCGGATCGGGTTGGCTCTAATGTGTTGTTCAGCAATATTGATGACGAGTTTGTTGAGGTGAGTGCTGCAGTCGGATTGAATGACGAACGGGCGACGGTCGGCGCATGCTGCTCCTAACTACAATCAGGATGGCCTGCTGGATTTGTTTTTGGCCAATCAGGGCGCCGGCAAATGATTTCTCAAATAAGAGCAAATAAGATTTTGCCAAATCAATCCGTGCTTCCTACTCTTCTTTTTCTTGTGCCCCTGTCACTTGCGCGTACCGAGCCTGCGGTTTCTCAAGAAGAAGAGATAGAAGAAATTGTTGTCACCACGACTCGAAGTCGTCGTAGTTTTGAACAACAGCCAACCCGAGTTGAAGTGTTAGGCTCAGAGGAGATAAATGAAAAGGCGAATATGAAGCCGGGTAACATTCGCATGCTGTTGAATGAGAGCACGGGCATTCATGTGCAGCAAACATCTCTGACAAGTTTTAATTCTAGCATACGTATTCAAGGACTCGATGGAAAATATACTCAGCTGCTTCGCGATGGAATGCCTCTATATGGAGGTTTCTCTGGCGGCTTAAGCTTACTGCAAGTCGCGCCCTTGGATCTTAAGCAGGTTGAGGTCGTCAAAGGCTCGAACTCTACTCTCTATGGCGGTGGTGCA
>Ga0209091_10004168_pt1 | contig 11348 bp, 10 predicted proteins | sample ArcticOcean_MG_C_6_FD_187438 | JGI IMG/M metagenome (GOLD analysis project Ga0209091, IMG submission 187438) | Marine microbial communities from western Arctic Ocean - ArcticOcean_MG_CB8_128 (SPAdes) (version 2) | ecosystem: Environmental > Aquatic > Marine > Oceanic | place: Arctic Ocean...
CTCATGCAGAACTTTGATGATCTGGCTTTCTGTATAACGGGTCTTCTTCATTATCATTCTCCTCTTTGCTTCGCATTATGCAGGAGAACTCTAATTTACAATGGACCTATTATAGGGGAGGGTTACATATTCATGTATCCAGTCAGCCAGAGGTAGTATGTCCATTTGAATTCAGCCACCTCTTTTTTTCAATGTAGTAGAAGAAGGCAACTGGCGTTAAAAATTAACACAAGGCAATGATTGATTCTGAAAATACGTGAAGCCCTAATAAATCAGGCCGCCATAATATACACTGACCATTAGGTGGATTCATAGACGCAGAACTTAGTATGAATACGGCACTTGGGTGCGTTGATTTCTAATATATTCAGGGGCATCTTTTCAATATCGTTAGTTGCACCACTGTCTGAATACACGCCAGTCGTTTTATTATAAATATCAATAGCCCTTAAGCAGTCATAAGGCTTAACCCTTTGGTAACCTGAACTATCAGCACCCGCCATCAAAGTGATTTTTTGGATGGAAACTCTCTGTCTGGGAGCCAATACATAAGTAGGCTTCAGTATAATACTTCCGTTCTCGGCTATCTCAGTCCGATAGACTTCAAGAAAAAGAATGTGGCTTAATTAACTTTCCACTTATATCGGGAAAATCAGGGTGTATCATGTGTCTCTTAGCGAAGATCTATTTTGGCACATACTCGTTAGACGTCATACAACTATTGATAAAAGGATTGCCCGAATATTGGTAATCATTGCTTTCATTATGATAAGTTTTGTAAATTACTTAAATCTGGAGAGCGGTGTGTAAACTCTCAAACGGGCTCTTCTTACTTATATTGATAAGACAAAACACAAGGTTACGGAAGTTTATCCTGTTAACGACACTCAGAGTGGCACTTAATAATTGAATTCAGGAGGTTTTTATAATAACTAAGCTAACTACCTATAAATTGTTATTTTTAAATAATCTTTTGCAATTTTAATACCGATAAGTAGAGCGACCAAGAGTTTATATTTAAGAAGGTTTATTATATAAAGCCAAAAAATAATAGAAAAGAAGAGACTATAATAAAACTATTACCAAATTCATTTAGAATTGGGTTACAAAACACCAAAGAAATATAATACGAGAAAATACTGTTCATGGAAATTGTGGTAACCCAAAGATGTTGTGCAAATTTGTAACAGAATCAACTGCAACAAAATTATCTAATCTTTATAATTATTTATAAAGTTGTGGGGGAGGAAATCAAAACTCTTATATCTACATAATGGTATTGATAACTAATAGTTGATTTAATAAATAGCAAGATAAATGCAAATCCCTTCAAAATATATATTTTTCATAAAAGAGCGTATAAGAGAATCAACATTGTTCCTTCGCAGAACTACGCTCTCTGATAATAAAAAAAACACAAATTTAAACAACAAAATTAATAGCTACAAGAAAGTAGTCAAAGAACAAAACGAAATTATAAATAAAATAAAAAATAAAGCTTCTGCCCAAAATTCATACAATAAAAGTGAAGAAATAAAAAAAATAATTAAAAATAATGAAGAGGCCATTGAAAAAATAACAGAAACAATTAGGGCGAAAATTTTGGATTTAAAGAAGCAACTGAAAAATATAAATACTTCAATTGTTAAAGAAAAAAGCAAACAAAAGGATGTGCAAAAAAAGACAATTCTACTAAGGGACAAAATAAAAGCTCAAGAGACGAGCAATGGTGTTTTAAAGAAAAAATTAAAAGAAAAATCTATCGAGGCAAAAAAAAACAAAAAAGAATTAATCATTAAAAATAATATAAATGAAAAAGAGGGTTTAGATAAACAATCAACATCCCCAACGAGCAATAAAATTTTCGATAAACTTGAAAGTTTAAATTCTTTTTCAGAAGAAATTATAAATACTAATTTGGAATTAAACCAAATAAAAGAAGCTAGTAAAATTTTTACAATGCTTATGGCTAGAAAATTAAAAGATAAGATGCAAAATGGAATTGAAGGAGATGTTTTTATTGAAAATACATCTAAAAATCTTGCAGTTTACGGGAGAGTAATAAATCTCAATTTAAACGCTAAACAGAATAAGAACGAAATAATGATCTCAGATAATGCGGAGTTAGAAAATGAAGTGGCGAAATGTAAACAGGATTTGGTAGCGATGGAGGAAACAAATAGTAGAAATTCTGGAGATTCTCTTGGGGGTTCTAGTTTTTTTGTATCTTTCTCAGATATTATTTCAGTTTTACTTTGTTTTTTTATCCTCTTTTTTACAATGAGTAAATTAGATGGTCAAAAAAACATTAAACTTTCCTCAACATATGCAAACCAAGTAATAAAAAAAGTTACGTTTAATGCTTATGCAAGCAAAAACGAGCTTGAAATGCTGGAAAAAGTAAAGGAAATGATGCTAGAAAACGTTAGTCCAGATGCGATTATTGGAAGCGAAACTAAGACAATAAAACATGTAATATCAGGGAAAGATGTGTTTGGTCCGGGAAAAATAAAAATATCAGAAAATGGGATTGAGCTCTTAATGCAGAAACTCAAAAATGACCTTACTGGTGAGGTTAAGCAAGTTATAGTAGAGGGTCATACAGATGATCAAGAGTTGTTTGCGTTCCCGGAGAATTTAAAGACATATGAAAATAATACACGTCTTTCTGCCGCTCGAGCTATAACAGTTGCTAAAATTATTGAAGAAAAATTAAACTCTTCAAGCAATATTATTGGAGTTAGGGCTTATGGCTCAAATAGGCCCTTAAAACCAAATACATCAGATCTTTTTCGAGCACTGAATAGAAGAGTAGTTATTAAAATAAAAAAAGACCGTGAAAAAGAAATCATAAAGGATAATAAAAAGGTTGATGATATTACTTCATTCAAAAATTAACCCATGCAAATATCAATATTTTTAATTATGACAATTAGTTGCAATTTCCCAACAATATCAAGAATCTAAAACAGGATTTATTGTTAGAAGTAAGTATAAATAAGCCAAATCGATATTATGGACGAAACAAAAGAAAATTTATCGGCATTAAGGAATCAGCTAGAAGGTATCAAAAATAAAATTCAGAAGATTATTTCTTCAGAAACGGAGAAGAGAATATTTTTTGATGGAAAAATAAAAAAATACAAAACTATTATTCCCTTGTTAAGGAAAGAATCTGAAAAGAAAGAATCTGAATTAAATATAATTAATCAAAAAATAACAACAAGAACGAATATATCTATAAGCAAGCAGCAAGAAGAGGAAAATGAGAAACTTAATCAAATAGAACAGACATTAATTAAAAGAGTATTTAATGGTAACAAAAATTTAAAAACGGTCGAAAAAGACTCAGATCAACTTTTATTTTTGCAATCGGAAGTTGCAAGGTTGAAATCTGCAAATTTAACACTTCAAAAAGAATACCAAGAAGCTGAAACAACTCCAGAGCAATCTAGTGAAAGTATAAACAAGAGTAAAAATTATAAAGACTCTGAAAGCAGAAGCTTAGGTGACCCAGAAAATGTTTTAAAATATAGAGTTTTAATTGAAGAAGCGAATAAAGTAATGAACGGGTTTTACGAAGGTTGTGAAATATCACAGGCTAAGAATTTCTATAAAGAGGTTCTGGGTGTAGAAAATGAATTTAAGTTGGATCAGGAAATCAATGAAACATTGGTCCACGATATTACCCGCAAACTTAAGAACTACGAAGATATATATCAAATGAAATTGTTAGATTTGATGGTTGAATCTACAGATCTTGAGTTAAGGAAACAATCAATAAAGTCAGATTCTCAAATATATGAAAATGATCTTTTTGTAGAAACTGCAAAGAATAAATCTAACTCAGGGGAATTTGTTGGAGGTGGTGACTTTTTTGTATCTTTTTCTGATGTTATGTCTGTTTTACTCTGTTTTTTTGTAGTGTTTTTTTCAATAAGCGATCAAAGTCAAGAAGCCTTTGACAAATTTTTTGCTACATGGCCTTTCAAGAATGATAATAAAGTTGTCAAAAGACCAAATAATGTTAGCTTGAGCGAAACGGAATTAAAACTGATAGGAAGGGTTAAAGAGCTTGTTAAGTCTGGGGTTATACCTGAGGCTCTTACTAGAAATGACACAAAAAATATTGAGTTTATTGTATTGAATTCAAATATTTTTGTACCTGGAAAAATCAAAATATCCTTTAACGGTTCAAATATTTTGAAGGAGAAAATAAAAAAGATCTTATCGAAAGGTGGAATAAGGCAAATCAGGGTAGAGGGGCATACCGATGATGACGATTTTAGTATGCATCAAAAACTAATAAATAAATATTCTAATAACCTAGCATTCTCAATAGGCCGTGCTAGCGCTGTATCAAAAATACTTAATAAAAATTTTAAATTCCCCGAAAAAATGACGATTATAACTGGTTTTGGAGCAAAACAACCTATTAAGTTAAACCCTCTAAATCTTGATAAAAATATAAATAGCAGGATAGTAATTAAGGTCCTACAGGATAAAAACATAAAAAATAACATAAACTAATAAACTTACAATATAAGATATCATTTTAAGTATTTGCTGAAGAATCATATATAAACTACTAAAAAATTTTATTAAAAAAACATACTTTAAGAAAAGTATCGCTAAGTTAAATAACAATTAATAATAAATTCATAATAATACCGAAAAAAAATAAAATTTATTCATGTAAATCTAATTTTTTGAAATAAATACTTTTTTTAATTATACGGAGATTGATATTGAATGGGTTTGCTTGAAAAGTACGATGTAGGAACATTTTTGGGGGCTGTAGTGGGAGTTGTTTTAATAGTTACCGCAATAATGCGAGGCGGTAGTATTGATATATTTCTTAGTTTGAGTTCATTGATGATAGTAATGGGGGGTTCCCTTTCAACAACTTTTATTGCCTTTCATTATTCAAAGATTTTTGTTTTGGTTCCAGTAATTGTACATGCATTTAAACCCGATAATCACCATCCTCTTGAATTTATTAATATCATTATTCAACTCCTAAAAAAATATAGAAAGGATGGCAGAAAAGCTCTAGAAAAACATCATGAATTTTTAGGTAATCGATTCTTTGAGCAAGGCATACGGATGATAATAGATGACTATAAAGCAGAGGAAATTAACGATCTCTTAGCAAAGTCTATTAATGCCATAAAAGAACGTCATACTCAGGGGCAAAGTATTATAAGGTTTATGGGAGCTCAAGCTCCAATTTTTGGAATGATGGGCACTTTGATTGGATTAATTCAAATGATGGAGAACTTATCAGATCCAAGCGCGATTGGACCAGGCTTAGCAGTTGCACTTAATACCACCTTTTATGGTATTTTATTATCTAATTTAGTTTTCAATCCACTTGCGGTTAAGTTGTCAACTCGAACAGATAGCGAAACACATTTAATTAAAGTTATTCAGTCAGGAATTCTAGGGATTAAAAAAAAATCACACCATATATTAGTAGCTGAACAAATGAATGCATTTTTGTCGCAAATGGATAAAACAGATGGTAGTGGAAATGTAGTGCGGGCACCTGTAATAAAAAAGAAAAAATAAAGCAGTTGGTAACCAGGATCATCCAAAAACATGATTTTTTTTAAAAGACTGAATGGATATGAGTCGTATGGAATAGTTATATGAAATGCTGTTATTCTGAGAAAATAGAGTAATAAAAGTTTTTCGCTCACAAGATAAAAAAGGAGAGTTTTAGTAAACTGTGGTTTATGGGAACATGATTATGCGATCCTCCTTTGACTTTCTAATGTTTCCATCTTTACCATCCATAAACTTTAGGCCATTGCTGACATCGCCTAAACCCACGTAGTTTTCGCCAACCATTTTCCGCACTCAATCCAAGTTTATAAACCATGGTTAATATGGTTATTCTACTGACACAGGCACGGTTTTTCAGTTCTCAACCAAATCGAAGAAAAGGTTGACTCAATCGGGTTGGTTGTTCTGATGTGCGGCCAATGATCAGCAGGGAAGTAATAAAAGGCCAATAGTTCTTCTCGATCTTTCTCAAGGCACTGGGTCGCTTTGGGGTATTTGAGTTCATAGGTTTTAATGAAGAGGTTAAATGCCTTCTCTGCGTTCTCTCTGGTTTCTGCCATCCAGATGTCATGGATATATTGTTTTGCTTTGGCCTGACTATGCTTTGGAAGCTTGTTGAGGATGTTTGCTGTCTTGTGAACCCAACAACGTTAACTGCGGGTTTGGCAAAAGACTTTTCTGATTGCTTTCCAGAAACCTAAAGCTCCATCATCCACAGCCAGCTTAGGTGATCTAAACCCTCGATCTTTGAGATTAATCAATACCTCAGCCCAACTCTGCTCTGATTCTCGATAGCCATCTTCAATGGAAAGGAACTCCTTATTACCTCGACTTGTCACACCAATAGTAACCAGAATGCATTGTTTCGCATCATCACTCCTGATGTTGAAATAAATGTCATCTACCCAGATATAAACATAGCTCTCTTTCGAGAGGTCTCTTTTACGCCAATCATCATACTCATTAACCCAATATTGTTTGAGGCGACTGATTGTTCCCGCAGACAAACCTTTTGCATTCTTCCCCAATAAAGCCGCCAGGGCTTCTTAAAAATCACCTGTTGAGATTCCTTTGTGGTAAAGCCAGGGCAATACCGTTTGTACGCTCTTGGTCCGTTTGATCTACGGATGTAACAACTCTAATCGGAAGTGAATACCTTGCCCGCTCCGGTCTCGGATTTTAGGAACTTTGATATCAACAGGGCCTATAACTGTCATAATCTCTCTTTCAGGCAAGTAACCATTTCGAACTACCAACGGTCTTCCTTCAGAATCTGACACATCCTGATACTGAGACAGAAACTCTGCCAGTTCAATCTAAACTGCCTTCTTAATCAGCTCTCTGACTCCTCATCTCAATAAACCCGTCAAGACATCTGCATTCCCCTATCCCCCGCAAGTATTTGACAAGCTATACAATGCTCTGACATTCGCATTAATTTAACATGACAATAGTTTTGTTAGTGGAGTTAAGAGTAGTGAGTAACTTTGGGTAGGACTGAAGTTAAGAAAGGTGAGTAGTGTAGAAAAAGTCTAAGGGACATGGTCGTCCTCGAAGACTCTAGCAAACTTTCTTAAATGTAAGACCCAGCTTTGAGCAAGATGTAGATGTTAGACACATTGGGCAATACGTGAGGAACTGGTGTAGATGGGTGAGAGCTGGGGTTGAGATTATTGTGATGGGCGCTTTAACATTTGCATATCAAGTTTAAGCTCTTGTGCACCTGAACTTTATAATCTCCAGTGTACAAATAACATAGCCATTGGTCACCCCAGCAATTCCACCGACAAGAACATCGTCTCTGCCGTCGCCATTAAAATCCCCTGCAGGAGCAACGGAGATACCGTGGGTACCTCCTGCACTGTCTCCGTTTAGAATAGCATCAGTATAAACATACCAATCCATAACCTATGCGAGCAACCAGAAGTACTGAACCTTTTTCTCTCTTGCCCGTCAATAATAACAAGGGTAAAATGACTTTACAAATTTAACAAAAACGTATCAACTAATATTATTTAAAAAATGCTAATGAATAATTCAACCCCATATTTTTTATGTAGGGTTATAACCCTTCCTCCATTAGCCAGCCTTTTAACATATATTTGTATAGAGCATGACTTCACTTATAACCTCAGAGGTGTTGATTCGATATTTTTTGGGGGCTTATTTTTCGTTTTTGCAATTAGCATAAGCACGGCTAATACTAGACGTTTTCAAGCGATTGAAGAGCTTGCAAATTTATGGGCATTAGCAATGAGTTTTTGGCAAACAGGCAAAAGGCATTTATCTGGAATAGAAAAAGAAACATTACAGTTTGAATTAAGAGACTTTTTTGAAAAATTAAGATTTCTTTTTCATGTTGATGTGGTTGGTGAAGAGACTCAAAAAAAACTTGCCGACATAGATATTTTTTTTAATAAAATCAGTTTAACTATTGAAAGTTTTAGAGCAACGAAGAACATAAGCCCCCCAGAACTTGCCTGCCTTTTGGGTTGGCTTGAAAAAATGTACTCAAGCTTTGAAAGGTTGCTAGCAATCAAAGAAAATAGAACTCCAAGAACATTGAGAATATTTCTTGACTGGGCATTGGTTATAGGGGTGTTAATCCTAACTCCTCAATTTGCAAGATTGGGTCTTTATGGTGTTTTCACCTCTTTCTTAATTATGTGCTTTCTTACTATATTGATAAAGGTTCAGAAAATACTTGAGTATCCATTCGGAAAAAATATGGATCATATAGATTTGCGGATGAGAAATAAAACATTCAAAAGAATAATATAACCACATAGTCATCAGCTCAACCTATCTCCAGCAAGAATTCAACGAGACTGATTCCCGTGTTTACATTCGCATGAATTTAACGTGACAATAGTTTTTATTAGTGTGGTGAAGAGTAAGGAAAAAGTTAACCAAGGTTTAAACTGAAGTTTAACTTCTTGATTGCCTCAAGCTGCCTCTTGGCTTCTGCAGGTTTCCTCTAGAAAAAATAAACAGTAATACCTCTAGGTATACCCCAATGTAAAACATCAGGTTATTTTAAAGTTTGATAGGGGAAAATTATGGGTGCTTTGAATAACTGAGGATCTCTGGAAGAAAAGTTTGATATAAAAATGTGCGGAGGTATAGGTATCGGTAGCTAGAGAAAGTTACCCCCGTTGGCCTATTGAAAATAGTTTGTCAGATTTGTATCAACCTGATGGGCATTGATAGGTACTGATCCTTTGTCAGAAACCCCACATTTACCATCTTCTGTGGGTTCGAATCTACCCTCTATACTTCCAAGTTTCATATCTCAAAAATTTTCGAGGATAAATATATGAGATATGAAAGTAGAACGCTTCGGTCAATCAGACTATCGCGAAAGACATGTTCATTAATACTACCATAACCCCCCAGTAACAGGGCCCATCCAATGCAGGAATTCCATCAGAAACATTTGAAAGACAGGTCACAACAATGTTCTCAGCTTTTTCAACCCGAACCTCAATTGCCTTGGCTGCTTTTTCTAATTTCTCAAAAAATGCCAATGTCTTTTGGTTTTCAAGAAATGGTTTACTCTGGAGTCTTTTTGTTATGTGAACTTTAATATTATCTTGTGCCTTTGTTGCAAAAATTTGATTCACTTAGTCTTCGAGTCTTACTCGTTGGTCAGGGTTACGATATCGAATCACAAATGACAATTTGGCATGATAGGTTGGCTGACCTTCCATTCCTTTGGTTTGCATCCCCGTAATGGTGATGAATATCCCATCCGACTCATAATTTAATTTTTGTAAGGCATTAATTTTTTGAGATGCGTAAAGGATAGGATCACTGGCTTCTGAAGAAACTTTAAGGCCTTCCCTACTTTGCCGTCGGTTGATTTCAATCTCATACCTAAGACTGCCAGAACAGAATGTCATAATTTCACCGCTCAACCTCGCCCCACTCAAACCCAAAACATATTCGGATTTTTATGTAGCGTGAGCTATAAGAAAAAGAATTTTCCAAATGTTCCCGTACCAACCTTCCCGTTATAAGACACACGGATTAACAGCGCTTAAACCTGACAATATGGCTCAAACTCAATACTAATGCTGCAGAGTTTGGCAAAAGCCACTTATCGAGACCTTCTCTTTTCCAACATAGTTCTTCACGATTGTAAGGACTAGCAGGAGATATATTACAAACCTCTAATATTTTTCTTTCCGAAATTATGTGCTCTAGGTTAAGTGTCTCCATTACCGGAAGGATAATACCTTGTGTAGTTATTCCTATTAATATTTCGTAGACCTTTACCATTTCCACCCAAATTGCTTGTTGCCTTTCATCACTTTCTTTGTGTCCACTTTTACTGAGAAAGATCACAGCTATGGCTGCTGCCGAACAAGAGTCACTACTAGAAGCATTCGTAGAAGAAAAGAAACCCCTCATAACCGTAGGGGTCTTCGGGCCTCTATTTTTTATTAACACATCACACAGGTAAGATAGAGCCTAGATAGAAGCGTTATATAAGGTGCGCAGTCTGATGACTACGTAAAGCAAATGTCACGCCTTCTTGTATCTTTGCACAAAGAAGTCATGCCATTTGTATTGAGAAGCATTTGGCTCGGTAAAACCTCACTCAATAAATCATAATGCTTTCGCATTACCTAACCGCTCAGTCGTAGTCACATCCTTCGCTATTGTTTCAGTAACTGCATCCGGGCATGGAGATTATCTCCCCTCCCCCTTAGCCATCCTCCCTAATCGGCCTGCCTCCTGCTTATCATCATGCCCTCAAGAACAAGAGCCCGCCCAACGGAAGGCGTCTGATCACTTGCCTTCCTTTAAACTGGCGGAAAGGTGTTGTTTTAAAAACCAATGGGGTAGTAACGGAAGGAATGTTCCCGCGGAATCAAGCAAGGTATATAGGCTCTATGAGCCACGCACAGACCCATAGAGACGAGCATAGCGATTATGTATATACAGCGGTTGGCATGGAATATTCTTGTAGGCGCGAGGGAAAAGCCTATGGGCTCTGCTACTATATTATTTAATGTGTTTTGAAAATACCGTTTACACACTTATTCGGATAGACCCTCAGCTTTGAGCCTAAGGAGCTATCAATAGCCCCGAAGACTCTAGCAAACTTTCTTAAAAGTATAACCCAAGAACCCAAAGAGGCTCCATCACCTTCAATTAGTCTTTTTCTTCCTCTTTCTAGTCGGTCGTAGACATCCTGTCGGTGACGCCCGCTTCCTCTCTCAAGCTCGGGCTGGCAAACCAGTATACTGCGCCCACAAATGCCCCTCCACCCACCAGGTTTCCAAGAACCACAAAAACTTGGTTATGTATAAACCCGGCTATGGAAATTTCAGGTCCGTGTGGTAGAAACATCGCCATACTCAGCAAAGTCTGGTTCGCTATGCTGTGTTCGAATCCACTGCCGATAAAAGCAAATAGACACCAGAAAATCATTATTAGTCGGGCGGTTTCCTCCTTGGCCCGGAGGCTGATCCACACTGCAAGACAAACCAGCCAGTTACACAGGATCCCCCTTATAAACGCTTCTTGAGGATCCAGAGACATCTTCATAGCGGATACCTTGAGGATTAGCTGGTTTGAAGCCTCGGGCAAACTACCCCCCTTCACGACAAGCCATGCGAGGAATGCCGAACCAAGATAATTGCCGATAAAGCACATTACAAATAATATTATGATCGGCCCTACACCCACCCGTTTTTCAAGACTGCTAATGGCAAAGACCATGTTGTTTCCAGTGAACAGTTCAGACCCCGCGAAAATAACCAGACTCAATG
>Ga0209091_10004177_pt1 | contig 11335 bp, 5 predicted proteins | sample ArcticOcean_MG_C_6_FD_187438 | JGI IMG/M metagenome (GOLD analysis project Ga0209091, IMG submission 187438) | Marine microbial communities from western Arctic Ocean - ArcticOcean_MG_CB8_128 (SPAdes) (version 2) | ecosystem: Environmental > Aquatic > Marine > Oceanic | place: Arctic Ocean...
ATAATCTGTTTTTTTGGAGACGCTTGATGCCACCTTGGCACCTAATTCTTGTAATTGAATTTTCAACTCTTCTCGAGAAACACTCGTTAAGGTGCCTGTAATCACAAAGCAAATATCCTTAAATGGCAAGTTTTGCTGCTCGGTTTCTACAGGATCAAATTCTGGCCAAGTGACGCCTAAATTTTGCAGTTTATCAATCACAGCCAGCGTTTCATTATCAGTAAAAAAGTGAAAGATACGCTGAGCTACGATTGGACCCACGTCTTCAACGGCCAATAAGCTTTGGATATCTGCCGCTTTAATATTGTCTAGTGCACCAAAGTGTAGCGCTAAACTGCGCGCCGTAGCCTCTCCAACTTCACGTATGCCTAGGCTAAATAAAAATTTAGCCAAACTTGTGGATTTGCTTTTTTGTAAAGCAGAAAGAAGATTATTGGCAGATTTTTCTCCCATACGATCCATCGCTATTAGAGCAGTCTGATCTAAGGCATATAAATCTGCAATATGCTTTACTCTGCCCGATTCAACTAAGCTTTGAACTTGTTTTTCACCCAGGCCATCAATGTCCATCGCCTTGCGAGACACAAAATGTTTGATGGCTTGTACAATTTGAGCAGCACAACGTAAGCCATTGACACATCTTAGTGCAGCTTCGCCATCCTCTCTCTCGACAGGACCTCTACACTTAGGGCAAGTTAAGGGCGCCTTTATGACCTGTGCATTAGCTTGCCGCCGTTCTAACACTACTTTGACGACCTTGGGAATGACGTCACCAGCACGGCGTACAATCACCATATCGCCTATATGGAGATCTAAACGCTGTATTTCATCCATATTATGTAAGGTGGCATTACTCACGGTCACTCCACCAACAAATACTGGCTCTAATCGAGCCACCGGCGTGACTGCTCCGGTCCGTCCTACCTGAAATTCAACTTTCAAAACACGCGTCATTTCTTCTTGAGCTGGAAATTTATGGGCAATGGCCCATCGAGGGGCGCGCGCAACAAAACCTAAACTTTGTTGCAGTTCCAATTCATCAACCTTAAAAACAATACCATCAATTTCGTAGGCTAAATGACTCCGTTTGACTGCCAATGCTTGGTAATAGTCTAAACAGGCTTCAATTCCTTGCACCCGACGCATTTCAGCATTAATTTTAAATCCCCAGAACTGCAATTGGTGCAAAATATCGAAATGTTGAGGGGGTAAAGGGCTTTCTTCACTGACCAGACCAATGCTATAGGCACACATCTCTAGAGGCCTTTGCGCTGTTATTCTGCTATCCAGTTGACGCAAGCTTCCAGCAGCAGTGTTGCGGGGGTTAACGTAAGTCTTGAGCCCTTGTTCAACTAATTTTGTATTGAGGGCTTCAAAGCCCACACTAGGCATGTAGACTTCACCTCTTACTTCGAGGGTTTCGGGCCAGTTTTTACCAATTAAACGCAGCGGAACTGAATCAAGGGTGCGGATATTTTGAGTAATATCTTCACCACGACTGCCATCACCCCGTGTTGCTGCGGTGACTAAGATACCTTTTTCATAGGTAAGACTGACAGCAATGCCATCCAGCTTAGGTTCGCAGGCATACGCAATCAGCTGGTCTAGGGGCCGTTGAAGATATTTATTCAAACGTTCTCTAACACGACGATCAAAATCACGTAAATCATCCCCATTAAAGGCGTTATCTAGCGAAAGCATGGGGAGTGCGTGGGTGACTTGTTTAAAACTCTCAAGGGGTTTGTCTCCCACTCTTTGGCTTGGAGAGTCAGCAGTTACCCATTGCGGGTTATCTTTTTCAATGGTTAAAAGTTGTTGCATCAGCCGATCATACTCAGCATCAGGAACTCTGGGATCATCAAGTATGTAGTAGCTGTGATTATGCTCGCGCAATTGGTCTTTAATGACGTCGAGTTGCGTCATAAGCGTATTTGACATCGTTATTTTTAAACTATTAGAAAATTAGAGCTGTGCACGACGTGTCAAATGACGTCGTTCAAAATCACGGATTTGCTGGCGACAATGGGCAATGGTCTGTGGGCGCATGACGCTGCGCTGCTCGTCAAGTACTCCACCCCCAAGGTTACTCGCCAAACACTGGGCCGTTTCAAGCATATAGTCAAAGGCCTGCATACTATCTTGAGCCATTGGCAGACCCAAAAAGAAGACTACTCCAGGGGTATGCAAATGATCTATATCATCTAGTTCAAAGGTGCCTGGTTCCATCATGTTGGCCATACTGAATTGGGTTTTTCCTAACCTTAGTCCATCTTCGAAGCGATGGAAGATGTCCATTTCTCCGAACACCATGCCGCATGCTTTGACCAATTGAAGCAATTGAGGCCCATAGAAACCTTGGCGATCGTTGGCTGTGACAAGAATACTAATGACTTGCTCAACATCTGTCCCATGGTGTGCACTTTCTTCTTCAACAGCATCCAAAGCTTGTTGTTCTGCCACTCGCTTTCGACTCAATAGTTTTTTACCAAAGGTCATGGAAGTGACCTTCGCAAAACGTTTGGAGAGGCTTTGATCTTCGCTGCGCTCAGTCAAAACATCCGAATCATGCACGGAAACCTCTTGTGCATATAATTCTTCAATCCCTGTATCACTAAACAAGATATCATCACTGGTTTCAAGTAAATCATGACCTACACTACTTTTGACCGTGACCAGTGAAGTGAGATCCTGCTCAGCAAATAAATCGCTTTGTACCATTGAATTAGTTTCTACCAGTTCATGAACTGGCCGAGTAGGGTCAAAGTCTGAACTGGCTAAAATAACATCTGGCGTATCCGGTATAAGGTTTTGCTCATCGCTAACATTAGTCAATGCTTCTATTTCTTCGCTTGATAAGCTGATGGGGGTCCGATCAAGAATAAAGTGCTCTTTACCAACCTCCATATCACTACTTTCATCTCGACTCTCAATGACAGCTCTACCCTCTGTCATAACCTCGGTCATAACCTCTGCCGCATCCAATGCCGCATCCAATGCCACATCCAAAGTCATGTCCGACTGCTCGCCTGTTATTTCAGCGCTGGCAGCTGAATCAGTACTGCAATCACTGGCAAAGTCAGAGGTAAAGTCAGAGGTAAATTCAAATTCATCTTCTACCGGTAACTCCATTACCACAGGATCTGCAACCGTCAAGTCTTGCGGCACTAATTCAGCTAAAGCAGGGTCGGCTAATTCAACTAAATCTAGATTTGCCAGTTCCACTAAAGCTAAGTCTTCAAACACAACTTCACCCGCATCGGGGTGCTCAGTCTCAAGTTCTTCGGCAACTTCATGTTGTTCTATAGATTTTGTCAAAGGAGGGGTAGTGCTCGTTAACTGGGTAACTTTATGGACTTCATCAACCTTAGGGACTTCATCAGCCAAAGTGTCTGCTTGCAGGTTTACAGCTTCTAAATTACCAGTCGGTTCGAGGTCAATGTTTGTGATTTCGACAGTCAATGCCGGTTTGCGTTCAGCAGTCACAACGCGCGCGCCACCATTAGGTAACTCACTGCTGTAAGTTACGACAGGCAGGTCACCGTAGCTTTCGTCTATATCAATCTTCAGCGCTGCATGGCTCACGAACATACGCCGCACACCATCTATTCCGACGGCCACAAAAGTTAAACCACCAAACATCAATAACCACGTTGTTAATGCCATAAGAATTTCTATTTTTAAAAATTATTATTATGCCGCAAAGCACGCAAAGTCGTACTTAACTATACCTTCTAAATAATAGATATAAAACCTTTAGGCCTTGTTTTTATAGTGTTATTTGATAATACACCCATTAAAAGCGATAAAAACGATAAATAAACACTAAATAAACACTAAATGGATACTTGATGCATACTCGATGAATGCTAAACAGCTAAAGTTTGATCTGTCATGTTAATAGCTTGGTCTACGTCCACTGTCACGACTCTGGACACCCCAGCTTCTTGCATAGTGACGCCCAACAACTGGGTTGCCATTTCCATGGCAATTTTATTATGGCTAATATAGATAAATTGCACCTGAGCTGACATTTCTTTTACAAGGCGAGCATAGCGCTCTACGTTGGCGTCATCTAAGGGTGCATCCACTTCATCTAACATACAAAAAGGTGACGGGTTGAGCTGAAATATAGAAAAAACTAGGGCTATTGCAGTCAATGCTTTTTCTCCACCTGACAACAAATGAATACTACTGTTTCTTTTGCCAGGGGGCTGCGCCATGATAGTCACACCCGTGGATAACATGTCGTCATCAGTGAGTTCAAGCGAAGCTCGCCCGCCTCCAAATACTTTGGGAAATAGGCTACCTAAACTTTCATTTATTGTGTCAAATGTTTGCTTAAATCGAGCCCGTGTTTCTTTATCAATTTTTTGCATAGCCTGTTCTAAACTATCTAAAGCGTCAATTACTTCATCGTGCTGCAGATCAAGAAAGGCTTTGCGCTCTTGTTGCAACTTATATTCTTCAATTGCAACTAAGTTGATCGCACCAAGGCGCTTGATGCGATTCTGGCACTGCTCTAGTAAGCGACTTAACTGTTCTTGATCAATAGACTCCGGTAGTACTTCTGCCAGTTTTTCTACCAGTACATTTTGCTCTATCATCGATTTTTTAATATGTTCTGCATTAACCTCTAACTCGCGTTCAATTAAACGCTCATCTTGCAACACTCGATCAGCTTGTTGAATCTCATTGTCTTGTTGAAGCTGCTGTTTTTCTAGCTGGCGCATCACCTGTTCTAATTGGTTAATGCCATACCGCCCTTGCTCCATTTTAGTCTCTGCTTCCACACGCAAAGTAAGCAGTCTCTCCAGTTGCTCCGCCAGGCTCTTCTCAGATCCATCATCTAGTTGTTGCTGGCTGCCATCCCGTGATTCGATCTCGGTTTGTTTATCACGCCACTGAGCACGTTGTTCGTGCAAACGTTCAACAGAACGACCTAAACTGGTTATCTGCGCCAGCACACTGTCTTTGCGTGCCTGCAGTTGCATCACTTGTTGCTGCTTTTGACTAAACTCGAGCCTAGCTTGCCCAAGTTGCGTCTCTACAGATTCTTTATCAACTTCTAAGTCTGGCAAGTTTAATTGTGTGCTTTCAAGCGCTAGTTCGTGCTCACCCAACTGCTCTTGAAGCAATGCCATTTCTTCGTCTGAGTCTGCTAGCCGCTGAGTTTGCTGCTGTATCCGTTGTTGTAAATTTTGCTGCTGTGCCAAGCCCTGCTGACTTTGTTGTTGCAAAAGAGCAAGCGCCTGCTGTTTCTGCTGCGCTTGATGCTGTCCTTGCTGCTGGGCTTCACGCGTTTGAGTTAGGGTTTGTTCAAGCTCTAAAGTTTCTTCTCTGGCTTGTGTTAGTGCGTCTTGGGTGATTTTTTGATGATCGCGCAGCGCTGCTTCTTGAGTCGACAAAGCTTGCACTTGTTGCTTGCGCCCAAGCACTCCAGTCACACTACCCTCTCGAGGTGGCGTGCGCACCCAGCCATGACCTATCCAAAGACCGTCAGGCAAAATGACACTGGCATAAATCGGTAAACTGGCTAACAAGTCCTTTGCCTCATGCCAGTTATTAACCAAGAACACATGAGCTAATAAACTCTGTAAGCCAAAAGGCACGGTGACCTTATCAACTAAACTTGGATGCGTATTAATGGGTTTTGTAGAATTTTGATGCTGCTGCGGTACAAAGAGTGTTAAGCCTCTGGCAGCAATTAATTGGTCGACATTTTGGTCAGGCATTTGACCCAACAAGTAGCCTCCCAACCAATCTTGTAAAACGTGCTCCACAGCCACTTCCCATTGAGGATCCACTTGCATAGCGTCGACGAGCTTTTGGTCAACTTCTGCCTGCCAATCTGCAGGCAAGTCTGGCGCTTCTTGTTCGGCCTCTGCTAGAAGCAAGCGCAATGATGCCAATTGCCCAGCCAGCATACCTAATTCCTGCACTTGCCCGTCTAACGCCTCTTGTTGCCCACGCTCTTCTTGTTTCAGGGCTTCTAACTCTGTTTCCAAATTTAACAACTGCTCCTTAAAAAGCTGTTGTTGTTGTTTTTGCTGATCAAGTTGGGCTCCTAATAAATCAATGTCATCTTCATTTGCAAAACTTAAATTTTCCAGTTCACTGGCGCTTGTTTGGCGATCTTGTCGCGCTTGGCTAGCCTGCTGTTGTTGATGTTGCAAACCTGTTTTGGCAACCTCTATGATGCGTTTTAAGTGACTCGTTTGATCACTTTTTTGCTGCCACTGAAGTTGCCAATATTGACGCTCTTCCTCTTTTTCTTGCACATGGGTCTCGGCTTCAAATAACTGTTCAGAGGCTAATTCAGCATCTAGTTCGAGCTGTTCTTGTTGCTGGCTGAGTTGGTTAAGCTCGTTACCATCTGCAGTGCATGCCTCATCGATACGTTGCAACTGCTCTAGTGCTTCAGTCTCATCGGCTTGCCAACGCTTTTGTTGTTGTTGCTGGTACTCGATGGTTTGTTCTAAACGCGCTATGTCTGCACCCAAACCATAAAACCCACCCTGCTGCTCAGTAAAACTATCATTCAACAAAGCCAAGTCGTTTTTTTGCACGTCCATTTGCACTAAACGCGTGTCTTGCTCACTTTTTTGCAAAACAATTTGTTCTTCAATGCGACCCATATTGATGCGTTGATCTATCAACTTTTGGCGTAACTCACGCCATTGTAAGGCCGCTAATTGAGACTTATGTTGGCGCTCATTCTGTTTTAGTTCGGTATATTGTTCTGCAGCTGTGGCTTGCTGTTTAAGGGTTTCTAATTGACGGCCTAGCTCTTCTCTAATATCCTGCAAGCGCGCTAGGTTTTCACGGCTGCGGCTAATGCGGTTGGCAGTGTCACGTCGGCGCTCTTTATAACGAGAAATACCAGCGGCCTCCTCAATATAAACTCGCAATTCTTCGGGACGTGATTCGATCAGGCGAGAAATCATACCCTGTTCAATAATAGAATAACTACGAGGACCTAGACCTGTTCCTAAAAACAAATCTGTCACGTCTCTTCGGCGGCACTTTTGACCATTTAAATAATAAGTCGATTGTCCTTCACGAGTAACCTTGCGACGGATGGAGACTTCATTGTAACTGGCAAATTCACCCGCTAAAGTGCGGTCATGATTATCAAACACTAATTCAATCGTTGCTTGACCAACGGGTTGTCGACTACTTGAACCATTAAAAATAACGTCCGTCGCGTTCTCACCCCGCAGGTTTTTGGCAGAACTTTCTCCCATAACCCAACGAACCGCATCAATAATATTAGATTTTCCACAGCCGTTGGGGCCAACCACAGCACAAAGGTTCCCTGGTAAAAGGACCTTAGTAGGGTCGACAAAAGATTTAAAACCGGCTAATTTGATGCTCTTTAGGCGCATCCATTCACTCTAGAGTTAGTATTTTTGATGCTAGACTACTTCAGGATTTGGTCGATGGTCAAATAAACTGTTTTATTTTCTGCATTAATATCACTGCCATCGATCATCACGTCCAAGGTTTGACTTACCAAATCACCAGACTTTTGACCCGGAACACCTGCTAATGCAATATGGGCGATAAATTTTAGAGATTTATAATCAGCCAAACGTGTACCCACCTGAAGCGCCATTGAATTGGTAAAAAGCACGTCAAGGGGCAGATCATTAGGGTCTAATTTACTAGCAAATAGTGGCATGCCTGCCTCAGATTCTCTAGCATAAACAAAAAGCACCGCTTGGGTTGAGGCCGGAATAGATAGACCATTGGCCAAAGACACCTTTACTGCTAGGGACTCCCCTTGGCTATGACTGGAATCTTTATTAAGCATTTGTTGGGCGCTTGCAATACCGGATTCTAGTGAAACTCTACCTTGTCCCTCACCAGCCCTGGGTAACGCACGTTGCCAAAACTGTATAGCCGCATCATAACTTGCATTTTCAAAGGCTTGAATACCCAACAAACTTAAAGCTGACACATCTTTTGGGTCTTGTGACATTGCCTCAGCAATGGCTTGATTAACTCTTTGATTAAATTCACCTTCATTAAAAAACACCGCTTGTGCATACTGCCCCAGAAGAGCAGCGTGCTGACGACTACCTGCTTCCACAAAGCTTAACGCTTGCTCAAACGCTTTAATGCCCATCGCTGTCTGCTCTAATTGCATATAACTATTGGCCAATAAATACCATCCTTCCGGATTATTGGGTTGTTCCTGCAAAGCCTCTTCAAGTCCGCTTATTAACAACTTCAATGACGGTGCAGAGGCAGCAATTGAACGTGTATTTTTTAAGTTATAACTTTGTTGCAAGCCACTGTAGGATCCTAATTGAAAATAGGTCACTAAGCCCGCAGCTGGAATCACTAGGGCGACCAACAGCAATAATAAGCCACCTGCATGATTGGCTGACTTGTTGGAGCCAGATGCCGCTGAAGTGTCTAATAATAACGTGCGCTGCATTTCAGCCAAAGCTTGATCGTAATCACTGCGATTGATTTGTGCAGAAGCAAGTTCTTGCTCAAGTTCCATTTTTTTAGCACGATAAAGTGAGACTACGGCATCATTTCTATTATTAGCAAGCGCTGACATAGGCAAGGGCCGCCACCAAGCCCAAAGTACAAATCCGCTTGTTAGGCATAATAAAAAAACAATCGCAGCCCAAAGTTCAATCATTTTTTAAATCCCTGAGATGAGCTTGGTTGTCTGCTAAAAGTTGTTCTATTTGTTGTTGCTCCTTGGGTGTCAACATTGCACCCTGGCCTGAGGTTTTGCGACCAAAAAACCACAGGGCCCACAAACCAAGCAATACCATGCCAAATGGAGCCAGCCACAGCACCAAAGTGCCTTTATTAAAAGGCGGATCATAGAGAATAAATTCACCATAACGCTGCACCATAAAGTCTGTAATTTGACGATCAGTCTGACCCGTCTTGATCAACATTTGTAACTGCCCACGCAAATCCTTCGCAATAATCGAATCTGAATCTGCTAAATTTTGATTTTGACATTTTGGACAACGTAACACGGTAGTTAGGTCAACAAAACGTTGTGCCATTTCTGGTTCTGCAAATTCATAAGAGCCAACACCAGCTTGCACCAGTGGTGAGGCCCAACTCATGAAACCTAATAACAGGGTCACTGTAATACTTTTTAACATCAGTTCTTGGCCTCTAACAAACTGAGATATTGGCTACGCAACTGTGGCCAAGTTCGCTCATTTAGTTCTCCAGTGAGTTTATCAAGTACTACTCCTTGGGCATCAATTAAGTATGTTTCCGGGGCTCCAACTACACCCAACTCAATCCCAAGAGCACCGTTTGGATCAAACACTGAAAACACATAAGGGTTGCCTAGGTCTTGCAGCCATTGCTGCGCTGCATCTTTTTGGTCATGATAATTAACCCCAAAGATGCGAACATTATCTTGTTGTGCAATAGTGTTTAGAAATTCATGCTCAGCCCGACAGGTAGGACACCAAGTGGCCCAGACATTGACAAGAGCTGGCTGGCCAAGCATGTCAGCTTGAGACACAGTTCGACCAGGAGAATCCAATGTTTGGCCACTAAACTCAGGTAATGTTTGACCAATCAAACTTGATTCAGTGTTGTTAGGGTCCTGGCCAATTCCTTGGTAGAGAAATAACCCCAGTGCGAAGGCCATCACCATGGGCGACACCATCAGTAGTCGCTTTGCAGTGTGAGTCATATTATAGCTCCATCAGTGGTAGGTTTAGTTCGTCGATAGCGTTTGTCCCAAACAGCGAGCATGCCACCTAATGCCATCATCAGCGCCCCAAGCCAGATCCAACGAATCAAGGGCTTGATATGCAATCGCATGGCCCAAGCTCCATCAGATAAAGGTTCGCCCATAGCCACATAAATATCTCGACTCAGGGCTGGATCAATAGACGCCTCGGTCATGACTTGCCCACGACTCGTGTAAGTGCGTTTTTGAGGCAACAAATAGGCGACAAAATCACTGTCCTTGACGACCTTGACTTGGCCCTCAACCGCAGTAAAGTTGGGCCCTACTACGTCTTGCACACCCATAAAGGTAAATTCATACTGACCCAGCGTAGCTTGATCGCCAACACCCATGCGTAAATCTTTTTGTACCGAGTAATGACTGACAACAGCAATACCCAAGGCCATCACTCCTACGCCAAGGTGTGCCATCAACATGCCGTAGTAGCCAGGGTTTAATTGCCGCAAACCGCGCCACCAATTTTGGTGCCGCAACCGACGGCTCAGGTCAACCCAAGAGGCTGCCAACAACCACACCAATAATGCAGCCGCTAAAGCGGTCGAGGCATTAAATTCACCCGCATAAGCAAAAGGAAATGCAAGCCCTAGGACCACAGCTATAAGCGCAGGTGAGCGTAATAATCGCAATAACTCGGTGGGGTTTATGCGCTTCCATTTTGAACCCAAACCAAATCCCATGGCCACCACCAAAAGCACCATTAAAGGCACAAAAGCAGCATTAAAATAGGGCGGTCCCACAGAAATTTTACCGCCTCCCAAAGCATCTAAAAATAAAGGATACAAAGTGCCTAGTAAGATGGTGAGAGCCGCAATCACAAGTAACACATTGTTCGATAGTAAAAACGTTTCACGAGACCAAAAACGATAACCTACCTGACTTTCTACCGTGGTTGCGCGCAAAGCAAACAACAGTAAAGAGCCTCCCACTGTAATGGCCAACAGCACCAAAACAAAGTAGCCACGATCAGGATCTGAAGCAAATGCGTGTACTGAAGTGAGCACCCCTGAGCGCACTAGAAAAGTACCTAGCAGACTCAAGCTAAAGGCTAGGATCGCAAGTAATAAGGTCCAGTTTTTAAACAAACCTCGTTTTTCTGATACAGCCAATGAGTGAAGCAACGCCGTACCCACCAACCAAGGCATAAAGGAGGCATTTTCAACAGGATCCCAAAACCACCAACCACCCCAGCCGAGTTCATAGTAGGCCCACCAACTGCCAAGGGCGATGCCTGCTGTTAAGAAAGCCCAAGCAACACTGGTCCATGGGCGCGACCAACGCACCCATGCTGCATCATAATGACCATCTAACAAAGCAGCTATCGCAAACGCAAAAGCTACAGAAAATCCAACATAACCCATGTATAACATAGGTGGGTGAACGATCAGGCCAAAATCCTGCAATAAAGGATTTAAATCTGCTCCTTGAAGGGCCGCCTCTGGCAATAAACGCCAAAAAGGATTGCTCGTAAGCAAAGTGAAGGATATAAAACCCACCCCTATCATGCCCATGACTGCCAACACTCTAGCTTGCATAATGAGGGGCAGCGTCTTGCTCAAAAGACTAACCGCCATAGTCCACATACCAAGG
>Ga0209091_10004184_pt1 | contig 11322 bp, 6 predicted proteins | sample ArcticOcean_MG_C_6_FD_187438 | JGI IMG/M metagenome (GOLD analysis project Ga0209091, IMG submission 187438) | Marine microbial communities from western Arctic Ocean - ArcticOcean_MG_CB8_128 (SPAdes) (version 2) | ecosystem: Environmental > Aquatic > Marine > Oceanic | place: Arctic Ocean...
GAGGCATGTACTCCCATACTCCTCGGAGTTACTACTTACACAAGATTATGACGATTGAAATAACTTAATAATGTTCGAAATTTACAGTTGGGTCAACATGAGTTACTTTTCTCCCCTGATTAGTTACTACGCCTATAATTTTACAACCAAGCAATTTTTTGTTTAACCACTTAACAATATCTGCAGCTCTATCAGAGGATACAGCAATCACCATACCCATGCCCATATTGAAGGTTCTGTGCATTTCTCGACTATCTACGGAACCTACTTCTTCAATCCAACTAAATTCCGGGGGTATGGGCATAGGATCAGTTATATCCCATCCTAATGAATCATGCAATCTAAGTAAATTCGACAAACCCCCTCCTGTTATATGCGCTAATGCTTTTAAATCAGAAGAATTACAAGGGCCTCTTCCATCTCTGCAGGATAATATAAGGTCAATAACCGGATCAACATAAATTCTCGTAGGATTAAGTAAAACTTCTCCAATGGTTATTTCTCCAGTTGAATTAGGAAACCTTTCAACTTCTCTACCTAAATGGTTCGTATCAAATGGAGCATTATCATCAAGTGCCAACCCGGACCTTTCCAAAACTGCCCTTACTAAGGTGTACCCATTTGAATGAATTCCACTACTTGGTAAACCGATTAAAATATCTCCGACATCCAAACTCTCTCCTGTTATCGCGTGTCCCTTTGGAAACCAACCCAATGCTGTTCCAGACATATCTAATTCATTTACGATACCTGGCAATGTTGCGGTTTCACCTCCTGCTAGTGTTATTCTAGATCTTTTACACGCTTCAGACAATGAGGCACCTAAAATGGCATGAACATCCGGATCAGTCTTCGGAACTGCAATATAATCCACAAATGCAAGCGGTTCTGCACCAACACAGAGTAAATCATTAACATTCATTGCCACACAGTCTATACCAACTCCCTCCCATCTTTTAAGCTCATTAGCCAATTGAAGTTTCGACCCAACTCCATCGGTTGCAAGGGCTAACCTAGAATCGCCAAATTCTATAATTCCACCAAATCCACCAGGTAAATCTACAGGAGCACCTTTTTGACCAGTTTTCCTAGGTGATTTACTTAAGGCAGAAATTAAACTAGAAACAGCCAAACCTTCTGCATCTATGTCAACTCCGCTTGACGCATAATCCATTGGCTCGGACTTTTCCATGCTCCTTCCGAGTAACTGATATCCTATCATATTCGCGGAACATCTAATAAAAAAAACTATCAATAATTATATTTATCTATAACTTTTAAATTTATACTATATAAAACATTTAGATAATAGAGTCTATAAGTGTTACACTTTCTCGGCGAGCCACGGAGTGTGTTTACACAATGAATAATAATAAAATAATTGCAATGATGATGACACTGAGTATGCTTGCAGCAGCGTTTGCAGGATGTCTCGGTGGAGATGATGATGATAATGAAGAATGGGCATTAAATGTAGCAAGTGATGTTGACAGTGCCATAGTATCTACGAGTTGGGATTCTATACTAGGATCGATGGCTACAAACAGCTTAGATACATGTGACGCCATCATTTCTTCTGTAACAATAACAGAAGAACGTGATGCTAAGATAGATTTTACTACGGCTTACTACTCTAGTTCTCAGGGAGTGATTGGAGGTCCTGGTGTTGCTACTATTAGTCAAGTATCCGAATTAAACGTTGAAGGTACAACGTTAATTGTACAACAAGGAACAACTTCTGACTTATACGCGGCAGCAAATCTTCCACTAGCAACAGTCGTAGGACTCGAGGATTTTGATTCAGTATTCACAGCTTTAGAGAACGGTGATGGTCATTATGCTCTGGGAGACGCAGCTGTACTTGCACTCAAAGCATCTCAAACTGATTCATTCTCTCCTCTAATGGTTACATTCTCTTCTGAGAATTTTGGAATTGCAATCGTTGACGATGCTGATAACGAATTAGAAGATGCGTTAAATGTGGCTATAACTGCAATTATTGCATCTGGAGAATATGATGCTCATATTGAAGCATGGTTCCCTGGTACATCTGGAACTTTACAAGATACAACAACAGCTGCTACCGCAACTGCATACCCAACACCGACAGATAAAAGTGCACTTACTGTTGTTTTAGAATCAGGAACATTAAGATTCTGCTCTGATACTTCATACGCTCCGTTTGAGTATACCAATAACGATGGTTCGTATGCAGGATTCTCTATAGATATAGCTTCTGCCATAACAGATGAAATCGCAGAGCATTACTCTGGAGTTGCAGACGCAACTGTTCTAGGATGTACAAACATGGATGCAACGAACTATGATGCAACCGCTACCTTAGACGATGCTACATGTATTGTAGAAGTGGATACTATAATTAGAATTGGGTTCCTTAACGATGCAACTGGACCTATTTCAGTATATGCTGGCGGATTCACATTTGCTTCTACAACAGCAGCAACAACTCTAACTGCAGCAAATGATGGATACACCTTCGAGATAGTTGAAGCAGATTCAGCATGCGATGGTCAAGCAGCAGCTACTGCAGCTCAAACATTGATTGACGCAGGAGTAGTAGCAGTAGCTGGAGCAGCATGTTCAGGTGCATCTATTGCTGCTAATGCAGTACTTTCAGCAGTAGGAATCCCTATGGTTTCCTATGCAAGTACTAGCCCCGCATTATCGGATTCTACAGCTCATCCTGACTTCTACCGTCTTGTGCCTAGTGACGCTATTCAAGGTGCTGCTTTGGTTGACATGGTTGCAGCACGTGGAGTAACTTCGCCTGCACTAATACACATGACCAACGCATACGGAGCAGGCCTTGCTGATGCTTTCGAAGATTCCTGGATCGATAATGGTAATACTCTATGTACAAAATTAGGATATGAAGATACAGCTACTGATTTCTCAGCATCAGTCCAAGCAGTAATGGATGCAGGTTGCGATTCAGCAGTCCTAGCTTCCTATTCTGCTGATGGTGCAATGATTATCGAGACTATGGCAGTATTGGGTGCGGAAATCCCTATATTCGGTGCAGATGGTATCGCGGGCGAATCAGCTCTAAATGATTATTCTGATGCTACAGCAGCAAATGGAGTACAAGTAACAACACCTAGAGCAGCAGGTGGTTCAGGTACCTTCTCTGATATCTGTGATGCTGATGAAGTATGTGGTTCTGGTATCTATACACTAGAAGCATATGATTCAGTAATGATGATTGGACATGCAGCTATGATGGAAGATGGAGCTAATATGGCTGCGCATCTTGACATGGTTGGTGTGGACTATAACGGAGAAAGTGGAGTACTTACTTTCCTAGATAATGGGGATATCCCAGCTACTAGAGGATATGATGTTTGTACATTTAACTACGTGCCAACATATGGCGATTACTATAATTGTGATATGATGTGGACACCAGCAGATGGATTAGCAGCGGCACCATTCATGGGCGCTACTGTAAAGATTGGTTTCCTTAATGACGCAACTGGACCTATTGCAGTATATGCAATGGGCTTCGTAACAGCATCTCAAATTGCTCTTAAAATGGCTAACACAATCGGATGGAACAGTATGGTTCAGTTCGAGATAGTTTATGCTGATTCAGGTTGTTCAGGCGATATGGGTGCATCTGCGGCTCAAACATTAGTTGATGCAGGTGTAGTTGGAGTAGTTGGAGCAGCATGTTCCGGTGCTTCAATGGCTGCTAACGCAGTTCTTTCAGCAGCAGGAATCCCACAGATTTCCTATGCAAGTACTAGCCCAGCACTTTCAGATGCTACTGCTTACCCTGATTTCTTCCGTTTAGTGCCAAGCGATGCTTTGCAAGGACAAGCACTTAGTGCAGTAGTTCAAGCAGACATGCCAGTAGATGGAACAGTCGGACTAGTTCATATGACTAACGCATATGGATCAGGTCTTGCAGAGGCATTCGCTGCAGATTTCGCAGCAGCAGGATACAATCTATGTACAACTATTGGTTATGAAGAAACAACAACTGATTTCTCAGCTACTGTTCAAGGAATGATGGATGAAGGTTGCACTTCTGCAGTATTAGTATCATATGCAGCAGACGGTGGAATGATTCTCGATGAGATGGCTTCAAAAGGCTGGTCTGGTCAAGTATATGGCGGAGATGGAATTGCTGAAGAAGGTCTAGCAGCAGATACAAGTGCTAGCGTTGATGGCGTAATTGCTATCAAGCCTGCATCTGAATCAATGGGTACTGTAGGTTATGTATTCGCTAGTCTATGTGCTCAATCTTCTGACTGTGCTGGTGGTATCTATACCGCTCAAGCATTCGATGGAGTAGTTGTAATGGCATTATCTGCATTCGCACAAATGGCATCACCTGGAGCAACATTATCTCAAGTAATTATGGGAACAGGTCAAGGATTAGAAGGAGCGAGTGGAATAATCACTTTCGTTTCTAACGGTGACCTAACTTACCATGACAGTCCTGGTGCAGGTTACTGTGTAGGTGACTTCACAGTAGATGCTGATGGCAATGCAGCCTTCACTTGCAACCGTCACTGGACTCTAGCAAATGGAATTGCTTGATTAATCGTTTAGATTAAGCAAGTACGCAAAGCAGTGTGGCGGGATTTCCCGCCACTCTGCCCTTTTTTTAAAATTCAATATTATGATTCAGTGTGTGTGTAGTAATGCTCCAGCAGATTCGTAAAAACTATAATCAACTTTCAACTCTTAAGCAAAGATTAATTTTTGCTTTATTCCTATTCTTTGATTCTCTATTTTTAGGTTTAAGTCATGGCTATGGGACATTTAACCTTCTTGACACTCTTCTTCTCGACAAATTACCAACCGATTTAATCTGGTTACTACAGGTTTTAGAATCATTATCTGCTGGATTTTTAGTCGTAAAGATTTTCTTTGATGATCTTCCAAAAAGTCCCACTAAGATCTTTGCAATGTTAATTTCACCATTGTTTATGATAGGAATAGTTTTTGTGACAATAGAAGCATTACTACAAGGACTCGATACAAGAGCTACAATTACATTAGATTTAATTTCTATCAGTACAGGAACCCTTACTTGGGCCTCTACATATCTTGCGATTGCAATTGGATTAACTTTAACATATAAGGTACAAAGATATGGTAACTTTGCTCAATCTGAATTCTTTATGATTGGTATGTACTTAGCAATGATAATGGTTTGGAGCGATCATTTTCTTCCATTGTATGATGCTCCGAAAGATGGTGTTTTAAGTTGGTCATTATTATCCTGGTCTCTTTTTGCTGCTTTTATATTAACAGGAATTGCAGGTATAATTATCGATAGACTTGTATATCGTGGTTTTCGTGAAGATAAGGCCTCTCCTCAGGTGATGATGATAGCATCATTAGGTGTCGCATTAATTCTCAGAGCTTTGACATATTTGCGTTTTGGAGCTTCAAGAAATATGTTTGAGCCTGATTCAGATTGGAGGATGCCAACAATGCGCTGGGAACTTCCAACTACTAAATTTCGTTTCAATTTTGGCGATAGAACGCAAGGACTTGCCCCTGCAGAGCCATTTTTGGATGCTAATGGAAATGGTATTTATGATCGAGGAACCAATGGCCTGTTTGAATCTTTTACTGATTTAGATGGAGATAATCGATATGATCAAGCCCAAGTTTACAATCACTATAATTGTGAGCAAACAGGTATCGATGAAACAACAGGTGAACCAATTTTATCACGAATTATTAGTGAAGTTTCTAAGCCATTTTTTGAATTGTACGACACTAATGCTGATTGTATAACTGGGGCAACCACAAACTATGCTTACTACAAAGGAATTGTTCCAGCAGTTATTTTTTCTTCTATTGCGATCCTTCTTTTGTTGTTGACAAAAACTAGGCTAGGGAGGAAAATGCGAGCAGTGGCAGATAATACTGAACTTGCAGCTAGTAGCGGAATCAATGTAGAACGCGTCCAATTGACTAGTGCATTTTTATCCGCCGGAATTTCGGGTTTAGGTGGAGCAATATTTGCCATAACTCTTCGATATAATCCCGAAACTGCATTTACATTACTTCTACCCTCTTTTGCGGTTATTGTTTTAGGTACTATTGGTTCAATACCTGGGGCAATTATTGCTTCACTAATAGTTGGCTTTGTTAGAGCCCTTTCATCTCCGATATTAATTGGTATCGGTAGTCCTTTGGGCCGTTCTAATTACACCGCTATGGATGGAGTAATGCCCTACATCTTCCTTGTTGCCGTATTAATGATCATGCCAGAAGGTATTGGTGATGCTTATGAGAAATGGAAGATAGATCGATTAAGAAGAAAGAGAGAAAAAACTAGTGAACCTTCCAAACTAGTCACATGTTTACTTGCTATATTCCCTTTAACTGCCTTTTTAGGTATTCATAATTGGTGGAACAATCGTTCAGATCGTGCACAAACATTAGGAGCCTTGAGTATTGCAACCTATGTATTCCATCGATTTGCTAGCTTTATTGGTAAAAATTCATTCTCACCGGGTGCTTGTTCGGATTCTTGTGAGTCCAATGGAGTGGTTGAAACAAATTTAGATATTTTATTAGGTAGTGATGGTATTTTACAGCCAGAAGATTCTCCATTCTTTTCCGATACATTATCAGATTTCGACATGTCTTGGTTCGACCTGATGCAAACTGAAATTTGGCTACTTGATTTAATTGCTTCATTAGATTCTCTTGTATGGCCCTTGATTCCAATTTTAATTTGGGTAGTAGCTCTATTTCAGGCCAATGAATATATTTCAGGAAATTCTCCAGTATCTGAAGTCATTAGATCCACAAATAAATTTATGAAATTGGGCTTTTTAGTATTTTTAGAGAAACATTATTCAAAGGCAAAAAATCACCTGGGAAAAATTGTTAGAGATTATGATTTAATATTGTTAAAGTTAAAATCGATTATTAATACTAATAAAAAGAACATAATTACCAAAATTCCAGATGACTGGAAGAATAATTCAGTGCTAAAAGATCGGCTACAATATGGTCGTGAAAGTAAATTAGGATCTAATATGACATTTATATTCTTACTTTTAATTTTATTCATGTTCCTCTATTGGCTACCTATTTCTAACTCCGATACTATGAATTTTAACAAGGCTCTTCAAGTTTCAAATGTTCTATTAACATTATCAATATTCATATTGATGTCTTTTTCATTAAACCTCCATACAGGAGTTACTGGAATGGTCAACTTTGGTGTTATATTTTTCGTTGGTATTGGGGCAATTACTGTAGGGATTCTCACGGCCCCTACTGAGGTACATGGTTATGCGTGGCCTGTTTTGCCAGCAACTATTGCTGCTATACTACTAGCGGCAGCATTTGGATGGGCGTTAGCATATCCAACAGCACGCCTAAGGATGGACTATTTTGCAATAGTTACAATTTCTCTCGGCGAAATTCTTCGTGTTTTATTAGCCGGAGAGCCACTCTTAAGAGTAGGTTCTATTGGTTCTGCAATTGGAATTTCTAAGTACACTCTTCCATTGAAACAATGGTGGTTTTGTGGTAGTGGAGTTGCCATAGGGCCCGATACGGTCTATGCCAGTGCAGATTCTTGTCGAAATGATTCAGCCCTTCTCGGACCTGCCAATAAAATGGGCGAGTTGCTAAATCTTACAGATTCCAATGGCCTGATTGAACCAGCACCATACATGATGCTCCTTGCAATCATGGGTCTTATCTCAGTAGCAATCGTATGGTGGCTCCTTGAAACAATATTATCTTCACCTTGGGGAAGAATACTGAAAGCAATTAGGGAAGATGAAGATGTTGCACAGCATCATGGTCATAATGTACTTACTCACAAGGCTGCAAGTCTTGCATTGGGTGCAGGAATAGCGGGTCTTGCAGGAGCATTATGGGCTTGGAAGTTAACTGGTTTTGAACCTTCAATAATGGCACCAGCTCGTTCTACTTTCCTTGTATGGGCAGCATTTATTATCGGCGGTAAAGCCAATAATAAGGGGATGATAATCGGGGCATTCATCATAGTCCTGATGGAGTTCGTATTCAATGTATTAGTTGCCGCCCAGGGTTCACCAGACCTTCCATTGTATACTACTGCTGAACGCATTGATCGCTTATTCAACTGGCTAGTCACAAGCCAATGGGAGGTCATTAAGATATTTATTGTAATTTCAGTAATCGGTATTATGGTAAGAAATAAAACAATATCCGATATAGGAATTTCTGGAGGTTTAATCTTATTATTTACGCTTTTAATGTTAGGACAACGTTCTATTGAAGAGTCATTTAATGCCGGTATAGTTAGAGCAGATATGGCTTATGTGAAAGTATTGTTAATCGGATGCTTAATGCTATTCTCACTAAAATTAAACCCCAAGGGACTTATTCCCGAAGTCCCATTCAGACCCAAACCACATGTCAATAACTCTTCACATAGATTTTTTTCCGATAATTTGAAGGGAGATGTTAAAGAATGAGTACCGTTCTTAAAGTTAAAAATCTCCGTAAGGAATTTGGTGGACTAGTGGCTGTAAAAGATGTCTCATTTGAGATTAAAAAAGGAGAATTTGTGGGACTTATAGGTCCAAATGGATGTGGTAAATCTACTACATTTAATTGTATCAGCGGTCTCCTAGATCAGACTTCTGGCATTGTAGAAATTTATGGCAAAGACGTATCAAATCTGAGGCCAGATCAGATACACAGTTTAGGGGTGACCAGAACTTTCCAACATACTAGATTATGGCGTGAAATGACAGTTATCGAAAATTTATTAGTCCCTCCTCGGAAACAATTTTCCCCTAGTTTTTTGAAATCATTACTCTTACCGAACAGTCGAGAAGAAGAGGAACAAAGGTTAGTCATGGCACATGAGATCCTTGATGAATTAGAAATCTCTCATATGGCTCATAATTTAGCAAGTGAATTATCTGGGGGGCAGTCAAAGTTGGTGGATATTGCTCGCTCGAGGATGGGTACTCCGAATCTTCTATTGCTCGATGAACCAGTAGCTGGCGTCGCGGGTCCTTTAGCGATGAAGATATTCGACAACCTCCGAAAAACAGTTGATGCAACAGGAATTTCGGTATTAATAATTGAGCATAATATGAATTTCATACTTCGTCAAGGGGTTGATAGAATTATTGTGATGAATGAAGGTGAAGTCCTAATGATAGGCACACCTGATGAAGTTAAATCAAATAAAGCAGTGATTGAAGCCTATCTCGGTTCTGTTGGTGAGGAGGAATAATTATGGCACGGGTACTTGATGTAAAGGGGCTTAATGGTGGATATGGTTCAGTCCAAATTCTTTATGATATTGATTTGTATGTTGAGGAGGGCGAATTCGTGACTATTATAGGGCCAAATGGATGCGGAAAATCTACTTTTATCAAAATTATATTTGGAATTGCTACACATTATTCTGGAAATGTAGGACACAATGGGGACGATGTATCGGGATGGAGGACCGACCAATTAGTAAATAGGGGAATTGCATATGTTCCGCAAGTGGACAATGTATTTCCTTCTTTGACAATATATGAGAATTTACAGATGGGTGGAAATAATTTATCCACGAAAATTCTGAATGAAAGAATAGAACGTGCACTAAATATGTTTCCCGACCTAAAAGAAAGGGTCCATGATTTAGCAGCATCACTCTCTGGAGGAGAGCGTCAAATGTTAGCAATATCCAGGGCGCTAATCTCTAACCCCAAATTTCTTTTACTCGATGAGCCAACTGCTGCTCTGAGTCCATTATATCAACAACAAATAATAGAAAGGATTGACTCACTTAGAGATGAGGGGATAACAGTGTTAATCGTCGAGCAAAATGCACGGCTTTCACTTGCTCGTTCAGACCGAGGTTATATCTTCGCTGGCGGTAAAGTAGTTCACACAGGAGATGCTCAAAGTATCCTAAATGATCCAGAAATTGGTGAATATTTCCTTGGAAATAAATCTGAGTAATAATTTCACTTTGTCAATGCATCATACATGAATGGAAATGAGACATCCATTCTATAATCAACTGATGAATGATTATCGTCAAATTCTTCATGAATATGTTCTATTCCTAATTTGTTAAGTTTATCGGATAATTGCCTTGCTCCAAAATGAAGATTATATTGATCTCTGAACCCACAATCAATGTATATCCCTTTCAAACCTCTTAAATTATTTTGAACGTCTTCTCGATCAACCATAAAAACTGGATCATGCCTTAACCAAGCAGCCCAACGCTCTTCATCTAGTACGCATGTTCTGAGGTCAACAGGTAGTCTAATTCCCATTGGAGCATTCAGATCGGGATCATAGAAAGCGCCCATTGCGACCATCATTAGTACGTGAAAATCATCACCGCTCATTTTTTTTGCAGAGTTCACATGATCGAGAAAACCTTGAATTCCCCCATGCTTCTCAAGATGAGTTACTGATTTTGGAAAGTCCCCTAAAAATAAAGAATCAAAACCCATATCTCCAGAATGGCATGCTAATGCTCCCCAATGATCTCCATATAGCATTCCATGGGCTATTGCACCATAACCTCCGCTAGATTTTCCAAAAACGCAGCGATTATTTTTGCCTTTAAGGACAGGAAATTGATTTTCTATAGCAGGTATCATTTCTTCAAGCAAAAAATCAGCCCAATTACCTATTGCAATACTATTGACATATTGATTTCCACCTAGGGTTGTGAAACAATCAGGTAACGCAATAATAACTTCACCCATTTTACCCTCAGAAATCAACCTCTCAACTCTTTGAGGCACTGATTCTGCAAATGGCTTCCAATTAATATGTGCAAGCCCACTTCCAGTATAACCAACCAAATCTACGAATAAAGGGTATTCTTTAGCGTTTTGTTCCCAATTTTTAGGTAAGTAGATTGCAACCTGTCTAGTTAAAGGATCTCCAAGCACATTACCTTCAAGGGCCGCAGATTCTATTGTGATTACTCTTATCTCACCATCCAATGGTCCAAAAGTATGACTTGGCAATTTATTCTCTCCTTAGTTCTAATTTGACAAAATCTCCATCTCCTGGGACCCTGCACATCATATTGGGTCGAATATTATCATCAAGAATTCTAAGATGTATCTCAGCAGTTACTGCAACTGTTGCCTTGAATAAATGTCCTCCTAGGACCTTAAGATCATCATCACACATTACGATGTGCAAGTGAGTAAAAGCACCGTCAGGACCAGGGCAAAGGTTTCCTTGCGTGGATAACAATTCAACAGGGCCAGTATACGTAGTTTTACGATATATGCCCTCAGAATCCAAGAAACCAACTTCTGCATCCTCTATCCTACCTATCCCACT
>Ga0209091_10004187_pt1 | contig 11318 bp, 10 predicted proteins | sample ArcticOcean_MG_C_6_FD_187438 | JGI IMG/M metagenome (GOLD analysis project Ga0209091, IMG submission 187438) | Marine microbial communities from western Arctic Ocean - ArcticOcean_MG_CB8_128 (SPAdes) (version 2) | ecosystem: Environmental > Aquatic > Marine > Oceanic | place: Arctic Ocean...
ATAATGATTTGACTGGGACCAGCGCCCACACCGAATTTTCGAGTCCATATTTTTTATCTAAATTCAATGACAACCCCTGAATCGATTTTCTAATCGAGAATTAGCACTCTTTTTAAACATTTACAATCAACCTGACTGTATCAGTTGCACACCATATCTGACTCTACGCCAACTCTCGTGATGAGATCCACATAGGGGACCATCCAAAAATCAGCAATATAAGCTATCTACTTTAAAGCCAAGTCTACCCAGGATTGTAGGTCCTTTAAGTCGCAAATATCCGCCTTTAAAAACCATTAAAACCTGGCCTAATCTGACATCGATACCTTTCCGTAATCCATTTATTTAAAGCTTCCTTAAAACCTTTAAGCTCTGCACATCCATTTGGGTTGCAGTCCTCAACAATCTGACATCGCGCGGCTAAGCGGCCTCAAGCCCTGATATTTTTAGCATTGCATCCAAATAGAGGCCGCGAGCCTCCTTGAGGTCTACACTGTCATCAAAATAAACTGCTGTCCTCAGACCGATTAAAATGGCGTAAGCTATTTCTGCCGAAGCCCTAGCTCCAAGAGCAAAATTACACGGAGTATCTTTAAACATATCTGCTAAATAAGTTTTACAAAACACATCCAAAGCAGCCTTTTCACCTTTCATAATCTCATCATTCACTGCCACACCAAAGCACTCAAGCATAAAACCTATCTCAGAATGAGTCACCACATTGTCGGCAAAAAAGAAGACCGTCAAGGACTTAATTTTCTCGCTTGGCACCTCATCTTTAAAACTATTTAAACGCTGCCTAAACAGAGAGGAAATCTGCGTAAAATAGTGCTCAAGTATCGCCTCTTTACCCTCAAAATAATAAAGCACATGGCTTGGATAAAGTTCAGCCTCCGTTGCGATCTCTGCTAACGTCGTTTTCGCATAGCCTTTGGCTATAATGCACCTGTGAAGCGCTTCCAGTATACGCTTTCGCTTGATATCACCGCGACTCGTTTTCTTTGCTAAACCAACAGCCATATGAACACCCATCAACCCAAATTAGTCAGATTCAGTATTCTACAGTGATCAATCGGTCCAAACACTAATTTAACTCTAAATCAACCGACTCAAGATCCCTGTCTCGTTGCGCTCCACCCATTTTGGTATCAGCACAGGGTACACTTTACCTAAATGCCGCAACAGCTCTATGCTTCAGGGTTGCTAATCACCAAACCGTCCCTTATGATGTTCAAAGTTTGAAGTTTATTCAAGTTATTTCTTTATAAATAATGCTTACTAACAATAAATTTTCCTAAAAATTAATGATAATGTTAAAAAACAATGATTTAAAAACCAATTGAGACTCACTAGAGGGTAGATCATGGATACTTCTCACAAGCTTCAAATACACGAGTTACTCGGCAGATATGCCCACGGCATGGATACTGAAGACCTCGAGCAGGTTGATGCCTGCTTTGCGGACGACGCTTCCTTTACCATTCGAATCACTAATCAGGACCCTATTCCACCCTTTGAAGGCAAAGTAGCCATAATGGGCCTTATAAAGTCTGCTGTGGAGTCTCAAACAGACGTCCGCCGTCACGTCTGCTCAAATGTGTTTTTCGAATCAGAGAGCAACGATGAGGCAGTAGTCATCTCATACCTCACTCTGTTCTCGGTAGAAAATGGCAATATAAAAATACTGACCAGCGGGATATACCGAGACGTCGTCACGCTCAGCAATGGTAAATGGTGCAAGCAAACCTCCGAGCTAAGCCTCGATCTACCCTACTAGTCAAGAGGAATAATCAGTGAATGTAGGTCTAATAACAACTAAGTATGCAAATCTAACGCCCGAGCGGCCAGCAGTAGTAGACGTGCCGAACGGCAGACGCATGAACTATGGCGAACTCGAAACTAGAGCCTGCAAACTAGCCAATGCCGCTTTAGGCACCATGGCATTGCAGCCGGGTGATCGTGTCGCAATCTTTTCGAAAAATTGCATAGAATACTTAGAAGTTTTCTACGCCTGTACCCGAGTTGGGTTGATTGTTCAGCCGCTTAATTGGCGCCTAGGTGTTCCAGAACTGGTTAAGATTCTGACGGATGCAAAACCCTCAGTATTTATCTATTCAAAAGAGTTAAGCGCTGTCGCTAAACAACTTCAGCCCCTGGATGGTGTATCTCATTGGCTAGAATTTGACAATACTCCAGGGTGCTCATACGAAAAGATGCTGCGCAATGCGCCCACCACTTTGCCAGATACGGTCTCTGATGTTGGCGACGACGACCCAGCCCTTATCCTTTATACCGGCGGCACAACAGGCGAGTCAAAGGGTGCCCTACACTCTCATCGATCATTATTTGCAGGTATGCTAAATCAAACTGTGGCAGAGCGGATCGTGGCAACGGACGTTTATATGTTAACCGGCCAGATGTTTCACATCCCAATTGGCCTAGCGATTAACTACATGTCTCATGGCTGCCCACTGGTGTTGATTAACTTTGATGCCAAACTGGCCCTACAGGTGATTGAAAAAGAGCGTGTATCTGCATTTTTGGGCATAACCACCATGCTAAATTGGATGATGGCCGTAGAAGACTTTGAGTCCTATGACTTAAGCAGCCTAAGAAATATCCAGTATGGTGGCGGCCCAATGCCCGAAACGGTCGTCAACGCCGCTTTAAAAGCGTTTCCCTGCACCTTAATTCAGGGTTATGGACAAACCGAAGGCATGACAATGACCTTTCTTTCACAGGAAGATCATCAGAATGTAACTAGAGGAATTCATACCGAGCGACTCATGTCCTGTGGCCGCGAGGGCTATGGCACCGAAGTGAAAATACTTGATTTAAGCGGTGAAAAAGTTCCCAGAGATCAGGCAACACCCGGCGAAATTTTCATTAAGTCTGAAGCTAATATGCTCGGCTACTGGCAAAAGCCCGAACTCACCGCAGAAACCATCGTCGACGGCTGGATGGCAACGGGCGATATTGCTACCTGGGATCAAGAAGGCTACATATACATCGTCGACCGCGCCAAAGATATGATCATTTCAGGCGGCGAAAACATCTATTCCCCACAGGTTGAAAACGCCATCCATCAACATCCTGCCGTATTAGAGGCCGCAGTTATTGGCATCCCTGATGAGGTATGGGGCGAAGCTGTCAAAGCCGTTGTCGTATTAAAACCAGGCCAAATAGCTACAGAGCAAGACATTATAGCGACGGCTAGTCAGCATCTAGCCTCTTATCAAAAGCCACGTTCGGTTGATTTTGTCGATGCGTTGCCTAAAGCACCGACTGGCAAGATTCTGAAACGTGACCTTAGAACACCCTATTGGACCAACCAGGATCGTCAAGTATGAGTGATTTACTGTCGGCCGATCTGCTCAGCAACATTGGCAAATCGTCCCCACCAAGAACGGAAGTAGTTACGCGGCGAGATATCCGCAAATATGCCATAGCGACAGACCAAAGGTTGAGGAAGTATCTGGACGGCGACGAGGCGCCACCTCTATATCACCTCGCTTTGTTTTGGGACGTGGTGGAATCGGATCAGTTGATGCCTGATGGGGTAAAAATAGACGCTCTGCTGCCTGAGTTCCCCCTAAAGAAAGCCATGGCCGGCGGCTTGAAAGTTAACTATCACCAGCCCTATTATGCTGGAGATGTTCTCACATCAACCCGAACACTGACCGATATCTATGAAAAGAAAGGCTCTCAGGGGCCATTGATTTTTTACGAAGTCGTTATGGACATCTATAACCAAAATGGCGAAAAATTACTCACTGAAAAAACAACGCAGATATTAAGGTAACCAGTATGCCGGACATCAATACCCTAAACACTGGCGATAGCCTGCCCGAAAGACGATTTGAGCCGGATACGATTCAACTCTTTTTGTACAATGCCATTCTTTGGAATGCTCATAAAATTCACTTTGACCTGCCGTATGCCGTCGACGTTGAAGGCTATCCCGGTCTTGTTATGGCAGGCCCATTAATGGGAGATTGGCTGACACAAACTGCCATTGAATGGGCAGGAGAGCAGGGTCGCTTGCTGTCCATTGAGTATTCAAACAGGCAGGCATCGTATATTGGTGATGTCCTTACGTCCGGTGGAACTATCAAGTCGATTAATACAAACGACAGCACTGTAGAGCTTGATATCTTTGTCAAAAATCAACATGGGGACGTTCTTACGCCGGGCGTCGCAATAGTCCGTATTTAATAGTGACATCCAAAGAGGCCTGAAACAAAAGTGAATTCATTACGTGGTAAAATAGCCATAGTCGGCGCAGCAGATACTGAGGTGGGTATAATTCCCAACCTCAGTGCAACTGAACTCTGCGTCAAGGCAGCCAACTTGGCGTTAAAAGATGCCGGTATCTCCAAAGACCAGATAGACGGGCTTATTACCTGCAATTCAATGGCCGAGCCATATATGTACCATGCCGAAGCCATTGCCGAATACATGCAAATATTTCCTAAATACTGCATGGCAGTGGCTACTGGCGGCGGTAGCACATTTTCTATTCTGCATCACGCCGCCACCGCCATCGCCACTGGCGTATGTAACACCGTTTTGATAACCATGGCTGACAGCTTGCGTTCAGGGCTGTCTCGAGATCAGGCAATGGCCATGCAGTCTGCTACGGGGCACCCACAGTTTGAAACGCCCTATGGCCTAACAGTGCCGGCATACTATGCGCTCATAGCCAGAGCACACATGGAAAAATACGGCACCACGGCCGAACAGATGGCCGCCGTTGCCGTCAGTGGCCGTAAATATGCCGAACTCAACCCAACGGCCCAGATGCGTACACCGATCACTATTGAAGATGTGGTTAATTCACGGATGATTGCTGATCCACTGCACCTACTGGACTGCTCATTAGTATCAGATGGCGGTTCAGCCGTCATATTGACCTCCGCCGAACGCGCTAAAGATTTCCCCAACCATTCCGTTTACGTACTTGGGTTTGGTGAAGGACACAGCCATGAGCACATCAGTCAGGCGCGCAGTTTAACGACATCCTCTGCTGTAGAGTCCGGCCAACGAGCATATCAAATGGCCGGTCTCGGCCCCTCCGACATTGACGTCGCGCAAATTTATGACTGCTTTACACCGGTGGTACTGATAGAGCTTGAAGATCTAGGGTTTTGTGCCAAAGGCGAAGGCGGCCCCTTTGCTGCATCCGGTGCAACCCAGCCTGGCGGTAGCCTGCCAATGAACACCAATGGCGGTTTGCTATCTCATTGTCATCCCGGCAACCCCGGCTCCATGTTTGCCTTAACCGAAGCCGTCTCACAGCTTCGGCATACAGCAGGCCAGCGCCAAGTCGATAATGCTGAGGTGGCGTTAGTACATGGTCAAGGTGGCATTATGTCTAGTCACACTACCCTTATTCTTGGGCGAGAAAATACCTAATGAATCAACATATTGGAAAGAACATACCCACACCCACAGCGGGCACTCAGACTTATTGGGATGCCTGTCGTAATCACCAATTTAAAATACAGCGCTGCTCAGACTGCCAGCACTATCAGTTTTACCCGCGTATCATCTGCACCCAATGCATGAGCGAGCGCGTAGATTGGGTAGAGGTGAGTGGCCTGGCCGAGGTTATCAGCTATACCGTCGTGGCGCGCGCCGTCTCTAAAGCCTACGAGATGGATGTGCCCTATATCGTTGCCCTAGTAGCATTAGATGAGGGCCCCACCATGATGACCAATATTATTGACTGTACGCCCGAGCAAGTGCATATCGGCATGCCGCTTAAGGTCTGCTTTGAAGACTGGACCGATGAAATAACTATCCCAAAATTCAGACCAATAGCGCCCTAGTATACAAATACATTACTCAGCGAATGGAGAAATATCGTGGCCTATAACTATAAGACTGGAACCATCATTAACCCCAGCGCTCCATCTGGCTCGTTAGAACGAAAACAGCCCTACATTGACAATGGCGTAGCCATCGTAAGCAAAGATTGTTATATCAGCGCTGAATTTATGCAACAGGAAAAAGATAGGCTCTGGCCCAATACATGGTTGCTGGCGGGGGTTAAGTCTGACATTACCAAGCTCGGGGAGTTCTTCACATTTGATATCAACAACGAGTCCATCATTGTCACTCACACAGCGCAGGGCGTTAAAGCCTTTTACAACGTCTGCAGTCACCGAGGTAATCGCCTTGTGCAATGTGATCGAGGACGCAAGAAAACCTTTATATGTCCATTCCATTCCTGGACCTTTAAAAATACCGGCGAGCTTATTAGTATCACTGATGTAGACACCTTTCGACCAGAAGTTATCGCACATAATCCCGGATTAGTGGAAGTGGCGTGCGCGGAACTGGCCGGAATTATTTTTATTAACATGGGTGATTCTCCTGCACCGTTAGCCGAGTCCGTTGGGCTGCCAGTCGGATATTTAGAAGCCTATAACATCGATAAAATGAAAGTGGTCCGCCACGTGCAGGTAGAGTGGGATGCCAATTGGAAAGTTGGGGTAGAGGCTTTTTATGAAACCTATCATCTGCATTCAGTGCATCCTGAGACAAGCGGGGTGATGGGTGATATGAACGTCCAATATGACCTTTACCCTAAGGGTGCAAGCCGCATGATCGTCCCTCTTGCGCAACCTAGCCCGAGACTCGACGATCAAACCACCGTGAATGCGGGGCTAAAGTACATGCTCGAAGATGCGGGCATTGACCCAGCCACTTTCACAGGGACTGCAGCAGACGTTCGAGGCGCTATTCAGCAATCAAAGCGTCAGCGTGCTGACGCACTAGGGATCGATTATTCAAAACTCGTAGATGGCCAGCTCACCGACAGCTGGGCCACAGGAATATTCCCCAATGTCCAAATTGGCTGTCACCCAGAGGGAGTGTTCATCATGCGCTTTTTGCCGCATGAATCAGACCCCGAAAGATTTTATTACGACACCATGACCCTAATTGCTCCAATCCTTGATGACAAGACCAATGCCCCCGACTGGATGGGAATTCCTGAAGGCACAGACTTGACTGGCGCCACGCGTCCAGTCACTGAAAAATATAGCATGGGTGAGGACGCCAACCTGGGCGTTGTTTTAAGTCAGGATGCCGATCTGTTATCTCAGGTACAAAAAGGGATGCGCTCCAGAGGATTTAAAGGTCAGTTATGGGGTGAACAAGAGCAACGTCTCAGGCATTTTCACGCCGAGCTGAACCGCTGTATGACCCAGTAGTTGTAAAATGGATAGCAAGCTCACCGCAACCTATATGGCTATATAACTAACCCGTCAGTCAGAGCTTGCAGCCCGCATTTCGTTAGTAACATGCTCCAGATGCATATGCCATATTTGCCATCCAGTGCCGGGCGCATAACGCACCTTAGCGTGGTAGATACCCACAACCAGCCATATCCGACCGTCGGGGAACGTGTGCCACCCCTGCAGATAACTCTTTAACAGCCCTTTACCAGCGGTGGCAAGGCCCGATTCATCAACGTCTAGAGACTCGAAATCAACCACCTGAGTACCAATCAAATGCTGTGTCGCAACATACTGCCCTAGGACCGACTCCACCAGCTCTGCCCACGCCTCAATGCCGCTGAAACGTTTGATCTCGCCATCGATTCGCGCAAGGCTCATATCAACATCGGGCGTAAAGATGCGGTGATAAATGGCCGTACCCTCCTCAATCGACCCAGCAGCACTGTGACCGAGTAAGTCAGTCGCAATGGCATAGCGGCGTTGCAAAGTTTCAATCTCCAACGTCGACTGAAAGCGCGCCTGCCTTTCCAAAGCCGACCCAACTATCATCGTCATTGGACCGCCCCACAGGCCACAGGCGCCGAACTAAACAGACAAAGGCGATCAACTCTGATGCTGACAAAAAAATGACCATCCCACATAAATCAGTACTCCATTGTTAATAATAGATAACTAAAATGGTACCCTAGATGAGTGATTTTGGTGTAGTAATAGACCCATAAAGCGTAAAAATATCGAACTAATAAACCACATAGAAACGTAAAAATATCTGCGTTGTGCCGAACACACTGAATATCAGACTTGAGCTGCCACATTGAAGCGGAAGTGCGTCGAAGGGCTCTAAAACGGCACTACCTCTGAGTGCAATGCTTTGCTTATAAACATACTAAAAACACACCATGTACGCTGCACTTGTCAAATCCTATGCGCAGTCTACACTGTGGATTATGTCAACTATAGTTCCCGGAGCATGCCGCAAATGACCATTAACCCCCAGGGGCCAAAGGGGTATCCTTTAATCGGTAGCCTTTTAAAACTAGCGAGTCCTAACCGCCTAGAATGGCTGCAATCTATTACCGATACTTACGGTGATGTTGTGGCATTTAATCTAGTGAAAAAACAGTTTTATCTTATTAATCATCCTGATTTAGTTAAGGACATACTGACTCGTCACAGCGTTAACTATACCAAGAGAACCCTCAGCTTTAAGATCGTAAAAGCAGTTCTAGGTGAGAGCACGTTTACGTCGATGGGTGATGAATGGCGCCGCAAACGGCTCGCAGTGCAGCCCTCTTTTCATAAAACAAAAATCATCAATCTGGCCTCAATCATGACCGATTGTATCGAGGAGATGCTCGCTCAATGGGACATTCTCTGCGACGAGGGCCAAACCGTTGAATTAACTGACGCAATGATGGAAATAACGCTCAAAGTCGTGGTTAAGACTCTGTTTAGTTCGGCCCTTTCCGACGCAGACATTCAGTCCATAGCTGACGCTTTTACGCCATTATTAGAGGCTACCAACCGTCGAATTACAATCCCCATACAGTTTTTGAATGCATTACCGTTGGCTAGCAATAAGAAGTATCAAGGCTATATCAAAACTCTCGACGACTTAATCTATAAAATTATTGAGGAACGAAGTGCCTCTGCGGATAAACCCATGGACTTACTGCAAATGTTAATGGATGCAACTGATGAGGACACGGGGCTGCCACTGACGGCCCAAGAGTTAAGAAACGAAGCTATGACAATGTTGATTGCGGGCCATGAAACAACCGCAAATGCGCTCTGCTGGCTCTGGACAATTCTATCTGACCAGTCAGAAATCAGAACCAACATAGAGCGTGAAGTTGATGAGGTGCTAGGTGATAGACGGCCGGTGGCGTCAGATTTTGCCAACCTGCCTTACTGCCTCAAAGCATTTAAAGAGACGATGCGCCTTTACCCACCAGTGCCAATGTTGCCGCGTCACGTGGAAAAGGACGCCATTTTAGGTAACTATCATATTAAAGGCGGTACCGATGTGCTTTTCAGCCCCTATCTATTGCATCGACACCCGGACTTCTGGGATCAACCTGAGGTGTTTGATCCGAACCGATTTGATGAGGTGGCTCAGCGCGAGCGGCACACCTTCGCCTATGTGCCCTTCGGCGGTGGCCCAAGAATGTGCTTAGGAAATAATTTTGCATTGATGGAGGCGGTCTTTATCGTCGCCATGACTACACAGAGATTCCGTTTAAACCTGACATCGCATGCTAAAATTGAGCCGTTGACGGGCTTAACTATGAAGCCGAAATATGGTGTTCCTGTCGTGCTACAACGTCGGGCGACGGCAGGAAAGACCTTTTGACCTTTGCCCAAAAGCCGTCACATCGACATCAGACAATCGGTTAACTGTTCGGACGGTTAAGTCGACGGTTCTTTATCCATTGATACGATCTGGCCAATTCGCTATCAGACAGCTTTGACAATCCCATATGTTTGAATTCGCCTGCTGAAATTTCAGACCTTAACTCGAGAGCATCGCTTTCGGAATGGCTAATCTGAATTACTAATAAAAAAACAAGAAATAAAAAACAATATTGATTAATAATTTCATCAAATTCGTCCAAGAGGTTATCTAGCTATGATCACAATCTAAGTAACATGCTCATGGGAAATCAGGTTTTCGAGACCTAAACTTAACAGACGTCATTGCAACTTATTGTCAAGGATTCACCCGAATCCTATAACAGTCTGATTCCTCAGGCTACTCTGCGTAAAGTGTATCATGAGACTCTAAGGCGGCACGCTTATTAGCCTTGCGCATATAATCGGACCAATCGGAAAAATCAATATTTTGACCGAACAGATCAGATTAATCCGGAGAAAAAACAAATAGGAAAATGCTTTCCCGCGTACTACATTAGAAGCAGGTGAACTGATATGATTTAGTTAGTCAATAAACTCTGGGACATATGCTTCGTAATGCCCGGTGTACCAGTACTTAAATATTTTCTCTGCAGGCTTGCCTCTAATTGATTGAGACATGTTCGGAAACCCCTCTACTGTGTTTGTACTGGCTGGATACTGATTGGCATCTGGTATTAATGTATCTGACAACCAATATCCGGTTGATGTTGTGGTACCTAGTGTCTCAAAATAACTTTGAGTATCTATTGCTCGAAAGAGGCCTTCTGTGAATATTGCTTGGGCCGAAAAGTCAGTCTCTATCTCATACTGCACGCACTCATACGTAACATCATCAATGATTCCTTCTGTACAGAATCCATCTTCTACCCAGCCTTTTGAGAAAAAGGATGAATGACTTTGAGTAAACACATTAAATATCACCGGCGGAATAGTCGAGCTAGAGTTATACCAGCAAGGCTGACTATCTAAACAATTCCATTCATCGTATGTTTTTTCGATCCATGACATTGCCCTTTGTTGCATCAAATCAACGGACGCAATATCAACTTCGTCATCAAAGAGTAAATTACCAAAAGGTAAAGCAATGCCGTCAACCTTATCAAATACCCTTTTATCATTCCATTGAATACCTTCACCGGCATAGACCTTACCAGAGAACCTTTCTCTGATTTGATCGATAATGGCGCCCATTCTTTCCATGTAATAGTCTTTGAGTTCATCAATCTGAACTTGGGTGTGACCTTCATCGTTCACACCACAATGCCAACATAACCACATAGCACTCCAATCGGCCGATATTACATCTACACTAATTCGTTCTAAACGATCGGCTTCCCATAGTATGTGTTCTTCGTGGGCATCCATAATTTTCTTTAATATTGACATATCTACTTTGACATACCCCTTTGATAGATCAAATAACCAATCCTGATTACGGTCTTGGGCTAAGAATTGCCAAATATAGTAAATCTCTATTCCTAACTTATCTGCTTCAGACACAATGTATTCAATTGTCCTATCGTCTATGTGTTTTGTAGCGTGATCAACTTTCCAGAAATCGGCCAGATGATCTTGCCAGTAACCGAAATTATATATGCCTACCAAGGTTACGCCATGCTCTTTGAGTCTTCGTAAAGTTATCCGGTACATTAACTT